>ERZ1026796.778-NODE-778-length-23720-cov-4.608062_pt1 | contig 23720 bp, 16 predicted proteins | sample MGYA00520874_ERZ1026796 | MGnify/ENA primary metagenome ERZ1026796 (study PRJEB33270, sample SAMEA104284474) | anaerobic digester metagenome | biome: Anaerobic digester microbiome; feature: mesophilic sludge digester; material: Anaerobic digester biomass | place...
GCTTTATTGTGCCTCGGCTCGTTCATCCCGGTGATTCCAGGTTGGTGCGGCTTGGAGAGGTACGTTCCGTCCGGGCGGGCCGGCGGCGGATTCGGCTGGGAATGGTCCTTCTGGCTCGCTGTCCAGGCGATTTCCCCCGAATGGGCTTGCCGGCTTCTGGGGGAGAAAACTATGAATAGGACGGAAAACGTCCTTAGTTTCGTTCTGGAGGATATGGAAATTGTGAAAATCTGCCCATGAAAAGAAATGAGGATTCTTTTTCGTATAGATTCTTTTTTGGGGGGGAACGTTCGCCTATAAAGATCTAGCCGCGCCCAAGGGAAGAATTACGACATCAATAGAAATGGGATAAAAACGCCTTCTTTTAAAAGATATGATTTTTCGAAACGGCCTAATAACGATCACTTCTTTATTATTAATAACGGCTTCAGCGGTTTATTCGAGGGGAACAGTCATTAAATCGCTTGATGAACTCCTCGTGAAAATCAAAGCTTTCAATGAGAATGGGCTTTATGAAAATTCGTTTCTACTCTTGCGCGAATATGAGAACGAACGCTTTGGGAAATCGACGGAGGCGGAACGCGTCCTTTTTTGCCTCAACGCGGCTTCGGCGTCATGGATAATCGGCAGGCCGAAAACCGCGATGGAATACGCGCAAAAAGCAAATTTATGGTCCGTCTCTAACGACGATGCTGAAATGGAGGAGCGAAGCCGCCGCATCGTAAATGCGATTCGCCTTTATAACTCTGGGAAGAATAAGCGTCTTCAGGGGGATGGCCTGGGATCAAGGGATGCATTTCATAAAGCAATTGAGGAATCTCGATTTATCAATGGTATCGAATATGAAATGAAATGCCTTCGTCAAATGAGCCTCAGCTATCTGGACGAATATCAATATGAAGATTTTTATCATTGTAATGAAGATGCCTTAAGAATCGCTCGAAAGCTGCGTTCTTTCCGAGACGAAGGATATTGTTTGAACAATATCGGTCTTTATTATTATGAAAAAGATAATTATTCCGAGGCATTGAAACACTACCTTAGCTCTTTAGAGATCGCCGAAAGGACGGGAAATTTAAGAGCAAAGAGCGAATGTTCGACGAACATCGGCGTTATTTATAAAACGATCGGCGAATATGATACGGCTCTCGAATATTTTCATTCCGCCTTGGAAATCGATAAGGTCATTGACCATAAAGAATTCATCTCCATCGATTTAGCCAATATTTGTTCGGTTCATCGGGGCAAGTGGATTGAGTCGAACTCTGATCATGATTTGCAGGCAGCTTATGACACGTTGAGAGAGTGTTATGAGGCTTATTCGCCGGGGACCCACGATTTCATTGCCGCAAGAATTGCGAATAATCTTGGCGCGTTGGCGATTGATTTGAAGAATTATGAAAAAGGAACGCAGTATTACCAAGAAGGGCTTGCCGCAGCTGGCAGGAACGGCGATAAAGTCGCCATCTGTTCCATCACGAGAAATATCGGATCTGCCTTGATGCTCATGGGCCGGGAGGAGGAAGCTTTAAGCTTCTTCCGGGACGCGATCTCCCTGGCCGAAGAAATCAAGGCCGGCCGCATCCTGTGGGATGCCCACTTGGAAACGGCCGACATCTTAAAGAAAAAAGGCTTCTTTTTGGAGGCTCTCGGCCATTACCAGGACGCGATCGACGTCATCGAGCGGAGCCGTTCGACCATCGACGATGAGGACCTCAAAACCAGTTATTTGCGGGCGAACCGAAGATTGGACGTTTATCATGGAGCCATCGACCTTCTCTCCTTGATGCATGAGGCAAACCCGGACGCCCGTCATCTCGAGGCGGTCTTTCAATATATGGAACGATCCAAGGCGAGAGTTTTTTTGGACAGCTTGGAGGTCGGCCGCGTTTCGGCCGCCCGACCCGGGGATCCCGGGATCGAAACCCGGACCGCCGAGATCCGCGCCCGGCTTTCCGGCTTAACCCGAAAGCGCTATTATGAACCTGCGTCCGCCGGGCAAAAAGCCGCCCTCGATCTTGAACTGCGGTCCGTCGAGGACGAATATCAACGTCTCCTCCGCGAGGTCCGGTCCCGCGATCCCCTCTATACGAGCCTTCGCTTTCCGGAGATTCTGACGCTGAGGAGCGCGCAAAAAAGAATCCTGGACCGCGGGACGGTCGTCTTGATGTATGCCGTCGGAAAGGAGTTCGCGTACGGCTTGGCCCTCCGGGAGGAGGGGGCGACCCTTTTCCGTCTTCCCCCGGTTGCCGCGCTCCGGGATCTTGTTTCCCGTCACTTGAAATCTCTCACGGACCGGGAACATCCCGATCCCGAGGCCGGCCGGGAGCTTTTCAAAGCCGTTCTTGCCCCGGGCCTAGACCGGCCGTTCAAGCGGACGGTGATCGTTCCCGACGATTTTCTTCATTACTTGCCCTTTGAGACGCTTTGTCCCGAAGGCGCTGCATCCGCCGCCGGAATCGCGGGCGACGTGTTTTATGCGCCGTCGGTTTCTTCGCTGGCCGAGATCCGGAAAAGGGCCGAGCGACGACCGCGGGCGAAGACGGAATGGCTGGGGATCGCCGCCTCGGGCGGAAACGTTCCGGATATTCCGCCACTGATTTTCGCCGAAAAAGAAGTGGAGGATGTCGCTCGTTTCTATCCATCCGGGAAACGCCTCGTCTTGAAGGGGGATGAAGCCAAGGAAAAGACGCTGAAAGCCCTCCGGCTTGGAGATTACCGGGTCATCCATTTCGCGGCCCACGCCTTGATCGACGAGCAAAAGCCGGTCCGTTCGGCGGTCGTCCTTTCCTCGGATCCGGATTCCTCCGAGGACGGACTCCTCCAGGCGCGGGAGATCTTCGATCTCCGCTTGAACGCCGACCTGGTCGTCCTTTCGGCTTGCCGCAGCGCGGCCGGCCGGCTGGTCCGGGGCGAGGGCCTTGTGGGATTAAGCCGGTCGTTTCTGTTCGCCGGCGCGTCGGCCGTGCTGGTGAGCTTGTGGCCCGTCGATGATGAGGCGACCGGACACTTGATGAGCCGGTTTCATTTTCATCTGCGGCGCGGCCGGACGGCCGCCGCCGCCCTTCGCTTGGCGAAGGCGGACATGGCTTCGTCCTCAGGGTTTTCGCATCCCTATTATTGGAGCGGGTTCGTCGTCTCGGGATCCGCCGGCCGACGTCTTTACGGAAACCGGAGAGAGCGGCTCGCCGCGGCCGGAGCGCTGGCCGTGCTGGCGGCCGCCGCCGGGATTATTCTCACGGGGCGGAATCGCCGGCGCGGACGACCGACCCGGCCGGTCGACCGGAAAAAGAACGCCGGCGTCCGCATCGTATCGGAGGGAAAATCGGCCGCCCGGGAAGCCTCTTCCAAAACCGACGGCCTTTGGAGGGGAGGGGGGCGAAAGGCGTCGCCGTGAGCTGGGATTCGGACAAAGAGCGGGAATTGGAGAGAATATTCACCTTGTTTTCCGGGTTCATGCGGGCCCGCGCCTACAAGCACCAAGTCGGTCGGCTCGGCGTGGACGTGGAGGACATCATCCAGGAAACCCGGATCAAGATTTGGAAACTCCTGTCTAATGAGACGAAAATCAATCATTACGCGTCTTATATAAAGAAGATCGTGGATACGTCGGTCATCGATTATTTCCGGAAATTCAAGCGGGAGGAAGGGATCTATTTTTATGAAAAAAATCGGAGAATCGGAGAGAATGTCTCGACATTCGAAGCGGATCACCTTTACGGGGGAATGGACCTCAAGGACATCGTCGGCAAGGCCGTCGACGGCTTGATCCCGAGTCGGCGCTTGGTCGTCCGGCTCTATCTCCTGAACATGACGGTCGAGGAAATCGCTCTTCATTTCCAATGGACCGTTTCCAAAACGAAAAATTTGCTTTACCGCGGCCTGAAGGATCTGAGGCGAATCTTGAAGGAAAAAAGCATCGACTATGAACATCTCTGACGACCGCTTGAAAAGGGCTTACCGGAGCTACGTGGACGGGCTTTGCCGCGGGACGAGAAAAGACTGCCCTCCGCCGGCCGACTTGGCCCGCTTTTTTTCGGCCGGCGCCTCCCGCCCGTTCAAAGCGGGGATCCTGGATCATGTCGCCGGCTGCGGATCCTGCGCCCGGGAGTTCGAAATCTTCCTGGCCATGGATCGCTCCACCCGGGATTTCGCGGAGAAATCGGCGATTCTCCTCCAAGCGGGAAAAAAGGATCAAAAGCCGCGTTCGAGCCGGGGATTCATCGTTCTGGGCCGATGGCTGTTCGCCGGAGTCGGTTTTGCCGCCGCTTCAGGCCTTTTCCTCTTTTTAGCGCGGAAACCGGCCGACGGGCCGGCGGCCGCCGCGGAGGTTTTCCGGTCGGGCCGCGCGCCGGGTCTCTCGTTGAATTATCCCCGGGGGACGGTCGAGGGGCAATCCGCCCTTGTCTTCAACTGGCGACCCGTGGAGAGAAGCGCGGGGGAAACCTACATCGTCAGTCTTTTCGACGACTCCCTCAAGAGGATCTGGATCAGTCCGGTGATTACGGAAACGAACCTTGTCCTCCCCGAAGAAATCGGGCGCTCCCTGGAATCCCGCCGCCGTTACTACTGGATGGTCAAGCGGAGCTCGCTGTCGCCGGCGTCTGAATCGGATCTCGTGCCGTTCACGCTTGTCCGGCGGCGCCTGGATTTTTAACGGAGATCCGCCGGGCCGACAGGTCCGTCAGCCCGGTGATGAAATAAAAGGGGAGTATCGACCCCCAAATCACCCCCGTGAACAGGCGGGGGAGATGGGGCGTCGACCAGAGCCCCAGAACGTTGGCGGCGAAATCGGCCGCGATCGGCAGGGACGCGAAAATAAAAGACCGGAGGCGGGGAAGCTGGACGGAGCAAAAGCTTCTCCGGAAGGGATAGAGAATCAAGCCGAGCCCGAATCCCAGGTAGATGCCGAGGCAGCGGGCGCAGACGGCCAAGGGGGCTCCCCAAAGGAAGATCGTTCGACCGGGATCCTGATGACAGACGGGGGCGAAACAGGCGTAGAGGAAACGGGCGCCGCGCCACCCGAGGCTTTGGAAGAACGGGGCGGCGAAGAGGGCGGCCAGCCAAGCGGCCGTCCCGGCGGAGGTCAGGACATAGATCCGAAGACCCCGCCGGCGGAGGATCAGATTTTCCTCGTCCATCGCAGGGAAACCATCGCCACGACGATGACCAGAAAGTTCAGCGTCAGGACGGAGGCCGACATGAACACGGCATAGGCTTTCCGGCCGAGAAGATCGAAGAGCGACAGGCCGATGACCGTGAAATTCAGAATCAGAAAGAGGCGGCCGATTTTTGGAAACCGGTGAAGATGCCGGAAGACGATCGCCACGGCCAGGATGGACGATAAAAAGGTGTAATCCCAGCCGAGAGGGGAGATCAAGGGAACGAGGAGAAGCAGCAGAGCCCCCTCGGGAACCACCGACCCTGTCTTTTCGCGGCGGCGGCGGATGAAGAAAAAAACGAGGAGGACCAAGGCCAGAAGGAAGAAGACGAATCCCATTTGGGCGAGGCCCGGATCGCCGGTCCATTTGGTCAACCCGGCCAGGAGCGAAACGTTGTCCTGGGTATCGAGCAAGGTCGATGTCGAGCGCATCAGGGTCGTGATCCATTCCACGTGGACGGCCAGGTTGCCGGGAAAACCATAATAAACGGCCGGAGCGATCAGGGACAGACCCAGAAAAAGAAGGGCCGGCCAGAGAATGTTCCAACGGCGCTTCAGAAGAAAGTACGGCAGGAAAATCAGGGAATACGGCTTCATGGCCGTGGCCAAGCCCCAAAGCAGCCCTGAGGCGGCCGCCCGGCCGACGGCGGGCTTGTTCGTCTCGTCTTTATAAAGGTTGAAAATCACGAGCAGCATCAAGACGGTGATGATGGCGTTGATCTGGCCGAGCTGAATCTCCCGGAGAATGAATTTCGCCAGAACGAGACCGGCCAGAAGGGCCGAGACTCGAGGTCCCAAGCCGCCTTCGACCGCGGCGTCGTTCCCTCGGATCAAGCGGATCGTCAGGAGGATCATACCGGCCGTCGAAGTCAGCACCAGGGCGTACCAGATCGCCCGGGCCGCCGCCGGAGGCAGGAGGGACAAGGGAGCGTAGATCATGGCGCAGAACGGGGCGTACTTGAACTGATAGTGCTCGTCGGAGGCGCGGTAGAGCGTCTCGCCGTGAACGAGCCGGTCGCCGGCGGCGTAATTCACGTTGAAATCCACCATGTCGCCGTTGATCTTGAAAATGAAAAGAGCGGCCGAGGTCAACGCGGCGGCGATGAGGACGGCGGCGGTTCGGCGGGGATTCGCCATGGGTTCTTGAATTCTCCGTTCCTCAGGCTACCCGACGCGTCGTTTTCTGTCAACGGCGTTGAATCCGGGATCGTTCACGAACGCGCCTTTTGCCCGGGCCTCGGACGATCATTTCCCGGGACGCGATGATGGGGACCGCCTTGGCATTTCGGCTGCAAATCCGCCGGGCGGACCGCCTGGATCCGCGCCGTGAGCCTGGATCTCACCCGGAGCGGGCTTCGGCCGTTTCGCGGGGCGAAGCCGCCGGCGTATTTGACAGAAACGGAAGGGCGTGTCAAAATATCTCCTACATTTTTCAATCATTCTCGTCCAAACACAAACAGGAGGCGAAATGAAAGCCAAAAAACTCTCCATTTTCGCGTTGAGCCTCGCCCTTCTTCTTCCGGCGGCTTCGCTCTTCGCCCAGAGCGAGCTGGCGGCGAAGCTCCTCGTTCAAAGCGGAAACGGCGTCCTGATACTCACCGTTTTCGATAAAGACAAGAAGGAAATCGGACACGGCTCGGCCGTCGTTCTCTCCGAAACCACCGCGGTTACGACGTATCATCTCATCGACAAGGCGGCCGACGTCAAGGCCATGAACGCCAGGAAGAAAAAAGTGAACGTGAAGGGGCTCTTGGCCGTGGACAAGGTCCTCGACCTGGCCCTTCTCCAGATCGACGGCAAGATCGACGTCCTGCCGGCCGGCGGCACCCTGGCTCCGGACATGACCGTCGTCGCCCTCGGCTCGGATAAGCTCGGGGACATGGCCGGTTCGGAGGGAAAAATCCGCAAGCTGTTTGACCTCGCCCCCGACGTCGCGATCGCCGATTCCACCCTCGCCCTGAAGGATGAGTTCGACGGTGGGGCGGTCCTGGACGAGGCGGGGATTATCGTCGGCCTCCAGAACGTTTCCGATCTGCGTCTCCGCTACATCGTCCCGGTCGCGGCCCTCAAGGCCCTGCGGCCCGGAACCCTCATTCCCTTCAAGAACCGGACGCCGGAGGATTTCCGGGAGTCGGTCGAGGGCGCCTGGCTGGCCGGCCGGGTGTACATGTGGCTGGAAGTCGGCCGCTCGGCCGTTCAAAACCTCGACAAGGTGACCAAAGCCCAGCCGAACAATGTCGAGGCGTGGAAATTGCTGGCCGGGGTTTATGAAAACCAGAGGGATTACCAAAAAGCGGCGGGCGCGTTTGAGCAGCTCACGAAGATCGATCCCCGGAACGCGGAAGCCTTCGCCGGCCTGGGCCGCATTCAGTCCCGGATGCGGAAAAGCTACGAGGACACGTCGAACCTGGGCAAGGCCGTGGAGAACTTGGAAGCGGCCCTCCGCCTCGATCCGTCGATGACGTCGGTTTACGAGGACCTCGGCAACTGCTATGAGGGTCTTCGGGAATGGGCCAAGGCGGGCGACGCCTATGACAAATTCCTGGCGACGAAACCAGAAAATCCTCTCCAAGCCTACAAGATGCTCGGCAACGTCCGCCGCGAGGCGGGCCAATTCGAAGAGGCCGCGGCGGCCTATGCCGAGGTCGTCAAGCTGATCCCCCTCGACGTCTACCAGTACTATCAACTGGCCCAAATGCTGGAAAAAGCCAAGAAATATGAAGATGCTGAAACGGCCTACATCAAGACCGGCGAAATCAGCAATGAACCGGGGAAGTACTTCCCCAATATTCTAGCCATGTATGACGGAGCCGGAATGACCGATAAAGCGATCGCCGCCGGGCAGAGAATGGTCGAAATAGCGCCCGACAACGAGCAGTCTCACTACAACCTGGGCCTGCAGTACCAGAAGATCGGGAAAAACACCGAAGCGATCGCCGCTTTCCAGAGGGCGGTCGAGATCAAGCCGACGTTCGAATTCGGCTGGTTCCAGATCGGCTCCTGCTATTACGCCATGAAGAATTACTCCAAGGCGATCACCGCCTTCCAGAAAAACACCGAACTGGTTCCCGACCAGATCTACGGCTGGATGTATCTCGGCATGAGCCAGATGCAGATCAAGCAGTTCGGGGCGGCCCTGGAGTCGATGAAAAAAGCGGTTGACCTCAAGCCCGATAATACGGACGCCCTTTTCAATCTCGGCGTCATTTATCTCAACCTGAGGGACCGGACGAGCGCCTTGGAAATCGTCAAGAAGCTCCAGGCGCTCGACCAAGCCAAAGCGGCCAAGCTGAAATCTTATATCAAGTAAGCGGACCGGCCGGCCCGGATTGAATTGACAAAGGGGAGACGGTGTGGTATTTTTAAAACTCTCCTTCCGTTTCCCCCGAGTCAACCCCCGGCGGAATTTTTAGGGAAACATGCTTGCCGGGCGAAATCACATATGGGCAGGTGGCGGAACGGCAGACGCGCTAGGCTTAGGACCTAGTTCCTGAGAGGGAGTGCGGGTTCGAGTCCCGCTCTGCCCACGGATCAACGCGCCGGTTTCCGCCGGCGATAAAGGAAGCATCCATGGCCGACCCCCAAGACGATTTAAAATGCACCATTGAGACGCTCGGCCCCGTCAGCCGGGAGCTGGACGTCGAAGTCTCCGCGGCTGAAGCGGCCCGCGTCCACGAGGAAATGACGGCTTCGTTCGCCTCCCGGGCGAAGCTCCCCGGCTTCCGGCCGGGCAAGGCTCCTCTGGACGTCGTTCTCCAAAAATTCGGCCCGGACATCGAGCACGAGGTGATTGATCACCTGATTCCCGAGTCGCTTCACCGGGTCCTGGAAAAGCACGCGATCCGGGCCGTGGGCGTCCCCTCCGTCCGGGACGTGTCCTACCGGGCGGGCGGGCCGATCCGGTATAAAGCCGTCGTCGAAACCTGGCCCGAGTTCGACCTTCCTCCCTATAAGAAGCTGAAGCTGAAGAAACGGGACGAAAGCGTTTCGGACGAGGATGTCGCCAAGACGATCGAGGATCTGCGCCTCAAACACGCCGAGCACCTCCCGGTCGAAAACCGGGGGATCCAAGCCGGCGATTTCGTCATCCTCCAGATCCAAGGCCGGGACCTCAAAACCAAGAGGCTGATGCCCGTGGAAAAAATCTCGGTTGTCGCCGGTCACGAGGGCAACGATCCGGCTGTCGAGGCCCATCTCTCCGGTCTCCGGACAGGGGAGGAGACCGTCTTCGAACACGCGTACCCGGCCGATGATCCCCGCAAGAAGCTGGCCGGCAAGACGATCGCCTTCACGATGAAAATCCTTTCGGTCCGGGAAACCGTCACGCCCGCGGTCGACGACGAGCTGGCCAAGCGGATGGGGGAGGAATCGCTCGACGTTCTCCGGAAGAAAGTCCGGACGGAGCTGGAGGCCTTGAAACGGCGGGACGCCCGACGGCAATCCTCCGAGGAGGCGATCCAGGCGGTCATCGACCAAGCCTCCATCCCTCTTCCCGAAAGCGCCGTCGAGGAGGAGACGGCGGTCGTTCTCAAGAACCTCGCGGCCCAGCTTCCCCGCCGCGGGCTCAGCCGCGAAGCCGTGGAATCGATTCGGGCTGAAGCCCGGCGGCAGGCCGAGCAGAATCTCAAGGAGCATCTCGTCATCCGCAAGATCGCCCAGGCCGAGGGGTTCCAGGTGACGGAGGAGGACGTCGATGCGGAAATCAAGGCCATCGCCGAGGCCAACAACCTTCCCCTGGCGAGGATGATGGACACCTTCCGGGAGGAAGACCGTCGGGAGGGATTGAAGGGGACGCTGCTTTCCCGGCGGACCGTTGACTTTTTAATCTCCCAGTCTATAATGGAATAAACCATCGCTTTTTCCGCCATGACGCTCATCCCCTTTGTCGTTGAACAGGACGGCCGTTCGGAGAGGGCCTACGACATCTATTCGCGCCTTCTCAAGGATGGGATTATCTTTCTCGGAAGCGAAATCACGGACGACACAGCCAACCAAGTCATCGCCCAGCTTCTCTTCCTCGAGGCGGAAAACCCCCAGCGGGAGATCTCGCTGTATATCAATTCGCCCGGAGGCAGCATCACCGCCGGCTTGGCGATCTACGACACGATGCAATTCGTCGGCAATGATGTGTCGACGATCTGCGTCGGCCAGGCGGCCTCGATGGCTGCCGTCCTCCTGGCGGCCGGAACGCCGGGAAAGCGGTTCGCCTTGCCGAACGCCCGGATCCTCCTGCATCAGCCTTTCGGAGGGACCCAGGGGCAAGCCTCCGACATCGCCATCCAAGCCAAGGAAATCCTCCGGATGAGGGAAACGCTCTATCAGATCCTGGTGAAGCATACGCGCCAGTCGAAATCGAAGATTCAGTCCGACATCGAACGGGACTTCATCATGACGGCGCCCCAGGCCAAGGAATACGGCCTCCTCGACGGGATTTATGTCTCGCGGGGAGCCGCCAAGAAATGATCCGGCGGACCGGCCTTGAGAGCCGGTCTGGAATCCGAGCCGGATAACGAGAGACGATCATGGACGAATCCACGCGGGACCGGACCAACGCGCCCGGGCAATGCAACTTCTGCCACCGGACGCCGGCCGAGGTCCATAAGCTCATCGCCGGCCCGGGAGGGGTATTCATCTGCGATCTCTGCGTGGAAGCGGCCCATTCCCTCGTCAAGAGCGCGCCCGCCGCGGACGTCCCGGACAAGGACGATCTCCCCGAGCCCTTGCCGACTCCCGCGGAAATCAAAGCCGGCCTGGACGAGTACATCATCGGCCAGGAGATGGCCAAGAAAAAGATCGCCGTGGCCGTGTACAACCATTACAAGAGGATCCGGCGTCCGCGGGGCGCCTCGGACGTCGAGATCGCCAAAAGCAACATTCTGCTCATCGGACCCACGGGAACCGGCAAGACCCTGATGGCCGAAACCCTGGCCCGGATCATATCCGTTCCCTTCGCCATCGCCGACGCGACGACCTTGACCGAGGCCGGGTATGTCGGCGAGGATGTGGAAAACATCGTTCTCAAGCTCCTCCAGGCCGCCGGGGGCAACATCGCCCGGGCTCAGAAGGGCATGATCTACATCGACGAGATCGACAAGATCAGCCGCAAGAGCGAGAGCCCGTCCATCACCCGGGACGTTTCGGGGGAAGGCGTTCAGCAGGCCCTCCTGAAGATCCTCGAGGGGACAAAAGCCAGCATCCCGCCCCAGGGCGGCCGCAAGCATCCCCATCAGGAATTCATCCCCGTCGACACGACCGACATCCTTTTCATCTGCGGCGGGGCGTTCGTCGGGCTCGAAAAGATCATCGCCCAGCGCTTAGGCCGGACGATCGTCGGCTTCGGCGGCGAAGCCCGCTCCCGGCGGGTCGAGGACGCGGCCTTGCTGGAGGATTTGATCCCCCAGGATCTCATCAAGTATGGGCTGATTCCCGAGCTCGTCGGCCGCATTCCGGTCGTTTCGGCGTTTTCCGAGCTGGATTTGGAAGAGCTGGCGGCCATCCTGACCCGCCCGAAAAACGCCTTGATCAAGCAATACCAGAAGCTGTTCGAAATGGAGGGCGTCGACCTGGAGTTCACCGACGAGGCCCTCGCCGCGATCGCCCATAAATCGGTGGCCCGCAAGCTCGGAGCCCGCGGCCTCCGGTCGATCATCGAGGACTTGATGCTCGACCTGATGTTCGAACTGCCGACATCCAAAAAGAGCCGCCGCATCAAAATCACGAAGAGGATGGTCGAGGAAAACGAGTTGGCCTTCGACCGGCCGCGGAAACCATCCCCTGGAGCATAGTCATGGATCCCGTCAACGACGCCTTGGAAGTTTTGAAAACCGTTCCGCTGATCCCGCTTCGGGACTTGGTCGTTTTCCCCTCGACTCTCGTCCCGTTCATCATCGGCCGCCCATCGTCCATCCAAGCCCTGGAAAAGGCCGACGAATCTGAAAAAACCGTCTTTCTGGCCGCCCAGATGGATCCCTCTCTCGATAACCCTGAGCCCAAGGATATCCACTCGTTCGGAATCACCGCCCGCGTCATCCGGACGGTGCCCATGGACGACAAGAACGTCAAGGTCATCGTCGAGGGGCGCCGCCGGGCCCGGATTCTTGAATATGTCTCCTCCTATCCTTTCTACCAGGTCCTGGTCAAGGAAACGCCGCCTTCGGAGGAGACCGCGGCCTCGCTGGCCGACGTCCTCAAGCGCGTTCTGCTCATGTTCGAGGAGTATCTCAAGCTCAACCAGAACGCGAATTTTCAAACCATCATCCCGGCTCTCCGGGATCATTCCCCCGAGCGGATCGCCGACATCATCTCCTCCCACTTGTTCATTCCCCTGGAGGAAAAACAGAGTCTTCTGGAGACGATCAAGGCCGGAGAAAGACTTTCTCACCTGGAGTTCCTTCTGGAGCACGAAATCAAGCGGATCCAGGCCGGCCTCCGGCGGAAATCCGGCAAGTCCGGGGAATCCGGCCGGCGGGCGGAGGGGACGACGACGGTTTTCCCGGCCGGCGGGAAGAAAGACGACCAGGCCAATGAGATGGACGAGTTGAAGAAAAAGGTCCTGGCCGCCCAGATGCCTCCCGACGCCTTGGAAAAAGCCCGCAAAGAGATCGAGCGTCTCGAGGCGATGCCGCCGATGTCGGCCGAGGCCACGGTTTGCCGCAATTACCTCGACTGGCTTATCGCCTTGCCCTGGGTTAAGCGGTCCAGGGAAAAGCGTAATATCAAGGAAGCCGAGCGCATCCTCGATGAAGACCACTATGGGCTGGAAAAGGTCAAGGAGCGCGTCCTGGAATACCTGTCGGTCCGCCAGCTCGTCAAAACGCCGCGGGGAGTCATCCTCGGCTTGATCGGCCCTCCCGGCGTGGGGAAGAGCTCCCTGGCCAAGTCCATCGCCCGGGCGACCGGCCGGAAATTCGTCCGGCTTTCGCTGGGGGGCGTCCGCGACGAAGCCGAGATCCGGGGCCATCGCCGGACGTACATCGGGGCTTATCCCGGCCGGATCATCCAGATGTTGAAACGGGCCGGGACGAAGAACCCGGTCTTTCTCCTGGACGAAGTCGACAAGATGAGCATGGACTTCCGGGGCGATCCGGCCTCGGCCTTGATGGAAGTCCTCGATCCCGAGCAGAACAACGCCTTTCTCGATCATTACATCGACACGGATTTCGACCTTTCCCAGGTCATGTTCATCGTCACGGCCAATATGCTCGAGCCCATCCCGCGGCCCCTCATCGACCGGATGGAGATCATCCGGATCGCGGGATACACGGAGCCGGAAAAGCTCCAGATCGCCCGCCGGTTCCTCTGGCCCAAGCAGCTGACGGCCCACGGACTGACCGAAAAGAATTTGACGATTTCAGACGCCGGCCTGGCCAAGCTGATCAATGAGTACACCCGCGAGGCGGGGGTGCGTAACCTCGAGCGGGAGCTGACCTCGATCTGCCGCAAAGCCGTCAAGAGGGTCGTTCTCCACGGGGCTTCCCACCGGGAACGGGTCTCAGCCAAGAACCTTGAATCATACCTCGGCGTTCCCAAGTTCCGGCGGAAAGCCCTGGACCGGGAGGACGAAACCGGGGTGTCGATCGGAATGGCCTGGACGGAGTTCGGCGGCGAGCTCCTGACGTTCGAGGCCACTAAGGTCCACGGCAAAGGCAACTTCGTCCTGACCGGTCAGTTGGGCGAGGTCATGCAGGAGTCGGCCCGGACCGCCTTCAGCTACGTCCGGGCGAAGATCTTCGAGCTGAACATCGCCAAGGACGTGACCAAGGATTTCGACATCCACATCCACGTCCCGGAGGGGGCGACGCCGAAGGAAGGCCCCTCGGCCGGGATCACCATCGCCGTGGCCATCCTGTCCCTGATGACGGAGATCCCGGTCTGCAAGAAAATCGCCCTGAGCGGCGAGATCACGCTTCGAGGCCGGGTGCTTCCCGTCGGCGGGATCAAGGAGAAGCTCCTGGCCGCCCACCGCGAAGGCATCCGGGAAGCGATCCTGCCGCGGGACAACAAGGCCGACCTCAAGGACCTGCCCAAGAACGTCGCCCAGGATATGACAATCCATCTTGTCGAAACGATGGATGAGGTGTTGAAAATCGTCTTGACCCGGGAAATGCCCTCGGTCCAGACGCCGCCCGAAGGGGCTTCGGATTCCTCGACTCCCGCCGGAGAAGGGGAAGCCGTCCGGATGCATTAAGAATTCAATCGCGAGGTGCAGAGATGTCGACAAGAGAACCGAGAAACAACCGGGAACGAGAGCCCCGGGAGCAGCGTGAACCGCGGGAAACGAGAGAGCCGCGCGAGTACCCGGCGGACCGGGAAACCCGCGAATGGGGCCTCATCGAGCTCGAGGAACAGGAGACGAAAGTCATTTTGAAAATCGCGGCCGAGGCGGGCTTGCCGGCCGAGGAAATCGAACACGAAAAAGACAGCCGCCACGACCTGATCTTCAAGATTCTCGAAGCCCAGGCCAAAAAGCAGGGCCTGCTCTTTTCCGAGGGCGTCCTGGAGACGCTCGAGGACGGGTTCGGGTTCCTTCGGGCGCCTGAATTCAGCTACCTGCCGAGCCAGGATGACATCTACGTCTCGCCTTCGCAGATTCGGAAATTCCAGCTCCGCACCGGAGACACGATCTCCGGCGTCGTCCGGCCGCCCAAGAACGGAGAGAAGTACTTCGCCTTGATCAAGGTCGAAGCTGTGAACTTCATGCACCCCGATGTCATCATCGAGCAGCGCCGCAATGTCCATTTTGAACAGCTGACGCCGCTCTATCCCTTCGAGATGATCAAGCTGCAGGACGGCAATCCCAAGAACCTGAACGCCCGGATCATGGAAATGATGACCCCGATCGGCAAGGGGCAGCGCGGGCTGATCGTCTCGCCTCCCCGGGCCGGAAAAACGACTCTTCTCAAGACGATCGCCAAGTCGATCGAGAAAAACCACCCCGAGATCTACCTCATCGTCCTGCTCGTCGCCGAACGCCCCGAGGAAGTCACGGACTTCCAGCGGAGCGTGGCCGGCGAGGTGGTGGCCTCGACATTCGACGAGCCGCCGGCCCGCAACGCCCAGGTGGCCAACATCGTCCTGGAGAAGGCCAAGCGCCTGGTCGAGATCAAGCGGGACGTCGTCATCCTTCTCGATTCGGTCACCCGGCTGGCCCGGGCTCACAACGCGATCATTCCACCCTCGGGCAAGGTCCTGTCGGGCGGCATCGACGCCAATGCCCTGAACAAACCCAAGAAATTTTTCGGCTCGGCCCGGAAGGTCGAGGAGGGGGGAAGCCTGACGATCATCGCCACCGCCCTGATCGACACCGGAAGCCGGATGGACGAAGTCATTTTCGAGGAGTTCAAGGGCACCGGCAACATGGAAATCAACCTCGATCGGCGCCTGGTCGACAAGCGGACGTTCCCGGCCATCGACATGAATCGCTCGGCCACCCGCAAGGAAGAGTTGCTCATCGAAGAGAGCGAGCTCAACCGCATCTGGATTCTCCGCAAGGTCTTGAGCCAGCTGTCCGAGGTCGAGGCGATGGAGCTTTTGATCGACAAGCTTGGGAAGACCAAGACCAACGCGGACTTCCTCAACCAGATGAGCAAAGGCCTCTAAGCCCGGCCGGCGCGGGGCGGGGGAGAGGGCAATTCCGCTGGGCGGCCGGACACGGCGCCGGCTTTTCAAGAATTGACTCTCCCGCCTGAGGCTCTCCGGGCTTATTTCCCCGTGAGCCTCAATCGAAAACCCGCTCTTGCTTCGTCGTCGCCGACCACCCGGGCCTTGTCGAGCGTCGCCAGCATGTCCCTCGCGAACGATCGCCCTTGACGGTGATCGGCTCGAGATCGTCGATCAAGGCTCCGGGTCGGCTGGCTCAATGATGAGCGGGGCGCGGACGAACGAAGAGGGATAGCGCTTGCCGGGATCCTCGGCGAAGAAATACAGCGTGTAGGTCCCCGCCGGCAACCCGCCTGTCTCGAGATCGACCAGGTAAGAGACCGCGTCGATCTGCCGATAAGCGGAGGCCGACAAGGGAAGCCATGTCCTCCCCCCGGAGGCCAGGTCCACCGCCTGCGCCCGGAAGACGATGTCCCCGCCTTCGTATTGATGGAAGGAACAGGGGAGGAGAACCGAAAGGATTTTCGTGCCTTGGGGAATTTCGCCGGTCAACGGGGCGAAGCGGGCGGAGTCGAATCCATGGAAATCGGGAAGGGCGCCGAAAACCGGCCTCGGCTTTTCCAGCGGGGCGAGCAAGAGCGGAGGAAAGAGCTTGAATCCCGGTTCGCCGCGCCGGGGAATGTCCACCGCGGACGTCGCGACCGCGCCGTCTCCTGTTTCAATGTTTCGGACGACGATCCGGCATTCGAACCGGCCGGCCGGAACGCCGGAAAAAGAACCGCAAAAAACGGCTTCGTCGGATGTCTTGGCCGCGTCCAGTTCCAGGCGGTTCAGCCCGGCCAGGTTCTTCTCTTGGTCGAACAGAAGCAGAAAAGCCTCGAGGCGATTCAGGCCGGAGGCCCGGCGCAGCCTGAGAATGGGAAGGGCGGCCGCAAGGGCCAAGTCGTTTTCCCCCCCCGGGCTCGGCTGGGCGGCGGCCGACATGGAGAACCGAAGGGGATCCGAAAAGAGGGGTTTTTCGCTCAGGGCCAGGTCGACGAGGTGGAGATGCTTTTCCAAGGCACTGAGCTTGGCGAACGGCTTGCGGTTGTAATACCCTTTTTGGGAATGGACTTCGCAGCCGCGTCGCTTGACCTTGACTTCGATTTTTTCAAATTTGCCGTCCCATTTCTCCGGAACGATGAATCCGAGAACGTAAAACGTTCCCGTCAGATCCTGGATTTCTCGTGAGATTTTTTGAACGTCGTTCATCCCGCCGAAGTATTTGCCTCCGGAAAGACGGGCCATTTCGATCAGGGCGCTGTCCCCGACCATGTTCCGCTCGACGAGATTCAGGGCCGTGCCGGAGGAGGACTGGGAGGACGGACGGGCCGACCGGGACAATTCCTCGAAATCCATGTCCCGGACGCGGGAAGCCAATCCTTCCACGTTCACGGCGATCACCGGGCTGTTGGACGAGGCGAGCTCCCGGATCATGGATTCATAGCGCAAGCGCAGGTTCAAACCGTCCGAGGCGTTGAGATTCATCCGGTTGGCTTCGGGCGCGATCTGGTCGGCGCGTTGATACATCAGGAAGTCCGGGGGGCCTTTTGAGAACAGGACGACATGCTTGATGCCGGGCATGTAGCGGAGGCCGGCCGCGAAATCCTTCAGGGATGAGGAAAACTTCAGGATTTCCATTTGGTATTGGGCTTGGGCGGCCCGCTTGAATTCCTGGCGGGCGGCCGCGGCAAGGGCGGCCGACGCGCCCCGGTCCAGCTTCGCCGTTTTCTCTGCGGTCAGTTCGTCCCAGAACGTTCCGGCCCTGCCGAGGCCGACGCCGGTCCCCAGATCGCGGACGATCTCGCGGATTTTTCCGCGATCCGAGGTCAAGTATTCGTGGAGGGTCAGGCCTTTCTCCACGGAATAGGAAAGGATTCCAATCTCGTCGGCCGGCAGGGCATGGGTGTCGAGAAAATCGAGGGCGGTCTTCTTGGACATGGCGATGCCGCCGACGTCGTTGAAGGCGAAATCGAAAAGGAAGAAAAATTTCCGGGACATTATCAGGGATTCGATCTCAACGGCTTCCGTTTCTCCGGCCTCCTCGGCGGGAAGAACATGCCGCTCGAAGGCGACGATCCGTTGCGGCCGGCCGTTCGAGATCACTTCGAATTCCGGGGAATCGAGATCCCGGACGGGCCGGCCGTTTTTATCCGAGACGTAAACCTGGATAAGCTTCATGGTGACGGCGACGTCATGCTTCAGCGGGGGCTGTTCGACTTGGGCCGCCCCCACGGCGACGAGCCGGAAAAAGCCGATCAAGAAAGCAAGATGAAAAGAGAATAGAGTTTTCGGATTCACGGCGCGCACACCTCCGCTTTTTTCCCCCGACAACTCTCGCGATCAGCGTAACATAAAACTGAAATGAAATATACTTGACGCGGATCAGGCAATCCCATAGGATGAAAAGCCCATGAACATCATCCTGAAAACAGCCCTCGGCTTAATGACGACGCTCTTCGGTTTTATTTATTTTCGAGACGCGATCAAAAAGCGGGCTCTCTTTTCCCGCAAGCCGTGGGCCGGGTTTTTCGGGACGGGGCTTATCACGAACTTTTTCGACACTCTCGGCATCGGAAGCTTCGCCCAGCAGACGGCGATCTTTAAGTTTTTCCGCCTCGTCGACGACCGGATCATTCCCGGGACGATGAACGTCGGCAACACGATACCGACGGTTCTCCAGGCGTTCATTTTTATGACGGTCGTGAAAGTCGACGCGGTGACCCTGGTGGCGATGTCTATGGCCGCCCCGGCCGGATCTGTGATCGGCGCCGGCATCGTGGCCAAGATGGAGCGCGGCAAGATCCAGCTCGGCATGGGCATCGGCCTTCTGGTCATCGCCTTGATTATATTAGCGGGCCAGTTGAACGTGATGCCGGTCGGGGGAGAGGCCTTCGGCTTGACGGGCTGGAAGTTGAGCCTGGCGGTCGCTTTAAGTTTTGTTTTCGGGGCCCTCCAAACGATCGGCATCGGATTCTATGCTCCGTGCATGGCCATCGTTTACGCCCTGGGCATGCATCCCTTGACCGCGTTTCCGATCATGATGACGGCCACGGCCATGCTCATGGCCGCCGGCAGCGCCCGTTTCGTCACGGCTGATGCCTATGACCGGAAAGCCGCGGTCGGCGTCACGGCTGGCGGCGTTATCGGCGTGTTTATCGCCGCTTATGTCGTCAAGTCGCTGCCCTTGACCGTTCTCAAATGGGTCGTCTGCGCCGTCGTTCTTTACACGGCCGCTTGGATGTTTCTCAGCGCTTTCAAGTCGTGGAAAGAACGGGCGGTCGTGCCGATTTTGGATTCTTCCAAATATTAAAGCGCGGCTTTGGCTCGCGACGAAATTAATTCATTCGGCCGAATGTGATATATCGTTATTTTATCAATTAATTATTCCTGGTGTTTAAGGAGAAAAGCTCCGAAACGCTCGATTTGATTCACCCGAAAAAAAATCCGCGGCCGTGGTTTTTTGAAAAGAACTTATGCCGGCTGTTATCGTCTAGCTTTCAAACTTTTCTTCACCGTCGCCTTTGGAAGTTTATTGAAACAGGGCCGAAGACTCATCCAAAAAGAAGAATTCTTTTGATCGACGCCGATGATTAGACAAAAGGGCCTGAATCATGAAAACGGGGCAATCATTGAATAACCGGAAAAGGGGAAAATATCCACAGGTGCCCAATTTACGGGCATCAAGGATATTCACAGCCTTATGAAATCTTTAAGTGAATGATAATAAATAAGATAAGAGTTCGCCTGGTATTGGGTCGCATAACATATATTATGTATACTAGCATCCAGGGAAGCGGCCGCACATGTTGGGCCGTCCTTTATGCTCCCCAATATTTAGATATTCAGCTGCTTTTATTACTTTTTAGAGAGCACAATTTCAGTCGCCGGTTTGCTCATTCACTCGATTTTATGGATTCAAAGAATTATATCCACGGCCGCTTGGATGTCTATAAACGTTTTAAAGTCTCGAGGAGCCGGCTGATGATGGTCTTCTTCGGATATAAAAAATAAAACTCTGGGACGACGATAAATAGGATTATTTCGGGGACTTCAGCTTTTCAAGGAGATCTTCCAGGACCTTGATGATTTCCTGGCGATTCACGGATTCCTTTTTGAATTCGATTCTCACGCTGAAAGAACGATCTTCCTTAGGCCGATAATTGAAAATATAGTGTTTAGGCCGTTTGGTCTTGGATTCTTTTTCCCGGAAAAGCTTCGTCAGGTCGCGCGTATCCTCGCGTTTCAAGCCATGTTCCCTGATGTTGTCGACCAAGGCTTTCATCTCGGCCTCGGATTTTTGCTTCGAAATTTCTATCAAGAGGCTCCGGTTCTTGTCGATTCCACTTTCGCGGCAAAGGACGCGGAGCGGGGCTGGGATGCGACTGACATTGATGATTTCGGTGATGGTCGAGCGGGCTTTTCCAATTTTTTCCGAGATATCCGCATGGCTGTAATTGTAGATTTCAATGAGGGTTTTAAGGCCGTCGGCTTCCTCGAAAACATCGAGATCTTTCCTTTGAAGGTTTTCGATCAATGAGATTTCCATCGCCTCGTTATCGGTGACATCCATGATAATCGCGGGAATTTCAAACAAATCGATGTTTTTCGAAGCGACGAAACGGCGCTCGCCGGCGATGATTTCGTAGCGATCTCCCCTCGGGCGGACAAGAATCGGCTCAAGAACCCCCTTGTTTTTTATGGAATCCATCAGCTCCTGGATATTCCCAAGCTCGCACCGGGCTTGGCGCGGATTCGGGTCGATTTTTTCAATCTTGAGAAGCCGGACCAAGGGAATGGTTTTCTGATTTGAAATAAATTCCACAAAGTGGGGGTCATGGCGCATCGTGATAGTTTCCGGGAGACCGGATCTTTTAGTTTTTTGCACGTTCTAATATCTCCTCCGCGACATTGCGATACTGGTTCGCCCCTATGGATGAAGCGGCGAAAGTGAAGATAGATTCCTTATAAGCCGGGCTTTCCTCGAGCTTGACGCTTTTTGATATCGTCGTCTTGAACACCTTGTCGCCGAAGACATGGACGATCCGATCGACGACGTCCTTGGCGATGTTCGTCCGGTGGTCGTGGAGCGTGATTAAAACTCCAAGGATTTGCAGGTTTGGATTGGCGACTTTTTTGACCTTTTCAATTGTCTCCAAAAGATCATCCGTCCCCTCAAGGCAGAGAAAAGAAGATTGGATGGGAATAAGAAGATGAGTCGCCGCTACGAGGGAATTCAAAGTGATCAAACCGAGAGTCGGAGGCGTATCGATTAAAATAAAATCATATTTCCCCTTCACCTGGGCGAGAACTTCTTTTAGACGAAAATGAGCATCGATTTGTCCTAAGAGCGAAGGCTCGAGCTTAGCCATCGATATCCTCGAAATTGCGACATCCAAGCCAGGGACGGATGACCTTACAATAACGCTGGCGAGGGGAACGGACGAATTCATCAAGGCATCATAGAGCGAGTGCTCAAATCGTTCGGACTCGACGACGATGGATTTCGTGCTGTGGCCTTGAGAATCCGTGTCGACGAGAAGAACCCTTTTGCCTTTAAAAGCCAAAGCCGCGGACACATTAACCGCGGTCGTAGTTTTTCCAACGCCGCCTTTTTGATTAGTTACCGCTATGATCAAAACGATATCCTCGCGTTTAATTTATACTATCATAAACAAAATCGGAAATATTTCAATAAAAAGATTCTCTTATATGTCGGCCGGCCGACATTTTATGTAATCGATTCATAAAAAAGGAAATAAAAGGATTTTTAAAATCGCGAAGATCAATATGAGCTAATAAAAGTGCTTCTCCCCTATTCGCTTGAAATGAAAAATAAATAGAAAAAAACGAGGGTCTGGAAAATCAAAGTTCGCGAAGTTGGACGAATTCATTGTACGCGGAATTATATCGATAAAAATATATTGAAGAATAAAATCTTAGAAACCAGCTAGGCGATTTTAAGAAAGACATTTTCGAAAAAAGACGGACTGGGGTTTATAGAAACATCATGCAAAAATCTAGGCGCATAGATGCGTTAAAATTATTTTTTATAAACATATAATATCGAGCAAAAGAAAAATAGCCTAATCTCCGGCTCGAAAAAGATCGAGAAACAATAAGCCGCTTTTTTGAGAAGCCGAGCCTTTGTCTAAGTCATGAAAGGGAAAAACTATGTATTTTAAAAATAGAAAAAGATTCAACATTATTTGAAAACGAGATTTGTATACCGCTTCGAACATACGAGGGAAAGAGAAAGTGGAATTGAAGAAAAAGAAAATCATAATTAAAAAAAGACGATTGAAAAACACATTCAGCTGGAATATGATGCTCCCAAAATGATGAAATGGAAAATATCCTTGTAATTATATTATAATCAATAACTTATGATAATTATTAAAAAAAATGAATCCATGGGGCTTTTTGAAGCCTCTTCCCTAGTCGTCGGTTCCGTGATCGGATCCGGAATCTTCATGACTTCGGGCTTAATCGCCGAATTCCTCCCTTATTCGATGCCGATGCTGGCGGCCTGGCTCGCGGCGGGAATCGTCACCATGATCGGCGCCTTGTGCTACGGAGAACTCGGTTCGATGTTTCCCAGGGCCGGAGGACCGTACGTATACTTGAAGGAAGCCTATGGGGCGGCTCCCGCGTTCCTCTACGGCTGGACATTTTTCTTTCTCATCGGCGGGGCGGGCGTCGCGGCCATCGCAACCGGATTCGCTGAATATTTCGGAGCGGTTTTCCCTGTCTTTGAGAGCGGGCGTTTGATGATGAGCGGAAGGCTCTTTTCCCTCGACATCCAAATCACCGCGGGCCGGCTGATCTCCATCGCGGCCGTGATCGGACTCACCTTATTCAACGGAAGCGGATTGAGAAAAAGCGCCCGGGGCCAATCGATCTTGACGATCATCCGGGTCGTCCTTCTCCTCGGCTTTGTCGCGATCGGCGCCTGGTACGGTATCAAAACGCGGGCGGTCAACCTGAAACCGTTGTTCCCGCCCGCCGGCGCGTGGCCGGGCTGGTCGGCGTTCGGAGCCGCGCTCATCACGGCCCTTTGGTCGTTTGACGGATGGTACGCGGCCAGCTGCGCGGCCGAGGAAATCCGCGATCCCCGGCGAAACGTCCCCCGGTCTCTTCTTTTGGGCACGGCCTCGGTCCTCATTCTTTATTTGGCTGTGAATATCGTTTATAGTATGGCTCTTCCCATGGAACGCATGCGCGGAGTCGTTCGGGTCGGCCAAGAGGCCGTGGCGGCTATGTTCGCCTCGGCCCCCCAAGGAACCGCCGCCCCGGCCTTCGCCGGCGTCGTCGCCCTGACGATCTTCGGATGCTTGTCGGCCAACATTTTCTTCTGCGCCCGCGTTCCTTATGCCATGGCCCGGGACGGACTTTTCTTCCGCCGGCTGGGAATCCTTCATCCCGTCAAGCGCGTCCCCGACAAGGCTCTCTGGGCCGAAGCCGCGGTCGCCGTGATCCTGATCCTGACAGGGACGTTTCAAAAGCTGATCGACTATGTCCTGTTCGGACTCGTTCTCTTTTTCTCGGCGACCGGGGCGGCGGTCATCGTATTGCGCCGGAGGGCCCCCGCGGTCGAGCGGCCGTATCGCCTGCGGCCTTATCCCCTGCTCCCGCTCGCGTTCGCCGCGGTCAACGGAGCGATTCTCGTCGCCCTGGCCGTCGAGCATCCCGGGCAGGCGGCCGTGGCCGCGGGCTTGATCGGAACCGGAATCCCCTCCTATTTTCTTTGGAAGCGACGGCGGACCCGCGCTCTTTCCGGGACCAGCGGTCCGGGATCGGGAGAGGCTTGATATGCCGCTGATCGTCTCGCTGTTTCCCTCGGGCCGCCGCCTTGCCGCCGATATCGGCGAGCTTCTCAGCGATGTCCTTGTCCGCGAGGGCATTCCTCTCAACCTCTATT
>ERZ1026796.781-NODE-781-length-23717-cov-3.435566_pt1 | contig 23717 bp, 22 predicted proteins | sample MGYA00520874_ERZ1026796 | MGnify/ENA primary metagenome ERZ1026796 (study PRJEB33270, sample SAMEA104284474) | anaerobic digester metagenome | biome: Anaerobic digester microbiome; feature: mesophilic sludge digester; material: Anaerobic digester biomass | place...
TGCTGATCGTGACGTACTTGTTGCCGACCACGGTGGCCGTGAACAACGCTGTCACGTCGACGCTGGTGACGATGCTGCCGTTGTACTGCACGGAGCCGGGGAAGCCGACCTGCGCGCAGGTGGTGACATTGCCGTCGTGGGCAACGGGATTGGTGATGGCCGTGGCCGTCGGACCGACGAGCAGGCCGAGCGCGGCGAACACCGCGCCAGCCCCGACCAGGACTGCTGCAACCTTTGAGATCCTCATGATGGGACCCTCCTCTATCCGCCATCTAGAACTGTATTCCTGCATCACCGAGAGTGACATAGGCCGCGCGGCTCATTGATCATCGGCGCTGTGCTTCGTCGTGTGCTCACGGACAGCGCGAAAGCGTGAGAGTTGGACCGCTGCCGTCAGCCGGCTCGGCTCAGATCTCGACGCGGGAGCCGACTTCGAAGACCTGCTCGTCGGGCAGGTTGAAGAACCGCACGGCACTGTCGGCGCCACGGTTGAGCCAGACGAACAGATGCTCCAGTGCGGGGTTCATGCCCGGTGCCTTGCCGGCCACCACCGACTCGCGGCCGATGAAGTACGTGACGTCGTGAGGGTCGAAGGTGAGCCCCCGCACGTCGAGCGCGGCGAGCGCCGCCGGCACATCGGGGTCTTCCATGAAGCCGAACGTGAGCAGCACCTGGAAGACGCCCGGCTCCACCTTCGTGACCTCCGCTCGATCGGCCGGGTCGATGCGCGGCTCGTCGGCAGTCTCGACGCTCACGATCAGCGTGGTCTTGTGCAGCACCTTGTTGTGATGCAGGTTGTTGATGAGCGCCGGCGGCGCCATCCCCAGATCCTTGAACAGGAACACTCCCGTGCCGTTCACCTTCTTGATGTCGGTGTGCCCGTCGAGCACCTCGTTGATCGGTCGCTCGCCACGCTTGATGCGCGCCGCGACCAACTGCCGGCCGCGCCTCCACGTGCTCATCTGCACCATCAGCAGTGCACCGATGCCGAGCGCGAACCAGCCGCCGTGGGGGATCTTGGGGATGTTGGCACCCAGGAAGCCGAGCTCGACGACCAGCATCGGCACGCACACGGCGAACGCCTTCCATCGCGCCCAGTGCCACCGGTCGGTGAGCACCCGGAAGAAGACCAGCGTGGTGATGGCCATCGTCATGGTGACCGCGATGCCATACGCTGCCGCCAGGTTGCTGGAGGTCTGGAAGCCGATCACCAGCCCGACGCAGGCCACCATCAGCGCCCAGTTGACCAGCGGCACGTAGATCTGGCCGGAGTGATGATGCGACGTGTGGTCGATGCGGATGCGCGGCAGGTAGTCGAGCTGCACCGCCTGCTGCGTGAGCGAGAACACACCCGAGATCAACGCCTGCGACGCGATGATGGTGGCCATCGTGGCCAGGATGACCAGCGGTAGCTTCAGGGCCGCCGGCGCCATCAGGAAGAAGAAGCGCTGCTCCACCAGTTCGGGGTTCTCCAGCAGGAACGCACCCTGACCCCAGTAGTTGAGCAGCAGCGCGGGCAGCACGAGGCAGTACCAGCCGACGGTGATCGGTTTGCGGCCGAAGTGCCCCATGTCGGCGTACAGCGCCTCCCCACCAGTGACCACCAGAAAGATCGAGCCCAACGCGAGGAACGCCTTCATCGACTCGTGCTCGAAGAAGCGGACGGCCCACACCGGATTGATGGACTGGATGACCTCTGGCGCATGCACGATGTGGCGCAGGCCGAGCAGCGCGATCACCGTGAACCACACGATCATGATTGGCCCGAACACTCTGCCGACGGCACCGGTGCCGCGCTTCTGCACGCTGAACAGACCGATGAGGATGGCCACCGCGATCGGGATGATCCAGCGCTCGAACGAAGTCGACACCTCGTTGAGACCCTCCACCGCGCTGAGCACGGAGATGGCAGGGGTGATGATGCCGTCGCCATAGAGCAGCGCGGTGCCGAACACCCCGAGGCTGACCAGCAGGCCGGCCTTGACCACCGAGCCCTTGCGCTGCATCACCAGGCTGGTGAGCGCCAGGATGCCGCCCTCACCATGGTTGTCGGCCTTCATCACGAAGAAGAGGTACTTCAACGAGATGATCATCACCAGGGCCCAGAAGGCGAGCGAGCACACCCCGAACACGTTGATGCGGTCGACGGTGAGCACGTGTGCTTCCTCGGTGAACGCCTCGCGAAAGGCGTACAGCGGGCTGGTGCCGATATCGCCGTAGACCACCCCCAGTGCTCCGACGACCAGTGCACTTCTCTTGACCGCCGCGTGCTGCTCGCTCATCGGAGGCGAACCGTAGCCTCCGCTGCGGTGACGCGCGACGTCGTGTCGTGAATCGTGACTCACCACTCGAGGGCGAGGAAGCCTCCAAGGCCGTCGATGTCGAGCAGACTCTCCGCCTCACGCAAACGGCTGCGCATCCGCAGTGCGGCGAGGTTCGGAGCGCCCGCTGCCGCCGCCCACGCTGTGCGGCCTTCCTCCACCAGTTCCTCGATGCCCCACCGCTGCAGGAACTGAGCCTGCGTGCGCACCGCCTTGGTCGCAGGGAGCTGATCGAGGCACACCTGCGCGGTGATGTCCTGCAGCCCCACGTCGCGCAGGTAGTGCGCGCCGCGCTCGTGTCCTCGGTACGTGCGCAGCCACTGCCGCCACGGCACCAGTGCCAGGTCGGCGGTGCGCGCGGTGCAGTAGTCGAAGGCCAGCACGGTGCCGTCGATGAGCAGTGAGCGCACGTCGCGCACCCATGCGCCGGCGGCGTGCTGGACGGGCAGCCGGGCGCCGTGAGCGGCGTCGGCGGGCAACCACGACCACTCGGGTGGCGCCGCGACCAAGAGCTCGCTGGGGGTGCCGTCGCGTGCGATCGACACCATGGCTTCGCGCCAGCCACCATCGAACACGGCGAGCCGGAAGGGCAGGTTGTCGAGCAACTCGTTGGCGATGACGACTCCGCGAAAGGGCACGCTCGGGAGCTCGGCCTGCGAGCGCACGCCGGCCGGGTGCTGCGCTCGCTGTGTTGGCGAGATCTCGACCGCGACGTAGTGCTCGCTCCAGTGCGGTGCTGCCAGCAGGATCGCACGTGCGAGCGTGCCAGGGCCGGCGCCCACCTCCACGATCGTGAAGTCGTCGGGGGCACCGAGCCGGGCGTGCTCGGCATCGATCCAGCGAGCGAGCACTGCCGCGAACAACGGCCCGACTTCCGGTGAGGTGATGAAGTCGCCGCGCCGGCCGGCCTGGCCAGAAGTCGTGTAGAAGCCGTGCTCGCCGTAGAGGACGATCGCGAGGTACTCGTCGAACCGCAACGGGCGGCCGGCAGCATGCTGCGCGGCCGCGAGCTGAGCGACGGTCACCGATTCACCGAAGAGATCAGGGGTTGAAGGCGCCGGCAAGATCGGTGATGGAACCGACCTCGGCGATCAGGCCCGGCAGCACGCCGAACGCAAGCGTCGCGACGCCACAGATGGCCAGCGCCGCCTGCAGCGAGGCCGGCACCTTGATCGGCGTGGTGTCGCCGTCGGGTACCGGCTTCATCCACATCTCGCGCATCACAGTGATGTAGTAGGCCGTCGCGATGACAGCGTTGACAGCGGCGATGACAGCGATGCCGTACCCCCAACCACCACCCGCGTCGACCGCCGCGCGGAAGGCGCCGAACTTGGCGTACCAGCCGCCCAGCGGCGGGATGCCGGCCAGTGACGCGAGGAAGATGGTCATCATCACCGTCAGGCCGGGGGCGTATTGGAACAGACCGCCGAAGCTGCTGATCTCGCCGCTACGGGTCTTGCGCGAGACTGCGATGACGACAGCGAAGGCGCCGAGGTTGGTGGCCGCATAGATGATGAGGTACACCATCACGGCGCGCAGGGAGGCGCCCTGGTTGCCATTGGTGAACGCCACCGCCAGCGGCATCAGGATGAAGCCACCTTGGCTGACGCTGGAGTACGCCAGCATGCGCACGATGTTCGTCTGCTTCAGGGCCACCACGTTGCCAACGGTCATCGTGAGTGCCGCCATCACCCACAGGAACGGCCGATACACGTCGTACGCCAACGGGAAGGCGATGAAGATCAGCACCACCAGGGCCACGAAGCCTGCCGCCTTGGAGGCCACGCTGAGGAACGCGGTGACCGGCGTTGGAGCGCCCTCGTAGGTGTCGGGTGCCCACGTGTGGAACGGCACAGCGCTCACCTTGAAGGCGAACCCGACGATCACGAACACGATGCCCACCACCTGCACACCGATCTTGTCGCCGTCGAGCGTGATGGCTTCACCGATGTCGCTGAGCCGGGTGCTGCCGGCGATGCCGAAGAGCAGGCTCATGCCGTAGAGCATCACCGCACTGGCGAACACGCCGAGCAGGTAGTACTTCACACCCGCTTCGTTGCTCTTGCGATCGCGCTTCTTCCAGGCGGCCATCATGTACGCGGGGATGGAGAGGAACTCGAGCGCCACGAAGATGCTGACCAGGTCGCGCGAGCTGGCCATCATCACCATGCCCAGCACGCTGCTGAGCAGCATCACGTAGAACTCGCCCTGGTAGTAGCCGCCTTCTTCCATCTCGTTGGTGCTGAGCAGCACCACCACGTAGCCCGACAGCAAGAACAACGCCTTCATCACCAGCGCGAAGTTGTCGACCACGTACCTGCCGGAGATGCCCTCGCCGCTGAGTGCGCTGCGCACATCGTCGCCCAAGACGGCGAGCGTGACCACCGGCAGCAGCGCGGCGAGCATGAAGAACCCGCTGAGCGTGCCGGTGATCCAGCGCCTGCTGTCGGGCACGAACAGGTCCACCAGCAACACCGTGCAGATGCCCGCCGCGAGCACCAGCTCGGGCGCCAACGCGTGGTAGTCGATGATGGGTGAGGAGAAGGCGAACACGTGGGTCACTTCCCGCCGAAGACGCTGGTGAGCTGCTGAACGGCGGGGTCCATGATCTTGAACATCAGCGACGGCACGACGCCGAACACCACGATGGCGACGAGCAGCGGCGTCCAGGCGATCCACTCGAACGTCGACACATCGTGGATGTCGGAGTGGTGATCGTCGCTGCCATGATCGTCGCTGCCGTGCGAGTCGCTGCCGTGCGAGTCGTGGCCGTGCGAGTCGTGGCCGGCCGTGGCGAACTCGGCGGTGGGCTCGCCGAAGGCGGTGCGCTGGTAGAGCCACAGCAGGTAGCCGGCAGCCAGCACCGTGCCCAGCGCAGCGATGATGGTGAGCACCCGGAACAGCGTCTCATGACCGTTCGCCACCAGCACCGACGATGGGCTCCAGGAGGCGAGAATGGCAGGGAACTCGCCCCAGAAGCCGGCCAGGCCGGGAAGGCCGAGCGAGGCCATCGCGCAGAAACCGAGGATCCAGCCCATGCGCGGCATCTGCAGCAGCATGCCGCTGAGGCGCTTGATCTCCAGGGTGTGGTAGCGCTCCTTCACCGAGCCGGCGACGAAGAAGAGCATGCCGGTGATCAGGCCGTGCGCCACCATGCCGAACAGCGCCGCGTTGATGCCCAGCGGGGTGAGGGTGCTGATGCCGAGCATCACGAAACCCATGTGCGCCACGGATGAAAAGGCGATGAGGCGCTTCATGTCGGTCTGGGCCAAGCAACCCAGCGAGCCGTAGATGATGCCGACGACTGCCAGCACGCCGATGGCCGGCGCCCACTTGACCGCAGCTTGCGGAAGGATCGGCAGCGCGATGCGCACGAAGCCATAGGTGCCCAGCTTCAGCAGGATGGCGGCCAGGATGACCGAGCCCTGCGTGGGCGCCTGGGTGTGTGCGTCGGGCAGCCAGGTGTGGAACGGGAACATCGGCACCTTGACAGCGAAGCCGATGAACATGCCGGCGAAGATCCAGATGGCGGTGTTCTTGGCGATGCTCGACCCGTGCTCGATGAGGTACGGGATGGAGAAGCTGACGGAGCCGGTGTTGATGAACAAGGCGATGAACGCGACGAGCATCAGCGCGGAACCGAACATCGTGTAGAGGAAGAACTTCAGCGACGCGTACTGGCGGTTGTCGCCACCCCACACGCCGATCATGAAGTACATCGGCAGCAGCACCACTTCGAAGAACACGAAGAACAAGATGAGGTCCTGCGCGACGAACGTGCCGGCCATGCCCGTCTGCAGCACCAGCATCAGGATGAAGAACGCCTTGGCGTTACCCGGGCTCGGGACGTGATCCCAGGAGTAGATCATCACCAATAACGTGATCACCATCGACAGGATGTACAGCGGCAGGCTGATGCCGTCGAGACCCACCGTGTAGGTGGCCTTGATCGGCTTGATCCAGTTGTTGGTGGTGAAGAACTGCAGCTTCTCGCTCTGGTCGTAGTCGAACTGGAGCAGCGTGTACACGCCCACCACCAGCGTGAGCGCGGCAGTGATGATGGCGACGCCCTTGGCAGACGCTTCGTCCTTCTTGGGGATGAACAGCATCACGAGCACACCCGCCAACGGCAGGAACACGCCGACGCTGAGGAGCCATTGCTTGTCTTGAATCATCTCGGTTGTCCCTTAGCTGTTCACGAGTACGAGTACGAGCGCACCGACTGCTGCGGCACCGAACAGCAACGCTCCGTACAGGTTGACCTTGCCTGATTGCACCGGTTGCAAGGCGCCACCGGCGCCGCGTGCGGTTGCACCACTTCCATTGACCGCACCGTCGACCAACCCTTGGTCGATGTACTTGTAGACCAGTTCACCCGAGCGCCTGCCGCCCTTGCCGACGGCGTTGACGATGCCGTCGAGGACGTTCTGGTTGGTCCAGTACACGGCCTTGCTGATGGGGTGTGCGATGCCGTGCACGATGACCTTCTCGTAGAGCGCATCGAGGTAGTACTTGTTGACGAGGAACTTGTGGCCGGCACCCAGCAACTGGTTGCGGGTGGTGAGGCCTTGCAGCGCGTTCTTCTTCTCGCCGAACACCGCCTTGCACAGCAGCAGGCTGACGGCGAAACCGAGCGCCACCAGCACGATGCTGGGCACCGCGTTGATCCACTCGAAGACAGGCGCCTCGGGCACCTCCACACCGATCGAGCTGTGCAGCCACTCGTGGAAGTACTCCGTGTGGAACGGCGCCGCGTTCAGGTAGCCCGACACCAGTGCCAGCGTGCCGAGGATGATGAGCGGCACCGTGATCTGCCACGGCGAATCCGTCCCGCCGAGGATCGGCAAAGACCTGCCGTGCACCGGCTCGACATGGCCGTGATCGTCATGCACATCGTGCGCGTGAGCGTCAGTCGAGTGAGCGTGATCGTCGTGCTCATGCACGAAGTGGGCGGCGCCACCGCGAGCCTCACCGAAGAACGTGAGGTAGGTGGCACGGGTCATGTAGGCCGTGGTCATGAAGGCACCGATGAGACCGATGACGAAGAACACGGTGTAGTGGTTGCCGTGTGCCGAGTCGATGATCTCGTCCTTGGAGAAGAAGCCGCTGAAGAACGGCACACCGCACAACGCGGCGGTGCTGATCATCCAGGTGACGAACGTGATGGGCATCTTCTTGCGCAGCCCGCCCATGTCCTTCTTCATGTCGAAGCTGTGGTGGCTGCCGGTGTGGGCAACCGAGCCGGCACACAGGAACAGGCAGCACTTGAAGAACGCATGAGTGAAGATGTGGAACACGGCCGGCACCCAGGCGCCGACGCCGAGGCCCATCATCATGTAGCCCAGCTGGCTGACGGTGGAGTACGCGAGCACCTTCTTGATGTCGTTCTGCACGAACGCCAGCGCGGCCGCGATGAGGATGGTGATGCCGCCGATGACTGCGATGAGGTTGAAGTGGTTGCCGGCGACGTTGATGTCGAGCCCGGTGTGGAACACCGGGTACAGCCGCGCCACCAGGAACACGCCGGCCACCACCATCGTGCTGGAGTGCAGCAACGAGCTGACCGGTGTGGGGCCGGCCATTGCGTCGGGCAACCACGTGTGCAGCGGGAACTGACCGCTCTTGCCGATGCACGCGATGAACAGCGCAACGGCGGCCCACATCAGCATCTTGTGGTCGCCGGCGAACTCGGCGGCCTGCTCATTGATCTCGCTGATGTCGAGCGTGCCGAAGATGGCGAGCAGCATGGCTGTGCCCACCAGCAGACCCATGTCGCCGACGCGCACCGTCCAGAACGCCTTGAGCGCGGCCTCGCTGTTGGCCTTCTCCTCCCACCAGTGACCGATGAGCATGAACGAGGTGAGACCCATGATCTCCCAGCCGAGGATGAGCTGCACCATGTTGGGGGCCAGCACCATCGTGAGCATCCCGCACGAGAACAAGGTGATGCTGGCGAAGAAGTGGGTGTAGCGGCGATCGCCACGGACGTATTCGGTGGAGTAGATCTGCACCAGCGTGGAGATGAACGCCACCAGGAACAGCAGCATCATGGCCAGGCCGTCGATTCGGGAACCGATGCTGATCTCCAGGTCGCCGATCTCGAACCAGGTCCAGGACTTCGACACGGCTTCTGCGTGCTCGGTGCTGCCGACCAGATCGATCCACTGGTACGCGGTACCGGCTGCGATGACCAGCGAGGCCACCATGCTCGCGATGCCGATCTCGCTGCCACCACGGGGCAGGCGCTTGCCGAACCCGATGATGAGGAAGAACGCGACCGCAGGGATGAGCGGGATCAGCCATGCGTGTTCGAGGAACCAGCCGGCCGCATGCACCGCTGCTTCTGTCTCTTCGGCCAACATGCCTCAGCCCTTCATTTCCGACAGGTCGTCGAGCGCGATCGTCTTGCGGTTGCGGAAGATGAGCAGCACCATCGCCAGGCCCACGCCCACTTCGGCTGCTGCGATCGCGATGATGTACAGCGCGAACACCGCGCCGTCGTTGGTGCCGTTGAGCTGGTCGAAGGCCAGCAGGTTGATGTTGACCGAGTTGAGGATGAGCTCGATGCTCATCAGCACCAGCACCGCGTTCTTGCGGGCGATGACGCCGTAGACCCCGATGCAGAACAGCACCGCACCCAGCAGGAGGAAGTTGTTGATCAGCATCTCAATCCTTCCGGGCCAGCACGATTGCGCCGATCACGGCGGCCAGCAGCACGAACGAGAGCGCCCAGAAGGGCAACGCGTACGACGAGAAGATCGCGTCGCTGAGCGCCCGGTTGGCAGCTGCGCTCGCGTTGCCCTTGCCACTGACGACGATCTTGTCGTCCTCGAAGCCCTTGATGAGCACGTACGACATCACACCCAGCAGCAGCAGGGCCACCGGGGCACCGACGGCCCAGCCCTTGTCGTTGTTGAGGTCGACGTCCTTGCCGAGCTTTGCGCGTGTGAGCATGACGCCGAACAGGAACAGCACCATCACCGCTCCGATGTAGACCAGCACCTGGGTGACGGCCACGAACTCGGCGGAGAGCAGCAGGTACTGCGCAGCCGCGCCGGCCATCACGGCCACCAGCGACAGCGCCGCGTGCACCACGTTGCTGCTGCGCACCACGTTGAGCGCGCCCAGCACCATGATGGTGGCGATGATGCCGAAGCCCACGTTCTGAGCAACCTCGATGTCGGAAGCGAGCAGCATCATTTGCCCTTCTTCTTCTCGGCGCCGGCCTCGAGCGCGGGGGCTTCGGGAACGGTCTCCATCCACTCGCCCAACTTGGTCTTGTCGTGCAACAGGTCGGCGATCCTGGGCTCGCTGTACTCGTACTCCGGGCTCCAGAAGAGCGCATCGAACGGGCACACCTCCACGCAGATGCCGCAGTACATGCACAGCGCATAGTCGATGTCGAAGCGATCGACCTTGTTCACCTTGCGCGGCGCGCCGCCGGCACGACGCGGCGGGGCGAGCTCTTTGTGCGCCTCGATGTAGATGCACCAATCCGGGCAGCTGCGCACGCAGAGCATGCACGACGTGCAGTTGTCTTCGCGCAGCGCGATGACGCCGCGAGCACGAATGGGCGGCGACTCCTTCTCGTGCGGGTACTGCACGGTGGCAGCACCACCACCGAGCTTCTTCGGCTTGATGGTCTGCATCATGGTGGCGAGCGTGACGCCGAGACCTTTGACGAGACCGGGAACCTGCGGGCGATTGCTGGATGAGCTCATCAGAAGGCCACCTTGAAGATCGCGGTGAGCATGATGTTGACCAGCGACACCGGAATCAGCACCTTCCAGGCGAAGCGTTGCAACTGGTCTTCGCGGAAGCGGGGATAGCTGAAGCGCACCCACATCATGATGGCGGCGAGCACCATCATCTTGGTGAACATGATGAGCGGGCCACCGACGTTCATCCAGTTGTCGATGTCGCCGGCGGTTTCCCAACCGAACCAGCTGAACGGCACGCCCCAGCCGCCCAGGAAGAGCACGCTGGCAATGAGCGCGAACACCCCGGCGGTGGCGAACTCGGCGATGAAGAAGATGAGGAAGCGGAACCCGCTGTACTCGGTCATGTAGCCCGACACCAGCTCGGACTCGGCGATGGGCATGTCGAACGGCACCTGCGTGAGCTCGGCCTGCACCGCGATCATGAACACCAGGAAGGCGACGAACTGAGTGAGGATGTACGGGTAGCCGAGGCCGCTCCAGCCGAAGATGCTGTCGCTGTTCTGCTTGATGACGATGGTCTGCAGGTTCATCGAGCCGGCTTGGATGACCACGCCGATCACCGCCAGCACCATCGGCAGCTCGTAGGCGATGAGCTGGCCGGCGGCACGCAGACCACCCAGCAGCGAGTACTTGTTGGCGCTGCTCCACCCGGCCATGAGGATGCCGAGCGTGCTGATGCTGCTGACGGCCAGCATGTAGAACACGCCGGCGTCGAAGTCGGTGAAGTACGCGTCGGGCCCGAAGGGCACCACCGCCACCAGCAGGAACGTGCTCATCAGCACCACCAGCGGGGCCGCACGGAACACCTTCAGGTCGGCACGAGCGGGGGCGATGTCTTCCTTCTGCAGCCACTTGCCCACTTCGGCGAACAGCTGCATGCTGCCGTAGGGGCCGGCTTCCATGGGGCCCAAGCGGCTCTGCATGAAGCTCATCATCTTGAACAGGAAGAGGTACACGATGGTGCCGGCCGGCAGCAGCACCGCAACGGTGCCGCCCAACACGCGCAGCAGCGACTGTGCCCAGTACGGAAGGTCTACAGCGAGCACACCCATCACCTATCGATGTCTCCCAGGATGAAGTACAGCGAGGCGAGGATGGAGATGACGTCGGGGACGTACACGCCACGCAACACCCACGGCACGATGGAGATGTTGTTGAAGCTGGCCGAGCGGATCTTCACCCGGAACGGGCCCAGGTCGCCTTTGCTGACCACGTAGTAGCCCATCTCGCCGAGCGGGTTCTCGGTGCTCACCCAGGCCTCGCCTTCGGGCACCTTGATGATGCGCGGTACCTTGGCCATCACCGGGCCGCTGGGAATGCCGTCGAGCAGCTGGTCGACGATGAGCGTGGCCTCACGAGTTTCCTGCAGGCGGATCCAGCAGCGGGCGAAGCTGTCGCCGTCGGGGTGGGTCCACACCTTGAAGTCCACCTTGTCGTAGGCAAGGGGCAGCTGTTGGTCGCGGCGCAGGTCCCAGTCGACACCGCTGGCGCGCAGGTTGGCGCCCGACAGGCCGTACTGCTTGGCCACATCGGCCGGGATGACACCGATGCCACGCAGGCGACTCTGGAAGATCTCGTTGCCGAACAGCAGGTTCTCGATCTCGTCGCAGAAGTTGCGCAGCTTCTTCATCACCTGCTTCGTCTCGGTGATCCAGCCTTCCGGCAGATCGTCCTTGAGGCCGCCGATGCGGTCGAAGTTGGGGTGGAAGCGGCCACCGGTGGCGCTCTCGATGAGGTTGAGCACGTACTCGCGGTCGCGGAACGCCATGAACACCGGGGTGATGGCACCCAGCTGCACACCGAGGTCGCCGAGGAACAGGCTGACGTTGGCGATGCGACTGAGCTCGAACAAGATGGTGCGGATCCACTGCGCGCGAGGGGGCGCCTCGATCTCCATCAGCTTCTCGGCGGCCAGGATGAACGGCACCTCGTTGGCGAAGCTACCCAGCCAGTCGATGCGGTTGACGAGCGCGGTCACCTGGGGGAAGGTGCGCACCTCGGTGAGCTTCTCGTAGCCGCGGTGCATGTACCCGGCACTGGGCTCGGCCCACACCACCTGCTCGCCGTCGAGGCGCACGATGATGCGCAGCGTGCCGTGCGTGGCCGGGTGCTGCGGACCGATGTTGAGGGTCATGCCCTCGGTCTCCAGCTCGACGTTGAGGCGAGCATCGGCGGCCTGCGCCGCGATGTAGCTGAGCTTCTGGCGATCGGCGAGATCGGTCATGCCTCTTCGTCCTGACTGTCGTCGCCGGGCAACGGTTCCACATCGACGATGCCCGGCCACGGCTTCACCAGGCGGGCCAGCAACGGGAAGTCCTTGCGCAGCGGGTGGCCCTCGAAGTCGGTGGGCAGGTACATGTTGCGCAGATCGGGGTGGCCGTGGAAGCCGATGCCGAACATCTCGTGGCACTCACGCTCGTGCCAGTTGGCGCCCGCGTACACGGGGATCCAGGTGTCGATCATCGGCATCGCGTCGGGTACGTCGGCCTTGATGGTGACGCCGAAGTGCTTGCCGATGCTGGCGACACGAGCGAACACCTGCATGCGCGTGTCGCCGCCGGTGTAGCCCTGCTTGATCGCGGTGTCGCGCTCGGGCGCCGGCTGCGACGGGTCGTCTTCGCTGCGGCCGAAGGGGCTGGGCATCCAGTCGATGGCCGACAGGAAGCAGAAGTAGTCGCAGCCCACGACGTCGCGCAGCACGCGGCCCGCCTGCTGCCACGACTCGGCGCTGACCCGTACCCAGATGTCGTCGTTGGGCTTGACGAGGCTGTCGATGAGGCCCTCACCCAGAGCATCGCGCAGGGCCGTGACCACTCCCTCGCGCAGTGCGTCGCCGGGCAGTGCCAGCGTCTCGTTGCCGGGTACGGCGTCACTCAACTGGACCACCCCCGACGACGATCGGCTCGCGAGCGGCGGCCGCAGTTGCCATGTTGACGTGGCCTTCGCCTCGCCAGCGAGCGCCCATGTCCTCGTTCTTGATGCGCTGTTGCAGCAGCACCACGCCTTCCAACAACGCCTCGGGTCGCGGCGGGCAGCCGGGCACGTAGACATCGACGGGGATGATCTGGTCGACGCCCTTGGTGACCGAGTAGCTGTCCCAGTACGGGCCGCCACAGTTGGCGCACGAACCCATGCTGATGACGTACTTGGGCTCCGGCATCTGCTCGTAGAGCCGCTTGATGCTGGGGGCCATCTTGTCGGTGACGGTGCCGGAGATGACCACCAGGTCGGCCTGGCGTGGGCTGGCCGGCAGCGGGATGACGCCGAGGCGCATCACGTCGTAGCGCGGCGAACCGAAGGCGGCGCCCATCTCGATGGCGCAACAGGCCAAGCCCCACTGGTACACCCACAGGCTGTAGGAGCGGCCCAGGTTGAACAAGGACGTGAGTGGCTTGGGCAGACGCCCTTTGTCGACAAGACCCATGTGGTTACACCCAGCGCAAGACGCCCTTGCGCCACGCGTACACGAGGCCAAGGAGCAGGACGAAGACGAAAATACCCATCTCGACGAGGCCGAACGTGCCGTAGACCTCGAGTTGGGTGGCCCATGGGAAGATGAACACGGCTTCCACATCGAACACCACGAAGAGCAGAGCGAAGATGTAGTAGCGAACCTGGCTCTGCGACCAGCCGTCGCCCACCGGGTTGACGCCGCTCTCGTAGGCCATGTTCTTCTCCGCCGACGGCTTGTTGGGCCGCAAGATGGCGGAGATGCCGAGCAGCAAGCTGGCCAGCACGATGGCAATGGCAGCGAACCAGACCACGTTGAGGTAGTCGCGCAGGAAGTCAGACATCGCGCACGAAGCTACTACGCCACGTGAATCCCATCACAAATGGGCGGCGAGTTGCCGCTGTCGTGTGCCGAACCCGGCGTCGCGCAATGCTCAGTAGGGATGTGGAGCCCATCGGCATCGGGGGCCTGCTGCTGCGGCGGGCCGTGCTCGGCACACTGCTCGCGGCCGGGCGGGCGCTGACGGCGAAGGAGATCGCCGAAGCGTTGCGCCAGAGCGGGGCGACGACTCGCCCGACGCTCACCAAGGGGCCGAGCCGAGTGATCGCCGATCTCTTGGCCCATCAGGTGCGCGCCGGCAAGGTACTCAAGACGGGTCCGGGCACCTTCGCCGTCGCGCCCGACCGCATGAGCCGCTCGACCCGCCAACGCTGTCTGCGCTGGCGGCGCGACCTGGAACTGTTGCGGGCCGATCTGGCCACTGCGCCACCCCGCACTGTTGGGATCGGGTCACCTCTTTCGGACGCACCGCTTGGCTCGTGCGCGGCGTCCGAAAGAGGTGACCCGATCCCAACAACTGCCTCCGTCTCCGCTCGTCGAGCGGCGTACCCTTCGACGATGCCCGTGCCCACCTCACTCACGATCGGGCCCGCAGCGGCCGACGATGTCGACCTCCTGGTGACGTTCGAAGGGGCGTTGTTCGCGGAGGACGCCGGGCGATACGACACGTTCATCGACCTCTCCTGGGCCGAGCGCGAAGGCCGAGCCGACTTCGAGCGCCTGCTGGCGAACGAGGACTGCCTGGTCCTCGTGGCCCGCGACGGCCCGCAGGCCATCGGCCACCTGGTTGGCTACGCCAGGACGGCCTCACCCACCCGGCAGCCGGTCACCATCGCGAATCTGCGCAGCATGTACGTCGTGCCCGGCCACCGGCGGCAGGGCGCGGCCGACCTGCTGGTGCGTGCCTTCGTCGCGTGGGCAACGGGGAAAGGTTGCGTCGAGGCACACGTCGACAGCTACGCCCTCAACGAGCCGGCGCAACGCCTGTACGAACGCCACGGCTTCCTCGTGCGCAGCACCGCCCGCGCGCTGGCGCTGCCGCCGGCTCAGACGGGCGGCAGCGCCTGAGTGGCATCGAGCCACCACGCCATGCCCGACTCGATCTGCTCGCGGGAGACCCCGCCGGCATAGAACGCTCCCGACTTGGCCGCGTTGCCCGCGTGCTGCTGCGCGTAGGCAACGGCGTCGGCCAGGTCGGTGGCGAAACGATCCACGACGCCAGGCTGCGTGTTCGGGCGGGTGATGCAGAAGTGCACGGCGGCGGGCTTCTGCAAACCGTTCATCCGCCAGCGCTGCGAGGCGAGGTAGTCGTTGACCAGGAAGATGTCGAGGCCGCTCTCGTCGGTGGTGGTGAAGGCGACGTTGAAGAACGGGTTGCCGAGCACCTGCAGCTCGGGCTGCGCATCGATCACGGCGCGCACGGCGGCGGCGGTGCGGAAGATGTCACCGGCGATCGCGAGGTAGCCCTCGCGACCGAGCGTGACCATCGCCGCCCAGGCCGCGGCGATGATGCCACCGGAACGTGAGCCGCTCATACCCGGCGACGTGTACAACCCACCCGGCCAGTCGGGGACGATGAAGTACTGCAGCCGGCGCAGCTCGGCCGTGCGGTACAGCAGCACGCTGCTGCCCTTCAGCCCGAAGCCGTACTTGTGCGTGTCGGCGCTGACCGAGGTGACGCCGGGCAGGCGGAAGTCGAACGTGGGCACCGGGTACCCGAGGTCCTGGCCCCAGGCCAGAATGAACCCACCGAGACAGCCGTCGACGTGCAGGTTGATGCCGCGCTGCAGCGCCAGGTCGCTGAGCTCATCGATCGGGTCGATCAGGCCGTGCGGGTAAGTGCCGGCCGAACCGATGAGCGCCACCGTGTTCTCGTCGACCAGCGAGCGCACCGACGCCATGTCGACCACGAACTGGTCGGTGACGGCAGCCTTGCGCAACTCGATGCCGAAGTAGTGCGCGCCCTTGTCGAACGCCGGGTGTGCGGTCACCGGCATGACGACGTTGGGGTTGGTGATGCCGCGCTCGCGGCCCCACTCGCGGTAGACGAGCAGCGGGTTCATCAGGCTCTCGGTGCCGCCGCTGGTGAGCACGCCGAACGGGCCGCCCTCGGGCGCAGCTGGGGCGTGCAACATGTCGGCCGTCATCGCGATGATCTCGCCTTCGAAGCGAGTGGCGCTGGGGTACATGTCGCGCTGCAGCACGTTGGCATGGCTGTAGTGGCCGAACACCTCGTTGAGGAACGCGTAGTGCTGCTCGTCGCCGCTGTAGATGCTGCCGCTGATCTTGCCCTCGTGGTACGGCGAGTCCTCGGCCTGCGCCATCGCCTCGATCTCGGCGAGCACCTCGGATCGAGGGCGGCCACGCGGGGGAAAGCTGCGGGTGACGGCGAATCGGTCGGCGTAGGGGTACAGGCCCATGATGGCTCCTCGTCCTTCAGGTGGCGTCCTTCGGGTGGTCCCCACACTGCCAGACGTGGCGAGCAAACCCACCTGGGAACCCTCGATCGTGCTACACCTTTCCGCATGACACGGGTCGACATCCACGCGCTGGTGCGCCGCGTGCCGGGCTGGGAGCAACAGCACATCGACCTCGCACCGCTGCACGGCGGCATCACCAACACCAACTTCGTGGCCACCGTCGACGGGCAACGGGCAGTGGTGCGGGTGCCCGGCGAACGAACCGAGCTGCTGGGCATCGATCGCGCCAACGAGGCCGAAGCCGCCATCCGTGCTGCGCAGCTGGGCATCGGGCCTGCCGTGCTGGGCAAGCTGCCCGACATCGGCACCCTCATCACCGCGCTCGTGCCCGGCCGGCACCTGGAGCCGACGCCCTTCACCGGTCGCCTGCCGGAGGTGGTCGAGCTGCTGCGCACGTTCCACGACAGCGGGCCGCTGCAGGGCGGGTTCCCCATCCACCGCGTCGTCGAGTGGCATGCGCGCGACGCATCGTCGTACGGCGTGGTACCACCGACCTCGTACGGCCGGCTGCACCAGCAGAGCCGGCGCATCGAGGCGGCCTTTGCGGCCGCACCGCTGCCCACCGTGCCGTGCCACAACGACCTGCTGCCCGGCAACCTGCTGTTCGAGCACGACGGCGACCGCGTGTGGCTGCTCGACTTCGAGTACGCCGGCATGAACGATCGTTTCTTCGACCTGGGCAACCTCAGCGTGAACTGCGGGCTCGACACGGCCGGCGACCAGCAGTTGCTGCGGCTGTACTTCGGTGAGGTCACGCCGTCGCGTTGGGCACGGCTGCAGCTGATGAAGATGATGAGCGAGTTCCGCGAAGGCATGTGGGCCGTGGTGCAGCAGGCCATCAGCACGCTCGACACCGACTTCGTCAGCTACGCCGACGAGCGGTTGGGCAACTGCGAACGGCTCGCCGCGCGACCCCAGTTCGAGCAGTGGCTGGTCGACGCCGCGGCACCTGCGCTCTGACGTTCACCCCACCCAGGGGCCGTTGCCGCCGACTCGTTCGACCGCGATGTGCAGCACGCGACCCGCGGGCGGGTTGTCCATCGGAGGGAACTTCACGCCTTCTCCCAGGAAGTGAGGCGCGAGCGCCTGCAGCAGCTCGGGTGCGCCACCATCGGTGATGCGAGCCGTGCCGTGCAGCACGGCGTAGTTCTGCAGACCGGGGCCGCTGGTGCCCGGCAGCTCGAACGACACTGCCACCCGCGGGTCGCGTTCCACGTTGCGCATCTTCTGCCCGCTGCCCATGTGCGCCACCAGTAGGTCGTCGCCATCGCGGCCCAACCAGATGACGGTGACCTGTGGCGAGCCGTCACCATTGATGGTGACGAGGTGGCCGTGCACACCGCGATCGATCGCGGCCCTCAGCTCCGGATGCAGCTCCATGACCGAAGGGTAGACGCGAAACGGGCCGGCCCCCACGCCTTGCAGGCAAGGGGCCGACCCGTTCACGACGCCACAGCGACAACCGCGGGCTACACGGCCCGGCCGTGCTCGACGGCATCGAGCTCGCGCTCGATGGCCAGCAGCTCTTCCTTGGTGCCCTGCACCTTCGGGCCCTTGAACCACTTCTTGCCGCTGAGGCTCCAGTAGCCCAGCACGAAGATGGCGGCCAACAGGATCAGCGGACCGGTGAAGTTGAAGTTGTTCTGCTTGTAGAAGACGTTGCCGGCACCGTCGTCGAAGAACGCGTTCCCGGCTCCCCACGGCCTCCAGAACGGCCAGAACAGCGGCGCCACGAACAGCACCGAGATCACCGCGATCCACACGATCGCGGTCCAGCCGACGATCTTGTGGTGGCCCTTCAGGTTCCACGGGCCGACCTGGAAGTCGGGGTTGGTGAGCCGCAGGTAGATGGGGATCGCGTAAGCGATGTAGAGGCCGATCACGCAGATGCCCGTCATCGCGAAGAACGCAGTCGAGTAGCGCCCGGCACCATCGCCCCGTACGTACAGCGAGCTCGCCCCGACGATCGCCGACAAGACAACACCGAGCCATACCGAGTTCGTTGGCGTGCGCGTCTTCTTGTTGATCTTGTGCCAGTACTTGGAGAGGGGCAGCGCACCATCGCGGCTGAAGGCGTAGATCATGCGGCTGTTGGCCGTCACCGATGCGAGCCCACAGAAGAACTGACCCACGATCGCGATGAACACCAGCAACTTGGCTGCCCCTGTGCCGACGGCGCTGGAGATCAAACGCGGTGCCGCATTGACGAGGAACGGGTCGTTCGCGTCGCCGAAGATGATGGCCCCATACGCAGCGTCGCCCTTCTTCGGCAGCGCGGCGATCATCGAAAGGTTCAGCACGAGGCCGGCGATGGCGGAGATGTAGATCGAGCGCACGATCGCCTTCGGCGCCTCGGTGCGAGCGCCCACGGTCTCCTCGCTGACGTGCGCGGATGCATCGAAACCGGTGATCGTGTACTGCGCCAGCAGTAGACCGAGCGCGAAGAGATAGATGGTGACGAACGCACCGCCCGTCCAGCCGGTGAGCCCGGGAGGAGCTGCGTCGAAGGCGCCCCCGATGCCGCGCTTGTTGCTGGGCGCGATGAACAGCACGCCGGCGATGATGACCACACCGATCACGTGCCACCACACGCTGATGTCGCCCATCACCTTCACGAGGTCGATGCGGAACGTGTTGAGCAGGCCGTGCACCACCAGCACGATGAGGAAGATGATGAAGATCTTCCCGACGGTGAGCTTGAAGCCGTCGTCGAACATGCGGATGAAGTAGGCGATGAACACCGACAGCGCGTAGTCGACGCTGGCGATGACGCCGATCTGGCCGATGAGGTTGAAGTAGCCGGTGAACCACGACCAACGAGCCTGGTTCTTCTTCGCCAGCTTCGCCGACCAGTAGTACAGGCCGCCGGCGGTGGGATAGGCCGAGCAGATCTCGCCCATCGCCATGCCGACCAGCAATGCCATGCTGCCCACGATGATCCAGCCGAGCGTGATCACCCGCGGGCCGCTGGTGACCATGCCGAGCCAGAAGCTCGTCATGCCACCGGCCAGGATCGAGATGATCGAGAAGCTGATCGCGAAGTTGCTGAACGTTGACATGCCGCGGTGCAGCTCCTGGGCGTAGCCCATGGAGTGCAGGTGATCGCGGTCCTCGTCCACGGTGTCTGCCATGGAACCCTCCTGTGTGTAGGACTGATGAGGCTCGTCGAGCCGCCAATGCCCCCACTCGCAGCCCGCAGAGCTAACGATTGTCTAGCACGTCGTGGAATTCGCTCGGAACGATGGCCTCGCAGAACCAGTCGACCAGCCGATCGGCGTTCTCGCGGCTCTCCCCCACGCTGGCGTGCGTGGTCGCCAACAGCTGCTCGGCGCTGGAGCCGATGCGCACCAGTTCGTCGGCGCCGAAGCCGGTGGCCCACCGGCGCAGCACCGCCTCGTTGGCCTCGGGGTGGAACTGCGTGCTGAACATGCGGCCCAGTCGCCAGGCCTGCGGGCCGGCCGCACTACGAGCCAGCTCGACGGCGTGCCCGGGCACGGTGACCACGTCGTAGTGCCACTGCATCCACGGCCCTTCGGCGATGACCAGCGGCAGGTCGCTGACGATGTTCATCCACCCGATCTCGGGCTCGCGAGCCTTCTCGACGGTGCCCCCCAACGCGTGCGCGAGCACCTGGTTGCCGAAGCAGATGCCGAACACCGGCACGCCGCGACGAGCGGCCTCGTGCACGACCGCCACCTCGGCCGACACGTTGTGCGCGACCTCCGGCCAATAGACGCTCCACTCGCTGCCCAGCATCACCACCAGTTCGTGCCCGTCGAGCGACGGCCAGTCGCCGGGGTGCTCGCGATGGCACTCGTTGAAGGCGTAGCCGTGCGAGCGGAACCGCTCGCCCACGAAACCGGCATCAGCATCATTGGCGTTGGCGATGAGCAAGGCGCGCACGGCCGGTACGGTACCGGCTCCGGCGGCGGCGATGCGCTCGACCGGGAACGCGATCAGTCGGTGGAGATGAACACGTTCTTGAGCTCGGAGTAGTGATCGAGCGCGTGCATGCTGTGCTCGCGACCGAGGCCGCTCTGCTTGAACCCACCGAACGGTGTGGCGTAGCGCACGGAGGAGTTGGAGTTGACGCTCAGCGAGCCCGCCTCCATCGCACGAGCGACACGCAACGCCCGTGCCCCATCGCGCGTCCACACCGAACCCGACAGGCCGTAGACGCTGTCGTTGCAGATGCGAATGGCATCGGCTTCGTCGTCGAACGGGATGACCACCGCCACGGGCCCGAAGATCTCCTCGTGGCACACCACTGCGTCGTAGGCGGGCGTGGCGATCATCACCGGGTGCCAGTAGCCGGGGCCGGTGGGTGCCTCACCGGTGAACACCGTGTCGAGGCCATCGCTGTAGCTGCGCACGGCGGCGAGGTGGCCGGCGGTGACCAGCGGGCCCATCGCCGTGTCGGCGGCCATCGGGTCGCCCACCTTCCACGCTCGCGACGACTCGATGAACAGATCGAGGAACCGGTCGAACACGCTGCGCTGCACCAGCACTCGGCTGCGCGCACAGCAGTCCTGGCCGGAGTTGTCGAAGACTGCCCCGGGCGCCGCGAGCGCTGCCTTCTCCAGGTCGGCGTCGGCGAACACGATGTTCGCGCTCTTGCCGCCCAGCTCGAGCGTGACTCGCTTCACCTGGTCGGCGCACCCGACCATCAGGCGCTTGCCCACTTCGGTTGAGCCGGTGAAGCCGATCTTGCGCACATCGGGGTGCTCCACCATCCGCCAGCCCACCTTCGAGCCGGGGCCCACCACCACGTTGAGCACCCCTTCGGGAATGCCGGCCTCCAGTGCCAACTCCGCCAAGCGCATGGTGGTGAGCGGAGTGATCTCGGCCGGCTTCAACACGGCGGTGTTGCCGGCCGCCAACGCCGGGCCGATCTTCCACGACGCCATCAGCATCGGGAAGTTCCAGGGCGTGATGAGCCCCACCACACCCAGCGGCTCATGAAACGTGACGTCGACACCACCAGCCACCGGGATGCTGGAGCCGGTGTGCTTCTCCACCGCACCGGCGAAGTAGTGGATGGTGTCGGCAACGGCATTGGCGCACCACGTGGAACTGCCCAACGGCATGCCCATGTTGCGCGTCTCCAGCTCGGCCAGCTCATCGGCGTGCGCACCGATGGTGTCGGCGAATCGGCGCAGCAGGCGGGTGCGATCCACCGGCGACAGCGCACGCCACGCCGGTGACGCCGCCTTGGCCGCAGCGATGGCGGCATCGACGTCGTCGACGGTGGCGTGTGGCATCTCGTGGATGACTGCTTCGGTGGCGGGGTTGCGGAGCGTGAGCATGGAGGACACGGCGATCGAGAGTAGCGGACGGCCCGGGCTCGTCGGCCAGAATGGAGCCTGATGAGCCACCCGCCGCCCCTGATCGCCCTGTGTGCCCGCGTGCTCACCTTCTCCGACGAAGGCAAGCGCGACGCGTACAGCAGCAGTCAGCCCTACTCCCGCGCCGTTGCCCGCGCCGGTGGGGTGCCCGTGATGGTGCCGCCCATCCACGAGCTGGCAGCCAACGCCCTCACGGTGCTGCAGCACTTCGACGGCGTGCTGCTACCCGGCGGCGGCGATGTCGACCCTCGCCGCTACGGCCAGGAAGCCACCGACGAGAACCTGTACGGCATCACCGAGATCCACGACGAGCTCGACATCGCCGTGTGCCTGGCGGCCATCGAGCTCGACCTGCCGATGTTGGCCCTGTGCCGCGGCATGCAGGTGCTCAACGTTGCGCTCGGCGGCACGCTGCAGCAGGACATCGGCAACAGCGATCACTGGATGCGCGAGCACACGGTCGATCTGGCCGCAGGGTCGCTGCTGGCCGAAGCGTGCGGCACCACCCATCTCGAGCACTGCCACTCGGTGCACCACCAGGGCATCGGCCGCTTGGCGGAACCACTCGTCGCGTGCGGGTGGGCAACCGACGGGCAGATGGAAGCGGTGGAGCTGCCGGGTGCCACGTGGATCGTCGGTGCACAGTGGCACCCGGAAGACACGGCCTCGCGCACGCCGCAGCAGCAGGCGCTGTACGACGAGCTCGTCCGCCGCGCCGCCGCCCGCGCCGCAGCCACTGCCTAGGCTTGCCGTCGTGAATCCGCTGGTCCTCATCGTCGGTCGTCTCGCCACCGAGGCCAAAGGTGTGCGCGGCGAGCCGTTCGCTGCCGGCCGCCGTTACTTCGAAGCGGTCGCTGTCGCCGGCGGCATGCCGCTGATGCTGCCCCCCATCACCTCGCTCGTCCACGACGTCCCCGATCTTCTGCGTCAGGTCGACGCAGTCGTGCTGCACGGCGGCGGCGATGTCGACCCGCGCCACTACGGCCAGCAAGCCACCGCCGAGCAGCTGTACGGCATCGTGCCCGAGCACGACGAAGTCGAGCTGGCGGTGGTGCGTGCGGCACTCGAACTGAGCGTGCCGATGCTGGCCATCTGTCGCGGCATGCAGGTGCTCAACGTGGCCATGGGTGGCACGTTGCAGCAAGACATCGGCACGGAAGCACACTGGTTCGCGTACCACGAGATCGCGTTGGAAGCCGGCTCACGCATGGCCAAGGCGGTGGGCAGCGAGCTGATCACCGCCGGTCACTGCGTGCACCACCAGGCACTCGATCGTGTGGCCGACGGTCTGCGCGTCGTCGGCCGTTCGGATGACGGTGTGGTGCACGCCTGCGAGCTCGACACCGACGCCTGGGTTCTCGCCACTCAGTGGCACCCGGAAGACTCGGCGGCCACCGACCCGCAGCAGCAAGCCCTCTTCACCGCCCTCATCGACCAGATCTGAGCCGGCCGAGGCGCTGGTCAGCGAGCCTTCGTCAGCGGCCGCTCCACCGAAGCGGATGCGGCGCGGGGTGCAGTCCGTGCGACCTTGCTGGAGCACAGCGCGAACGCAACGGCGAGCAGCACCATGTTCTGCGAATTCCATGCGATGTCGACGTACGCGAAGACGGCGAACATGAAGACGAAGGCCACCCCGACCAGTGCGAACGCCGCATCGGTGTCGTCGCGTGCGTTCACCAGGTTCCGCGCGCCGACTCGCACCGCCAGGCCCAGCATCATCAGCATCGAGAGGAACCCACCGAAGCCGGTCTTGATCCAGACCCACAGGATGGAGTTGTGCGGGATGTACTCGTAGAACTCGAAGAAGCTGATGTCGGGCAACGGGATGGGCCGGTAGAACTTCTGCCCGAACCCGATGCCGAGCACCGGCGCCGACCGAATGGTGTAGTTGATGTCGAAGTTCTCCATGTCGCGGTACTGGTCGGAGCTGCGATCCTTCTCGGTGGGCTCGGTGGAGGAGATGACCGACTTCACCGCCTGGGCGGGGAAGCCCGCCGACGAGGTGGAGTTCCAGAACGCAGCGGTGTAGCCGACGCCCAACAGCAAGAGCACGGGAGCGA
>ERZ1026796.784-NODE-784-length-23646-cov-4.016242_pt1 | contig 23646 bp, 19 predicted proteins | sample MGYA00520874_ERZ1026796 | MGnify/ENA primary metagenome ERZ1026796 (study PRJEB33270, sample SAMEA104284474) | anaerobic digester metagenome | biome: Anaerobic digester microbiome; feature: mesophilic sludge digester; material: Anaerobic digester biomass | place...
TGTCTGTAACCATATGATGAGAAAATATTCCCAATGGGCAAATTTATATACTGCTTAGGGAATATTACCTTCTTGGGAAATCTCTTTTTGTACTCTACCATTCCTGCAAAAAATATGGGGTATATATTTTGTCTAGGGAATTTGTCAAAGTTTTCTTCATACAAGGCTTCTGATAGCTGTAATGCTCTATCGGGTCTGAAATTTAAGAAAAGAACAACATCTCCTTTTCTAATATTACTATTCTTTACAAGTACGGTAGGTGGAATATACTCATCTGAGATGTTGTGAGAGTATGCATTTTGTAAACAATTAACATATGAATTACACTCTTGTCCAATATTTGATACAAGTAAGTCATATGCTTTTTTTGTTCTATCCCACAGTTTATTTCTATCCATTGCCCATGCTCTGCCGCATAGTGTTGCAATTTGTCCTATACCATTTGTTTCTATGCACTTTTGAATAATGTTAAGATTTCTAATTCCATCATTAACAGGAGAATCTCTTCCATCTGTAAAAGCATGTATAAACAGGTCTCCTTGAAAATTTCGTTTTGAAAAAAACTCAATAGTTGCTGTGATATGTCCTATATCAGCATGTACACCTCCCTGACTTGCTAAACCGAGTATATGTATCCTAGATTTGTTTTTATTTGCAAAATCTAGTGCTTCTTTTAATATGTTATTGTTAAAATACAGACCTCTTTCAATTGATTTGTTAATTCTTGGAAGTGTTTGAAGTACTACTCTTCCTCCCCCTATATTCATATGTCCTACCTCACTGTTTCCTTTTGCACTCTTAGGGAGTCCTACAGCCTCACCAGAGGCCAGTAAGTATGTATGTGGTGTAGTTGTCCATAATGATGAAAGATTCTGGGGATTAGCAAGTACTACAGCATTTCCTTTTCCAGTAGGTGCAGCTCCAAGTCCATCCATTATTATTAGTAGTACCTTTTTTCTCTCTTTCATGGCAGTTTTATATATATTCTGGCATAATTTATTATTTTATTCTATAATACCATTCAGAATTAGTTAAATATTTTACATTATACTACTATGAATAGCGAGATATTAGAAAAAGTTGAGAAAGATCAATACAAAAAGAGACCTGATGTAAGAGTCGGAGATACTGTTAAGATGTATTTAAAAATTAAAGAGGGGAACAAAGAGAGAGTACAGGTGTTTCAGGGTGTTGTTATTGGTATTAAAGGAAGTGGATTATCAAAGACTGTAACTGTAAGAAAAATATCGTATGGAGTAGGTGTAGAAAAGATAATTCCTTTGTATGCAAGCACATTACAGAAAATTGAGATTGTAAAAAGAGGTAAAGCTAGAAGATCAAAGCTTTACTATTTAAGAAATCGTGTCGGAAGAAAGGCACTTAAAGTTGCAAAAAGCGAGGGTATGTATGAAACTGATGAAGTAGAAGTACCTGTTGAAGGTGAGAAGGAAGATACAGAAATAACAGAGGAGTAATGCTTACTGTGCGGGAGTAGTTCAATGGTTAGAATGTCTGTTTTCCAAACAGAGGGTTGCGGGTTCGAGCCCCGTCTCCCGCTTTGCTGATTTTTCCAATTGTTTACGGTATAATCAAATATGCAAACAGGAGAAGACTATTTCAAAGATACAACAGATGATTTTAGTTCAGGTGGAGGTTCTTCTCGCTCTATTAAACCTTCTAAGACAGATAGAACAGATGCTATTGAAAAGATCTTTATGGATGTACTTGGTAGAAAGCCAAGTAGTAGAGAGATGGCATATTACAAATACTCTCCTATTAAGGAAGATGATATTGTTGCAAAGTTAATTAGTTCAGATGAGCATAAAAAGATTATAGAGAGTGCACTTAAACTCCCTGGTGTTCAAGAAGAGCTTAAGAATGTAAGAATGTCAGAGAAAAAATTACAACAGCAGTTAGATGATATTAATGATGAAATAGGGGAGTACAAGAAACTGTTAAGTGAGAAAGATAAGCTTATTAATGAGCTTAGAGAAAAAGTAAATAATCCATATGATTTCCCTACTCAAATACAAAAATATGAAGAGGGTTTTGATGTATACACACCAAAGGAGAGAAAAGTATCAGAGAGTAGTAAGAGTAAAACTTTTAAAGAAAAATTAATAGATTTAATTGATACACTGTTTTAGTTTATGCCTATTAAAGATTTTGGAACAAAACTTAAGAATGCAAGAATGAACAAAGGTATGTCTCAAAGAAGCCTTGGTCTTGCACTGGGATTATCAGATAAAACGATAAGCTCATATGAATCAGGAAGATCATATCCTAGTTTGGAAATACTGGAAAAGATGGCTGATATACTTGATAAGCCAATTGAATATTTCATTTCTTCTTCAAAAGAAATTCAAATTAATCAAGATTTAGAAAATATTGATCAGCTCCTTAAATCTATTACAAAAGAGATATCAGATATTAAAAAGATTCTTAATAAGGGGGAGTAAGCCAGCTTTTAGCTTTTTTTGTTAATACATTTGCTCCTTTTTTAATAAGGAAGAATAACAGTACAAATACACCAATAACCCCAACAATAAACAGAATTATGTATACAGTATACATTGTATCAACAGGCTGAACTGTTAATGATTTATCAATAACCAACTTGTAATCTGCACTATTCGCTTTATTTGAATCAGTTTGCCAGGATATTACATTCACAGAAACTTCATATGATCCTGATTTCTGAGGTGTTAGAGATGCTGAAAATGAATATGTTTGTCCTTTTGTAAGAGATACGAATTCACTGTGTTTTCTTTCTACATCAAATACAGCTGGGACATTCCATAGAATCTGGGTTTTTGAAGAATTAATCTTAGGTGTAACATACACTGTAAAAGGAATTGTTTTTGTTAATGGATTTTGTGTACCTCTTTTAAGTTCAAGTTCAAAATATTTATTTATACTTGTTGTACTATTTGTTTTTTCATCTTCTACCTGTGTTTTTTCTTCTACTGGTTCTACTGAGGTATCATTTAACTGCTCTTGAGAAAAGACAGGAGATATTAACATTGTAAAAGTAAAGAGTGTAAGTAATATTTTTTTCATTTTAATACATGCTTTATTCCTAATTTATATATTCTGTAGATTTCTTCTGCTTGAACTGAAGGAACATCTTCATCACTATGTACTATATCATTTCTTAGCTTATGAACATCCCAAAGTTGTTGATAAAGCTTTTTATCAAATAGCTTTTTAGAGATTTTTAAATTATCTCCACACTGTTTATCATTACCATACCTAATATTTAAAGACTTTGCTAATAGATTATCTAATTTTATTACAGCATCTCTTCTTGCATAATCATCTGGGCTTTTAATTTGATTTTCAAGTTCACTCAATTTAGACAAAATGTCTTCTTTTTTCTTAACAGGGATTTTTTTACTGTTTATATATGCAATTAAGAAAAGAAGAGCAACAAGCAGAAGAATTATTATTGTTATGACTGTTTGGTTATCCATTTCTTTTTACCTTTTTATATTTTACCTTTTTTAAGATAAAATATACAGAAAGGGATAGGAGGAAATATATAAGAATGGGTATAAGCTTAGAAAGAATATCTAAATCAGAGTAACTTTTAATTACTTCCATTTCTTTCTTAGTTTGTACTCCCTCTATTTTATCTGTTCCTGCAAATGCATTCATTGATACAAATATTTCATCTGGGATGTGCTCTGCTGGAATGTTAAATTTAATATCATATGTTTGACTGGGGAGAATAATTATACTGCTGTTATTTTCTATATAATCAATATATTTTGATAAATCAGGTTTTGAATTGACAATCTCAAGTTTATCTATTACTGTTGTTCCTGTATTTGTTAAACTAATGTATCCAAGAAGAAAAGGATCAGTCAGTCTATATGGTTTAAGTATTAGTTCTATATCAAAATTGCTTTTGTAATTAGTGTTTTCTTTTACAGGTTCTATGGTTAGCTCTCCTTCAACATAGAAAGGAAGTTTTGGAGTGTAAGGATTGGAACTTCTATAGATTAAAGCAACATGGTCTTTCATTTCTTTTTTCCATAAAGGGGTTTTTGTATAATCTTCAAGAAATGGTTCTACAATAATCCAATCATTTTGTTCACTGTTATAGTATTCAGCCCAGAAATGGAATATACCATTTGAGTCATAATTTGAAATATTGCTTAAATATCCAATTACAAATCTAGCTGGGATATTATAATATCTATACAGGGAAACAATTGCGTCTGCATAATCTTCATCTGTTGCTATATCTTGATTTAAAAGTATCTGTTGTCCACCTAATCTTTCACCTCCCATAAGAGAACCTGCTGATGAGATATTGGGCTTAAGATTTTCAATTACATATTTATATATTGCTTCATACAAAAGCTCTTTTTCTTCGCTTGTTTCTAGTGAGTTTATATCAGAAAAAGTATCTGGGATATTAAGACCGTATGATTGAATATATTTATTCACATGGTTGATAAGTGAGATATTATTTATCTCCCATAATTGTGTCTTTTCAAATTTAGGTTCTAATTGCTCTGGGTACTGTGAATGATTCATAAAGATATATCCTTGTATTTCAACATCAATACTACTAAGAGGTGCAATACTGTATTGAAGAAGGTAATTTCCATCTAAATCTTTGTATGCTTTATCAGGTTGAGGGGTTATATTGTTTACTGTAATATGCTGGAAACTATTGTTTACTGGTAGAGGGATGTCTGCAATTATCATTTTATCTCCTGCATTTAGTAAGTTCTTTTTAATAACATATGAATATATTATATTTTCCCCAAATGTTACTTTTACATACTCTGTAATAGGTATTTCTGTAGTAATTTTAATCTTGTTTTCTACACTTTTAATTTCAAGGATAGTAGCTGAGCACCATGAGATATTTCCTAGTAAAGAAGGATATGTTAGGCTGAATTCTTTTGTTTGTGTATTTTTAATTTGTGATAATAGAGATATTGTATTTCCAGATAGTTTTTTGGAGTATGTTATTTTTATAACAGCAGGTTTATCTGGATATACAGGGGTTTCTTCTAAATCAATTACAAGGTCTGTAGAGTATTCTTTTTTATGAATTGTAAATTCAAGCTCCTTATTTCTACTAACAGAGAATATTTCAGGGGATATTTCCGTATCAGGAATTGTTACTGTGTAATATGTAATTACAATTGGACTGTCAGTTGTCTGAAAGGTAAGAAGTACTGTTGTATTTACTGTTTCTCCATCCCAGTAGTGCTGAAATGAAGATAGCACATTAGGCTGCTGTGCTGAGATTTTTTGTGTACTGAAAAGAGAGAATAGAAATACAAGACTAGATAGTAACAGAATCTTCTTTAAATAACCAAGTAAATTTTTCATATTTTCTCATTATTTGTTTTACAATTGGTGTACCGTTTCTTATCCCATACTTTGACAGTAGTTTGCTCATATCAAGCTTCTCAGGTTCTTCTACCATTTTGTATTCAGGATTTCTAACAATTTCCTGCTTTGCATTCTTTCTAATTATATAATAGGACATTCCTCTTTTATCATCAAGGACAATTCTTGGTTTAGCTTTTCTAGAGTGTATTTCAAGAACGATAAGATTAGAATTTTGTCTTGAGTTAATTATAGAACATGTGTATCCAGCAGGAACAATTATTTTATCTCCTTTCTTAACTGTTAACTTTATAACTCTGTTATTAGTTTGAGATTCATATTTCTGAAGTAGTATTGTTCCACTTCCATATGTTATTTCAAGTATTCTTGGGTATTTTTTACATCTTGTTGCAAATGTTTTTACATATTCTATTCCTGCAAGATTAGCATATATTAAATACATGTTTATTTTTATTCCTTTCTTCTTAAACACATTATCTTTATCAATATCCTTGTACTTTTTATAGAATATTTCAGGACAGTCTAAATCTTCATTAAGAAGTTGTGGACGAATATCGTTAATACAGATTGTTGATACTTCTGATACTGTTAATCCTTGGGGCAAAAGATCATCTCCAATATATGTAATAGGCAACCCACTGGATTGCTTAAGGTCAATTCTTGCCATATGAGTGGATTATACCATAAAGGGATTAATCTGTCTTTTTAAGTGTTTTTGATAATTCAGATAGAATAAAGGCAATAATAGCATAGAAAATTAGAGAAACAATTGGTGTAAGCTCTATCCTTAATTTATCAATATATACCTCATCTGCAACAATACCCCTGAATGGAGAAATTAAAACATCAGACATACTATACACCCAGTTAACAAAAGAATTAGCTTGATTAGCTCCTATTAGGGACATAACAATGCGAAAGATTATTACTGTTTCTGCAAATGTTATTACTATGTAAAGTAGTTTAAAAATGAATCTCATATCTTTTTGTTAATTAAGATTATCTACATAATATTTTAGCTCTCTCATATATCTTGAGACACCACTAGACCACACATGAGCAGGGTTAAGCCAGCATGGAGGACAGTAGTACTGTTCAATTTGAAAAGGTGTTTTATCAGTTCCATATCCCTGCGCAAGACCTCTTGTTACTTCTGCAATACCTTCATCCCATGTTGCGAACTGACTCCATCCATCTGCATTTTTATTCTTTCCTCTCCAACCCCATGCATTGTGTGTTCCCTTTGGTATTATATTCCCAAATGCAGACTCAACTCCAGAAATGGAGGCAACAAGTCTCCAATCAAGTCCATATTTATCTGCCTCTGTTATAAATGTCTTAGCATATGGATACATAGGGGAGTTGTAATCAAACAAAAACTTTTGCATTGCAATAACTCTTGGATCTTCAATTTTAATGTCTCCATTATCAGTATATTTTTTTGTTACATCAGAATTAGCTAATGTACTAATTGCATATTCACTAGCATATACCTCTTGTCCATAAAGAGGGGTTAGATAGTTTAATGTTACCTCCTTGCTCCCCCTTATATATTCCAGCATTGACTTATTAATTGTCTTTTGAAGTACGGGAAAAATTAAAAGAAAGTAAACTGATGTAAATATTATAAATAGATATATTCTAAATGTATTAGATATTAAAAATGGCTTTTTGGGCCTGACTTTTTTAACCATACTTGAAATATGTAGAGTATCCATATAATCTAGTATATCAGAACTAGATGAGCTGTAAAATATATGTTTACCCATTTGCATTTGCATACAGAGTATTCTCTGCTTGATGCTACAATTCGGTTGCCTGATTTAATACAGAAACTTCAGGATAGTGGAATGAAGGCATGTGCTATTACAGACCATGGGAATATGTATGGAGCATATAAATTTGTTTCTGCAATGAGAGAAGCAGGATTAAAGCCAATACTTGGATGTGAGATATATATTGCTCCTAGGAGTATGGATAAAAAGGATTTTGGAATTGATAATAAATATTTCCATTTAGTACTTCTTGCTAAAAATCTACAAGGATACAAAAATCTTGCTAAGATAGTTTCTATTGCTCATATGGAAGGCTTTTATTATAGACCTCGTATAGATATTGAGACACTATCTAAATATACAGATGGGTTAATTGCTCTTTCTGCATGTTTGGTAGGACCTATTTCTGTTCCCTTACTGGAGGGTAAATATGAGAAGGCATTGGAAACTGCAAAGAGATATTCTGAGATGTTTAAGGATAATTTCTTTATTGAGCTTCAAAGAAATGGAATGAAAGAGCAGGAGATTGTTAATGAAGGGCTTTTAAAGATTGCAAAAGAGTTGAATTTACCAATTGTTGCTACATGTGATTCTCATTACTTAAATAAAGAAGATGCTCAGATTCAAGAGATTATGTGGTGTATTGCAGATGGGAAGAGCTGGGATGATCCTGAAAGGAGAATGATGCCTACCAATGAGTTTTATGTTAAAACCCCAAAGGAAATGGAGGAACTCTTTAAAGATTTACCTGAGGCTATACAGAATACTCAAAAAATTACAGATATGATTGAAGAATATGATATTACATTTGATAGAATTGAACCTAAATATCTTGATTTACCAAAAGGAGAAACTTCTAAATCATATCTAAGGAAATTAGCTCTTGAGGGAATGAAAAAGAAGTATGATGAGATAACAGATTCATTAAAAGAAAGGGTTGAGTATGAATTAAAGATAATAGATGACAAGATGTACAATGATTATTTCCTAGTTGTTAGAGATTTTGTAATGTTTTGTAGGCAGAATGGAATTGTTGTTGGTATGAGAGGATCAGGATGTGGTTCTGTTGTTGCATACTGTACAGATATTACAGATATTGAGCCAATATCATGGGAGTTGTATTTTGAAAGATTCTTAAATCCTGAAAGAGACTCTCCACCTGATTTTGATATTGACATCGCAGATCAAAGAAGAGATGAGCTGATACAATATACAATTCAAAAATATGGATTTGATAATGTTAAACAAATAGGGACATTTAGTAAGTTTCAAACAAGGCAAGCAATTAAAGATGTAGGAAGAGTCTTAGGGGTTGAACTAAGTGTAACTGACAAGCTGGCAAAAATGGTTGAAATTCTCTTCGGAAAATCAAGGGATATTGACTATATGATAGAGCATAATCCTGAATTTAGGGAGGTAATATACTCTTCAGAGAAGACAAAAAGATTAGTTGATATTGTTAAAAAAATAGCTGGTATGTGTAGAGGTGTATCTACTCATGCATGTGGGATTGTAGTTACACCTCAGTCTGTTACTGAGTACTGCCCTATTCAAAAAGATGCACATGGAGAAGGAATAGGGATGACACAATTTGAAATGACAGATTTAGAGCATATTGGGTTAATGAAATTTGATTTCCTTGGTTTAAGAAACCTTAATGTAATAGGGGAGGCAATAACAAAGATAAAAGTAAATAAAGGAATTGATATTGATTTACATAAAATTAATTATAATGATGAAGAGGTCTTTTCCCTTATCCAGAGTGGACATACTGTTGGAATTTTTCAGCTGGAAAGCGAAGGTATGAAAAGGTCCATTAAAGCTCTTAAACCACACAGCTTAGAGGATATCTGTTATCTTCTTGCTGCATATAGACCTGGACCAATGCAATATATCTCTGAATATGTTGCAGTTAAACATGGTAAACAGAAGCCAGATTATATCTTTCCAGAGCTTGAACCTGTCCTTTCTGTTACTTATGGAGTAATTACATATCAAGAACAGGTTATGAAAATTGCTCAAGTTATTGCAGGTTACTCACTTGGTGCTGCTGACCTGCTTAGAAGAGCAATGGGTAAAAAGAAAATGGATATAATGGAAAAGGAAAAGCCCAAGTTTATTGAAGGTGCTAAGAAGAATGGCTTTGATGAAAAGAAGGTAGAAAAACTTTGGGACAAACTAGTACAGTTTGCAAATTATGGATTTAACAAAGCACATAGTGCATCATATGCTACAGTTGCATATTGGACTGCATATCTTAAAACCCACTACCCGCTTGAATATATGGCAGCACTTTTAGAAGGTGATTTAGATAATTTTAATAGAGTAATTATTGATCTTAATGAATGTGAGAGATTAGGTATTGATGTACTTCCACCTACAATAAATAAAAGCAAATTTTACTTTACAATTGAAGGAGATAGTAGTATCAGATATGGTCTTGGTGGTATTAAAAATATAGGGAATGATATTGTAAAAAGTATTGTAGAAGAAAGAAAGAAAAATGGTCAGTTTAAGAGCTTAGATGATTTTGTAAGAAGGATGTATAAAAGAGGAATCCAGAAAAGAGCAATAGAGTATCTAATTATGTCAGGAACAATGGATGAGTTTGGAGAAAGAAATGCTCTTTTAGCTGTTCTGCCTAGTATTTATGAAAAAGAGAAGAAGAACAATAGTGGAGTGAATACAGGTCAAATTGACATATTTTCTCTTGCAGGAAACAATTTAGAAGTTAGTACTCAAGCAAAAGAGACTCCACTTCCTGATGTAGAGAAAGCTCCAAGATATCAAATACTTCAATGGGAGAAAGAGCTTCTTGGAATATATTTCTCTAGTCATCCTCTTGATAATCTTCAAACCTTTTTTGAATCAAAAAAAGTAAAGCAGATTTCTGATGCTATTGAAAATGGTAAAGATAATGAACTGTTTCTTCTTGGTGTTATGGTAAACAAGATAAGAAAGATAACAACAAGAAAAGGAGAGGTTATGGCATTTTTAACTGTTGAAGATAAATCTGGTATGACAGAGATAGTTATGTTTCCTAAATTGTATAAACAGTTAAGAGAAAAGCTAGAAGGGAACAAACCAATGCTTGTTGAGGTAAGAGTATCTATTAAAGACGGAAAAAGCAGTCTGATAATGGAAAAGGGTGAGTATATTGATGAATCTAAATATGGTGATAATTTTGATGGTGTTACATTTAGAATAAGACAGGAGCATACAGAAGATGAAATAAAGGCATTAAAAGAGTATATTTCTTCTTCTAATGGTGATATACCAGTTAGAATAATTGTAAATGGAGGGAATAGAAGTAAGAGTGTACTGCTGCAAAAAAAGATAGAAATGAATAGTGAAACTAAAAAATGGCTTAGAAGGTTCTGATGTATAATACAGTGTGAACAAGAGGATTTATCAAAAAATTAATACACTCCCCAGTACAAGTGGAATATATAAATTCCTTGATAAAGATAACAATATCCTTTATATAGGCAAAGCAATTAATCTAAAAAGAAGAGTATCATCTTACTTTAAAGATACCCTTTATGACAGACCATATATAGTAAAAATGCTGCCTCTCATATCTGATGTAGAGGTTATTGAAACAAATAATGAAATAGAGGCATTAGTATTAGAATCTGCACTTGTAAGAAAGTTTAAACCAAAGTTTAATAGTGAACTTAAAGATGACAAATCATATGCATGGATATATATAAACACACAAGATAAATTCCCTACTGTAAAGATTGTAAGGACAATAAGAAAGGGAGAGTATGAAAAAGGAAGATTATTTGGTCCATATCCTAGTGGATACACAATTAAGAGAGTATATTCATACCTAAGGAAATTATATCCGTTTTGTACATGTAAGAATCATGACTGTGCATCTTCTCTTTACTACCATATCGGTTTATGTCCTGGTCCATATATTGGTGCAATATCAGAGAAAGATTATAGAAGAAATATTAATAACATTATTAAATTTCTTTCTGGAAAACAGCAGAATCATATTAAAAGACTTGAAAAAGAGATGAAAGAATACTCAAAAAGACAGGAGTATGAAAAAGCTTCCCAGTTAAGAGATAGGATAAAAGATTTAAAATATATTAGCCAAGATATTGATTTTACATATTATGATGATGCTCTCTCATATGAAAGTAGGAGAGACAAAGCAAGAAAGAGCAGTTTTAACTATCTTGGTATGGAGTTAAACATTCCTAATCTTCATAGAATTGAATGTTTTGATATATCAAACATACAAGGCAAAAATGCCTATGGTTCTATGGTAGTAGCAGAAGATGGGAAATTAAACAGATCTGAATACAGGATATTTAAAATTAAGGGAGAGGATAAACCTAATGATTATAAAATGCTTAGAGAGGTACTTAAAAGAAGATTTAAGGATAAAAACAAAAAAGTTGATCTTGTACTAATTGATGGGGGAAAGGGACAGTTAAATGCAGTAAAGGACATTATTCCTAAAAGAGTATCACTTATGGGTATTTCAAAAGGCAGGTACCTAAAAAGAAAAGGGAGGAGTTCTATTGATGAGTTTTGGATATTAAAAGATGGGAATGTATATAGAATAGATATCGCAAGCCCTGAAATATTAATAGACCTTAGAAATGAGGCACATAGATTTGCAATATCATATTTTAGAAAAAGAAGTATTAAAGAATCTAAGAAGTCTGAGTTAGATAACATTGAGGGTGTAGGTGAGAAAAGAAAAAAGGAGCTTTTAAAGAATTTTAAGAGTGTTGAAAATATTAAAAAAGCAAGTTATGAAGACATATATCCTGTTGTAAAGAATAAGCGAGTTGCTGAGGAAATTTTAAAATACTTTTCTAATCATCAGCATTAAAAGGTTTGATATTTTCAATAATATATCCAAGCAGAGGCGAATCTGCTTGTGATGAAGATATTACATATACGATTGAATTATATGTATTTGCAATAGTATATGCCGTTGTATTTACAGAGTTTATCTGTAATGTTGATTTTAGCCCTATTGTATCCCTAAATGAAACAGGAACACTATTCAATATTCCACAGCTAATTTCTTGTTCTTTCTTAATCTGGCAGTAATCATAAAGATATGCATCTAAATCTTTTTCTTTCCATTTTCCCATAGGGTATATCTCAACTATTTCACTACTTCCAAGTTTTTGAAATGATACACCTCTTAATTCATCTAGGGTAGTTGGGAAATATTTAATAAGATATTCTTTTGGAATCTCTATTTTCCATGGATAATCAGGGAGTAATGTTTGTTTCTCTGAACTTGCCATTAACATCTCTCTTTCAATTTCTTCTTTTACAAGCCTGCTTAAAGCCTCTCTTGCATCACTTTCGGTAAGAGTCTCGTACCATATATCTTTGTATTTAACATATATTCTTAATCCAATACCATTCTTTACCCAATACATACCATATTTTTTATCTGGTGTCCCAATAGGGACATTTTGTACAAGTTCCCAGCCAAGATTTTTTAGCTTTTCAGTATAATATTCTTCAACATTTTTTTGTGTTGTCTCCTTTGGTAATCTATATACAGATTTTCCAGACGAAATAAACTCTTTAACAACAGAATCATTCAGGTTGTCTTTAAATAGAAAATATGAGTTTGGATATGTTGGGATATCTTTTAAACCAATTACATTTTCAATAGCATATTCTTTTTCTCCATATGCATTTTGTCTAAGTTGAATAATATAGTTAACAGCAAGGTAAAGAACTCCTCCAACTGCTCCTACAATTAAGAGGAGAGCGATATATTTAAAAAGGTTGTTTTTTCTTTTTCTTACTGTATATTTGTTATTTTTCTTCTTGAATACATCTTTTATATGTATCTTACTCTTCTTTCTTCTTTTTATATCTGCTTTTACTGGTGCCTTAGGCATAAGTATTGGACTTCTTTCTTTTTTGTTTTTCTTTTTTCTCATATATACAAGATAATATGAAAGTATTAATATTTCAATGATATATTTAGTGTAGTATAATCTAAAAGAATTTTGCGGGATCGTCTAAAGGTAGGACACCGGCCTTTGAAGCCGAGAATCATAGTTCGAATCTATGTCCCGCAACCATTTTTAACAATCATCTTATGAATATATTTATTGATATAATAATACTTTGTATATGCTTTTTTCTTCTGATTATTGGGTCAGAGTGGGTAATGAAAGGAGCTGTAGCATTAGCAAGAAGGCTTAATGTGAGTGAGCTTGTTATTGCCTCAACTATAATAGCATTGGGTACAGGTCTTCCCACTATTGCAGTTAATTTGTTTTTAGTTTTAGGAAATTCAAATGGGGTTGATGTTGCTATCGGTAATGCACTTGGTACAAATTTTGTAAATATAGGACTAGGTTTTGGTATTCCTGCACTCCTTCTTACCATTGTTACAAAATATGAGGTTTTTGAAAAAGAAATACCTATATATTTAGGAATATGTTCTCTTCTTACCTGCTTTATGCTTGATTCAAAGATAACTAGAGTAGAAGGATTAATATTACTTTTTGCATATATATTTGCTCTGTCTATTATTTATCAATATTCCGTTAGGGAAAGATTAAAAGATGCAGATAAGGAAGAGATTGATGTTGATACAAGTACTATATCAACAATTACTACAGAAGGATTAACTATTTTAAAATCTTTGTTATACATTATATGTGGTTTTTTGCTCTTAACTCTTTCTTCATTATGCCTTAATAACATAACAGGGAGATTAGTATTGGATTTTAATATTTCTGAATATGTCCTTGGACTTACAATTATTGGTATTGGGACATCAATTCCTATGATTTATACATCAATTAGATCTGCAAAGAATGGATATACAGACATTATTGTTGGGAATGTATTTGGGAGTACAATCGCAAACATTGCACTTGGTGCAGGACTTCCAGCTGTTATAACTCCAATTGCTCTTAATCAAGAGGCATTAAATGATATTTATTATTTTGGGATTTTAAATATGATAGTAATATTTGGTTTATTGGTTGAAATGAAACTACTTGGGAAGAATAAAGCACTTAACTGGGTATCAGGATTAGTAATTATTGTATTCTATGTAGTTTATCTTGGCTCTAAGTTTATTCATTAGCTATTTTCTAAATCTATGTGATAAATCAATTCTTCTTTTTAAGAATTCATTTTTATTTAGAAATCCTATTTTTATCTCACTACCCTTTTTAAGAAGTAGAGTATCACCCTCATTTAATACTCCTGTCTGTATGTTAGAAAGATATATTTTTGTCCCATTTGCTTTAATATGGATTTTTTGAAAAGGAATAATATCATTTAAATATCTATTGCATACAACACCAGTAACTGACAGAAGATCTGAATCAAGAGGAAGAATTCTCCCCCCATTATTATAATTAAATGCAGTAGAACCAATTGTAGTACTTATGCAAATACCACCTCCTTTTATTTCAAAGTTATCAAAATCTTTCTGTTCTGTTGAAATATTAAAAGTAAAATAGCTGGTAATCTTGTCGCCTAGAATAACATCATTTACAGCCTCTCCAAGCTTCTTTCTATTTAAATATACCTGTATAGCATGTGAAGAAAGAGTATCTATTTTTATCTCATCATTTAATATTTTATTTATTGTTTGTATATCATCATCAAACTGATTCATAAGGAAGTTAAAAGTACCCATTGCTTTACCTAAATATGGAATTCCTTTATCAATTGTTTTATGAATTGCATGGAGCATAGCACCATCACCCCCTGCAACAAGATATAGATCAGGTTTCTTTTCTGTAAGAAGGTTTGGAAAATTATTCTTTATTAATATATTAAAATCCTTTACCCTAGGATCTTTATTTATTAAGTACTTTATTCTCATGAAATAGAGTATATCAAATTGAGGTCGTATTGTATTTATATTAAATATGGTATAATTAAATGTCTATGTTAAGAAAGGTGTTAATGCATTAACACCCCGTGTAGGTTACCTTAAAAAGTGTGCTTATCCGTAGTCTGTTTATTTTTTATTTATAATTAAATGCAAAACAAACTTTTTGTTGGGAACCTGTCATGGGATACCACAGATGAGACTTTGTCTCAGCTTTTCTCCACTGTTGGAGAAGTAACAGAAGCAAAAGTAATTGTTGACAAATTCAAAGGAAGATCAAAAGGCTTCGGATTTGTTACAATGGCTTCTGAAGAGTTAGCTCAGAAAGCAATGGAAGAGCTTAACGGAAAAGAGCTTGATGGCAGAGCTATCAATGTCTCTATTGCAAGACCTCAGAGAGAGGAAGGCAATAGAAGAGAGAATTTCTATAGATAATTATTAATAGTTATTTGGAAATTAAAAAGAGCTGGGCTAAATACTCAGCTCTTTTATTTTATCTCTTAACTCTGCTGCTTTTTCAAACTGTAGATTATCTGCTGCAAGAAGCATTTTTGCTCTTAAATCTTTAATTAGCATTTTCTTTTGTTTTTCACTTAGCTTCTCTATTTCAATATCTAAATCTTTCTTTTGATCATCATCTTTTTTTACAAGAGAATCTCTAATTTCTTTTTTTATACTGGTAGGTGTAATATTGTGTATTCTATTGTATTCTTCCTGATATTTTCTTCTCCTATTTGTTTCATCTATTGCATATTTCATGCTTTCAGTAATTGTATCTGCATACATAATTACTCTCCCATTAATGTGCCTAGCAGCTCTCCCTATTGTCTGAACAAGACTAATCTTAGATCTTAAAAACCCCTCCTTGTCAGCATCAAGTATTATTACAAGAGATACCTCTGGGAGATCAATACCCTCTCTTAACAAGTTTATTCCAACAAGGACATCAAATTCACCGAGTCTTAAATTCCTTAATATTTCAACCCTTTCAACAGTATCAATATCAGAGTGTAAATATGCCACCTTTATATCAAAATCTGCCAAGTATGAAGTTAAATCTTCTGCCATTCTTTTAGTTAATGTTGTGATTAATACTCTTTCTTTCCTTTCTACATTCTTTCTTACTTCTGAAATAACATCATCAATCTGATTTTTTGTTTTTCTGACCTCTACCTTAGGATCAAGAAGACCTGTAGGTCTTGTAAGAAGCTCTACAACAGTATTTCTGCTGTCTCTAATTTCCCATTCATCAGGTGTTGCAGAGAAATATATTGTAGCACCTTGTTTTTGTCTAAACTCATTAAAATTAAGAGGCCTGTTATCATATGCAGAAGGAAGTCTAAAACCATGTTCAACCAAATTTGTCTTTCTTGCTCTGTCCCCGTTGTACATTCCTCCAATTTGTGGAACAGTAATATGTGATTCATCAATAAACAGAAGATAATCACTTGGAAAGTAATCAAGTAAAGTAAAGGGAGGCTGTCCTGTTTTTCTTCCATCAAAATATATTGAGTAGTTTTCCATTCCTTTACAAAACCCAACCTGTGTCATCATTTCAATATCATATCTAGTTCTCTGTTCAAGTCTTTGAGCTTCAACTTCTTTGCCAATATTTCTAAGAAATGCAGTTCTTTGCTCTAAATCTTTCTCAATATTTGTAACTGCCCTTGCCATTGTATCAGCATCATATACAAGTGGGGTAGCAGGAAATATATCAATATTATCAACATCATAAATAACCTTTTTTGATACAGGCTCAATGTATGAAATTCTTTCAATCCTATTACCCCAAAACTCAATTCTTACAGGAAAATCCTCATACGGCATATATATTTCTATAGTATCTCCCCTAATTAAAAATGTACCAGATATTAAATCAGTTGACTCTCTTTCATATCTTAAAAATGTCAAATCACGAGCAAGTTTTCCCATATCAGTATTCTCTCCAACTCTTACTTCAAATGATTTGTTTTCATAGTTATCAGGACTTCCAATATTGTAAATACATGAGACACTAGCAACAACGATAGTATCTCTTCTTGTTCTAGCAGCATTCATTGCACTCAGTCTTAATTTTTCAATTTCTTCATTTACCTCAGACTCTTTTTCAATGTAAAGATCTCTTGATGGGATATATGCCTCTGGCTGGTAGTAATCATAGTATGAAACAAAATATTTTACAGCGTTATCAGGAAAGAACTCCTTAAATTCCTCATACAGCTGTGCAGCTAATGTCTTGTTATGTGAAAGAACTAATGTTGGCTTTTGAAGCTGAGCCACTATATTCGCCATTACATATGTTTTTCCTGAACCTGTTACACCAAGCAGTACTTGTTTCTCTTGTCCTTTTTTAAAGTTTTGAATTAACTCATCTATAGCTTTTTGCTGATCTACAGAAGGAGAATATTTTGATATTAAGTTGAATTTTTCTTCCATATTGCTAATTTTAACAGATTACTGCACTTGTGTGTTAAAATATTATCAATATGAACAAATATGTATTAAATGAGCTATCACAAGATGTGGTTAATAAAATTGCAGCGGGAGAGGTTGTTGAAAGGCCTGCATCTGTAGTAAAGGAGCTAGTTGATAACAGTATTGATGCTGGTGCCACAAAAATTCAGATTAAAGTTGTAAATGGGGGAATAGATTTAATTGAGGTTAGTGATAATGGGAGTGGAATACCAAAAGAAAGCCTTGCTGATATATTTAAGCCTCATACAACAAGTAAAATATCTTCATTGGAGGATCTTAATAACCTTTTAACAATGGGTTTTAGAGGTGAAGCACTCTCAACAATTGTCTCTGTTTCTGATGTTGTACTTTCATCAAAATATATAGATAGTGATAGTGCATTTGAGATTGAATACAAGGAAGTTAATGATTTTAATATTAAAAAAACTGCAAGAGAGTCAGGAACAGTTGTAACAGTAAAAAACATATTTGCTAATATTCCAGCAAGAAGAAAATACCTTAAAACAGCACAAACAGAATACAAAAAGATTTTAGATATTCTTTATCCATACTTTCTCATATACCCTAATATTCATTTTACACTAGTTAAAGATGAGAAAAGGGTCTTTGACCTTATTAATCTTCCTAATACTAAAGCAGGAGATATATCAAAAGAAAGAGTTAAAGAGGTTCTTAAAGGAGAATTTACTGATAGGATGCTTAAGCTGTTTTTCAATGGAAATGGTATTGAGATATTAGGGTTAACTGCTCACCCACAAGACCATCAAAAAACTTCTGCTAATCAGTATATATTTGTTAATAACAGACCAGTTTGGGATAGCGGAATTGCAAAGGCAGTTATACAGGGATATGAAAGATATATTCCATTTGGTGAGAAAGTTCCTTTTATAATTAATATTAAAATTAATCCAGATCAAATTGATGTAAATGTTCATCCTAGGAAAGAGGAGATTCGCTTTCTTAATCCATTTAGGGTGTATGCTTCTGTAACTGAGGCTGTAAGTAGGGCAGTAAGAGCATCAGTATCGTACAAAGTTGAGAGTGAGTTTAAACCAGCTGAATTTATAAGTGATACTGTTAAAAAGAAAGAATATACAAACAGGGATATCACATTCTCTCCTAATCAGTCAGCTTCAGTGAGAGATAGCCTTCTTTTTAGCAAAGAGGTTCTTGATGAGGCTTCATATGTTAAAACAGTAACCTCTGAGAATACTCAAGTAGATGAAAAAGAGGGAGAGGGTATTAGGAATATATTTCAGATATTTAATAAATATATTGTTATTGAATTTGAGAATGATATTCTTTGGATTATAGACCAGCATGCTGCTGCAGAGAGAATCAACTTTGAGAAATTTAAGAAAGCAAAAGAAGGAAATATTGATAAACAAAATTTGCTTGTTCCTGCAGCTATTCCTGTTTCTGAAAATGAGCTTGTTATATTTGATGAGCTAAAGAGTATTTTTTCTGATTTAGGGTTTGATTATAAAATGGGGAAAGATGAGATTATTATTAATTCTGTTCCTGTTGAATTTGTAAATACTGATTTTAAAAAGCTCTTTGATGAAATATTCTCATTAGGAAATGAACAAAGTGATGTTTCTAATGGAGCTAATAAATTGAAAGAGGATATACTTGCTACAATGGCATGTCATTCAAGTGTTAGGAGTGGACAGAGTTTGCATAGGGAAGAAATGATTGATATTTATAAAAGGTTAATGCAGTGTGAAAATCCATATAGTTGCCCTCATGGAAGACCTGCTGTATGGAAATTAAAGTTAAGTGAGATAGATTCTAATTTTGAAAGGACATACTAATGAAAAACAGTGGTACTCTTTATTTAATTCCTACATCTTTGAGTAAAAGACCTTTAGTAGAGGAGCTTAAGGAGAGTGATTTAGATATTGTAAGGTCCCTGTCATATTTTATTGTTGAAACTCCTAAGATTGCTAGAAGCTATTTTAAAGGTTTAGGAATTGTTATTCAGGAACTTGATATGAGGGTTTTAGATGAGCATACTAAATCTAATGATATTCCTTTCCTGATTGAACCCTTAATACATGGTTTTAATGTTGGGCTAATGACTGATGCTGGCTGTCCTGGAGTAGGAGATCCAGGTAGTTTAGTTGTAAGGGAGTGTCATAGACTGGGTATAAAGGTTGTTCCTCTTGTTGGTCCTTCTTCTATCATTCTTTCTTTAATGGCCTCTGGTCTTAATGGTCAGAGATTTAGATTTCTAGGGTATCTTCCTAAGAACCCTGAGCGCAGAAGGAAGATAATAAAGAGAATTGAGAATGAATCTATAAGGAATAATGAGTCAGAGATCTTTATAGAAGCTCCATATAGAAATAAGAGGCTTTTTGATGATTTGATGAGTGTATGTAATGCCAATACTGAATTAGCTGTTGCTGTTGATCTTACTGGTAAGAATGAAGATATTAGGACTATGAAAATTAGTGAATGGAAGATGTCAAAGAATATTAATATTTTAGATATTCCTAGTATATATATTCTATTAGGGAAAAAATAAATCGGGGAAACAGGACTTGAACCTGCGACCTCTGCGTCCCAAACGCAGCGTTCTAGCCATCTGAACTATTCCCCGATCAGTGCAGATGATTTTATCACATTATTAATTATTTCTCTATTTAATCGAACCTAATATCATTCAAAAAAGATAGTAAAATCATAGTGATTGACTTGTTTTCAATAATATGATTACAATGTATGTGTAATTAATAATTTACTAAAAATTAATAATGGAAAACACACAAGTTGAGAAGATTAATTCTTCAAATAGTTTGAAGAAGACTTTAAGTATGTGTATACTAAGTCTTTTTCTTTTTTTAATATTAATACTTGTATATGAATATTTCCGTATTGTACCAGAGAATGTAAGGTTTACTAATATAACCTCTACTTCTGTTACGGTTAGTTGGAATACAAAGAATCCTATTTCAGCAACAGCAGTATATAAAAAAGGAGATGGAGGGTTTATTAATTTGTTTGGAATAGGTAAACAGGTGTTTTATGATACAAGAGATTTAGTAAAAGCAGAACTTAAGGCAGTAGAACAAACAAGTAAAAATATTGCAAAGAGTGATGATATGTCTGTTAGTATGAGTGAGGTAGAAACAGAGGTAAAGGTAACAGATAAAGGGAAGTATTATACACATCATGTTGAGATAAAGGGTTTGGATCCTGAAACAGAATATTCATTCTTTGTTGGTGATGATCTTCTTTACAGGGCAGTAAAGGATGTAGATGGTAATACAGTTATTAAGACCTCTAAAGTTTCAGAGAGTGTAAAAACACCTGTTCCTGCATATGGAAGTATATATGATTCAATGAATACAGAACTTTCATTTGATCAATTAGCACCAATAAATGATGGGATTGTGTATTTCAATTATGTAGACAGGATAACAGGGAAGAAAAGTAATCTATTTTCAGGAGTATTAAATGAAGAGGGTAATTGGTATATTGATGTTGTAGGTGCTGTAGATGATGAAGGGAAACCTTTTATGGAAACATATGATACTGTTGAGGGTAATGTTTATGTTGAATTAAATATAAATGCAGGTAATCTTGGTATGTGGAGAAAAATAGAGAATGCATATGTTCTTACTCCTGCTAGTAATACTGTAATTAATATGCCTAATGCTGTTGTTGACCCTACTATAGAGGGTAGTGTGGTAAGAATAGAAAAGGAAGTAGAAACATCTGTAAAAGGAGCAAGTGATAATATTCTTGCGAAATTAACTGGAGAAGATGAACCAACTACACCATGTGCATGTCTATCTGGTTATTCAGCATATTGCCCGAGTGGTAAAACTTGCACTAGTATAACTCAGAGAGGTTCCAATTGTAAGGAGAGAACTTGTTATAAGGTCAATACCACCCCTGCACCAACACCTACTCCTACACCAACACCTACAAAACCAACTATAGAAGCTTGTAGTTATTTTTTAACTTTTGATTGTAAAAGTCCTTGCTATTTTATTAATGACTCTGGTAATTATGAACAGTGTGGAGTGGGGCCAGACCATTGTAATATGGGAAGACTTAAGGAACTTGGATTAGATTGTGATGATGATGCAAATAATGTACCACAAGAAAATAATACTTGTGCTGGTGGAGCTGTATTAGGTCAATGTACATATGTAAAAGGTGAAGGATGTAAACAGTGTAAATGGGTACAAAATAAATGGGGAGGATATAGAGCTATATGGTCAGTTGTTGGGAATGAATTATGTGGTAGTTTAAGTTCACAATCTGTACGAGATTGTGAAGGTCTTCCTAATTGTACAAATGGTAAGTTGGATTTAAATACAAATACATGTATATGTAATACTGGCTACAATTGGGATAATACATTTAAAAGGTGTGTTCAGGTAAATACAAATACCTGTTACTATCCTAGACAAAGTTGTTATATAAACGGTAAACAAGGATATTGTACGGGTAGTCATGAGTGTAAATTAAATGGTGAGAAATGTTCTAAAGATGGAAAAGAAGGACAATATAGTAATGGAGAATGTATTTATAAACCAGAAGAAGATATTGATGAATGTACAGAAGACCCAAAAGCAAAGGGATGTCCATGTGAAATAGAAAACGAAGACGGATCTAAATCTAAAGGAGTATATATTACTTTAAGGGGGATTTGTGTTATAGTGGGAGAAGAATGTAATGTGTTTTTTTCCACTACAGGAAATTATCTAAATGGAACATGGGGTGAAAATGGAGATTGTGTAGAGGATAATACTCAAAAAGTTCCTATATCAAATATTTCTCCAGAGCAATATTGTTGGTCAAGATCTGGTGTATTCTATATTTTTCAGGATAATAAATTATATGAATGTATAGACAATATTTTAAGTGGACCAGTCCAAAATGACGAATCGGTAGCAGCAAAATCCTGTGAAGCATTTGCAACTTCTAAAGGTACAATTAATAGTTGTGACTCTGGTTTTATTAATTTAGCAGAAGCATCTTACTGCTCCTATGGTGGTGTTTATTATTATTGTAGAAATAGTAAGTGGCAAAATGTTGATGATATAAACGAGGAAGAGGATATAATAGCTGGGGGAATAGCCACAATATCCGTTGGAGAGGAATGTACGGGTGTAAATATTCCAGGAGGAAATGTAGCCTGTCGATGTACCGGTAATGTAATTGGCGATTATTCGGGAGCTTATTCAAACAGAATTATTAATGTTGGGAGATGGTGCCTAGAAACACCTCCTGCTCAATGTGCAGATACATCACTTGATAATGAGGGAAAAGTCTGTGATGATAGTTATGCTAATATGAAAATGGTCTGTAAAGATGGCCAATGTATGGCAACAGAATATGAATCAGGCATTCCAGAAATTAATGTAAATGACCGTCAGCGATGTGCGAATACAGTATGTAGATGCCTTGGTGGACCAGATGATGGACGTTTAATTGGTAAGGGCCAGTTTTGTAGGGAAATCTCAGGGTCCTGTGGTAATTATGAGGTGAATTTAAATAAAATTTGTAATAATTCTGGGAACACTTGTAGTAGTTCTGGTTACTGTGAAGGAAATAAAAACATTACTTATAATAATGGCTACAAAATCATAAAATCAGGTGATAAGTGTTTCTATTCTACAGATGAGATAAAGAACGAAATATATGGAGATGATTTGGAGTTAGACTATGATTATTGTAAATGCTCGGATGGACCAGATAAAGGAAAAGTTATAGAAGTTGATGAATTCTGTAGAAATGTTGGAAGTTGTCTAGAGCTTCAGGATTCTTTTGTAGTTCAGGATCTAGTTCTTTTCTTTTACTCAATAATACTTTAGCAATAGCATCATTGGACATATCAGCAGGGAAAGCAAACACCTGCCCATAAGCTTTCACCTTTCTTGTCATTATTCAAATTGTCCTGTTTTTGGATTGAATGTTGGTATTAATGGCTCGTCTACTTCCATTACTCCCTGACCTTTTGCTGCTTTATATTTTCTCTCAAACTCAAGTAATTGTTCAGGATCCATCATCATGTTATTACTAGCAATACCACGTAACATTTTCTGACGTTCTATCTCAGCGAGTGCTTCTACAGGATCTTTTGATTTTCCAAGCTTAACGTAATCCATGGCAGCTTTACCTTCAGATGACATAGGTTTATAC
>ERZ1026796.792-NODE-792-length-23500-cov-3.042956_pt1 | contig 23500 bp, 18 predicted proteins | sample MGYA00520874_ERZ1026796 | MGnify/ENA primary metagenome ERZ1026796 (study PRJEB33270, sample SAMEA104284474) | anaerobic digester metagenome | biome: Anaerobic digester microbiome; feature: mesophilic sludge digester; material: Anaerobic digester biomass | place...
CCGCCCTGCAGGACCTCGCTGGGCTTGTGGCCCTGGTCGAGGGCCTTTTGCACCAGGCCGGCCACCGCTTCGTCTTCGCCCTCGTACAGGTTCGACGCGATCTGCTGTAGAATGTCTGCCATTGTCATTCCTCCATCCTTTGTGTGTTTTTGTCGGGCTGCTGATAGCCCAGGAGTTGTGAAATATCGCCTGCGACCTGGACGAGGCGGTCGGACAGGTGGGGCAGCATCTCGGGTGTGACGCGGTAGGCCGGGCCGGCGGCGCTGATGGCGGCCACCACCTGGCCGCTGTGATCGTAGATGGGCGTCGCCACGGCGTTTAGCCCTTCTTCCAGCTCTTCCAGCGCCAGGCCATATCCCTGCTGCCGCACGACCGCCAGCTCTTGCAGGAAGCGGTCGCGATCGGTGATGGTCGCCGGTGTAAAGGCCCGCAGTTGGGCGGGCAGTGCTTCGCGCAAAAAATCGGGCGATAGCGAGGCCAGGAGCACCTTGCCCGCCGCCGTGGCGTGGGACGACATGCGCCGCCCCACCCGGCCGATGTCCTTCACCTGGCGGGCCGGGGGCACGAACTGCTCCAGGTTGACGACCTGAACGCTCTGCCCCGAGCCCGGGGTGGGCACGTCCAGGACGACCAGGTTGACCGATTCGCGGACCTCGGTGGACAGGTCTTTCAGGAAGGGACGGGCCACGCGCTGCACGTCCAGGAAGCCGACGACCTGGGCGGCGAGGACGAGGATCTCGACGCCGAGGCGGTAGCGCTGGGTGTAGGGGTCGCGGTCCAGGAGTCCGCCGCGTTCGAGGGTGGCCATGAGGCGAGAGATCGTGCTCTTGTGCAGCCCGAGTTCGCGGCTCAGCTCGCCTACGCCGCGCTCCGGTTGGGCCACGCTGAACGACTTCAGAATGGCGATGGCGCGCTCCAGGGACTGCACCCCCGGACTCCCTCGGTCCGCCACGCTCTCTCCTCTCCTGTCTTGCTGTCCCGCAATACGCAACACGGTTGCAAATTACGAGACCAGTATACAGCGGTTCTCCTCCCCTGTCAAGCCCGTGCACGGCCTGGGTATGTTGTTGAAAGCCGGTCCTGCTGCCCGGGACCGCCGAGCGCCTGCTCGGCACTTCTCTCTACACGCAACTTGCCGGCCCAGTGCTCGGCAACCCCAGCGGCAAAGCCGGTCCTGTTGCCCGGGAGCGCCGAGCGCCTGCTCGGCATTTCTCGGCAACCCCAGCGGCAGTCAAGAGACAAGGCAACAGCCGGACGGCGTGGGCGACAAAACAACATAGGGGGCGCACGGCCGTGCGCCCCCTATGGATGGGAATGCTCCTGTTGTTCTGGCGGGCTCAGGCCACCAGCGCCTCAAAGTCGCGCCGCTCCAGGGTCTCGACCTCGATGAGGCGCGTCGCCAGTTGGTCCAGCTTGTCGCGATAGGTAATGAGGATACCCCGGGCCCGCTCGTAGGCGTGCTCGACGATGCGCCGCACCTCCTGGTCGATCTCTTCGGCCACGTGGTCGCTGTAGTTGCGCTGCTCGGCTATCTCGCGGCCCAGGAACACCAGCTCGTCGCGGTCGCCAAAGGTCAAGGGGCCCAGGAGCGGGCTCATGCCGTAGGTGGTGACCATCTTTCGCGCCAGCTTGGTCGCCTTCTCCAGGTCGTCGCTGGCCCCGGTCCACTTGTCGCCAAAGACCAGCTCCTCGGCCGCCCGCCCGGCGAGCATGCCGGCGATGTCGTCCTCGAACTTGTCCTGGGTGTGTAGGTAGCGGTCCTTTTCGGGCATCGACATGGTGTAGCCCAGGCTCATCCCGCGGGCCACGATGGACACCTTGTGCACCGGGTCGGTGTTGGGCAGCTTGGTCTGCACCAGGGCATGCCCCGCCTCGTGGTAGGCCAACACCCGCTTTTCGTCTGCGGTGATGAGCCGGCTCTTGCGCTCCGGCCCGGCGATGACCCGCTCCACCGCTTCCTGGAACTCGGACATGCCGATGGACTTCTTGTTGCGCCGGGCGGCCAGGATGGCCGCCTCGTTCACCAGGTTCTCGATGTCGGCCCCCACAAAGCCAGGTGTCCCCTGGGCCAGCACGTCCAGGTCGACGTCGCGGGCCAGGGGCTTGCCGCGGGCGTGGACGTCCAGGATGCCACGGCGCCCCTTGATGTCGGGCCGGTCCAGGACCACGCGGCGATCAAATCGCCCGGGGCGCAACAGCGCCGGGTCGAGGATGTCGGGCCGGTTGGTGGCGGCGATGACAATGATGTTCGTGTCGGTGCTAAAGCCGTCCATCTCGACCAGGATCTGGTTCAGGGTCTGCTCTCGCTCGTCGTGGGAGCCGCCCAGCCCCGCCCCGCGGTGCCGGCCGACGGCATCCACCTCGTCCACAAAGATGATGCACGGCGAGTTGCGCCGCGCCTGCTCGAACAGGTCGCGCACGCGGCTGGCGCCGACGCCCACAAACATCTCCACGAACTCGGAGCCCGAGATGGAGAAAAAGGGCACGCCGGCCTCGCCCGAGACTGCCTTGGCGAGCAGGGTCTTGCCCGTGCCGGGCGGTCCCATCAGCACCACCCCCTTGGGAATGCGCGCTCCCAGCGAGATGAACTTTTGCGGCTCTTTCAGAAACTCGACGACCTCGGCCAGCTCCTGCTTGGCCTCTTCGACGCCGGCCACGTCGTCGAACGTGACCGTTGGCTTTTCGCCGGTAAACATCCGCGCCCGGCTCTTGCCGAAGGAAAGCGCCTGGTTGTTCGTTCCCTGCGCCTGGCGCATCAGGAAGAGAAAGAGAACGGCCAAAAAGATGAACGGCAGGAAGCTGCCCAGGGCTACCAGCCAGTCTCCCCACGGGCTCGGCGGCTCCACCTGGATGTCCACGTTGGCCAGCTCTGTTTCGCCTGCCCCCAGCAGCAGCAGAGCCTGCGTCAGCTCGGTGTTGCTCTCCTTGCGAGAGGCGATCACTTCACCATCGGTGAAGGTGATCTCTACATCGTCTTCCTCGACGAGGATGGACTCCACCCTGCCCGCGTTGACCGCCGTCACCAGTTGGGAGAGGGGTATTTCTTCGAGGCTGCCATTCATCGGGAAGAGACCAAAGATAAGAACGACAGCCGCGAGAAAGATAAAGACATAGACGAGTGCACCCCGCCAATTTGTACCCACTTCGATCCTCCAAAAGCAGTTGACCCTGTCTATAATAAACCAGGTTGTCGGAAAAACCCGTAATCTTGACTCCAAACCGCCCGGCAAACGCCGGATAGCACCCTATTATAACAGAAAAGAGCCCGGGCTCCAATTCCGAGCCCGGGAGCGTTCCGGAATCATACCCGGTGGGGGATAGGGCGTCGTATCCCGGTTGAACAGCACTGTGCTGGGGAAAGCGTCACGGACATAATAGCATAGACGTGCCCGGGCGTCAAGTTGCGCGGGCTTTTGGCTTGCGCGTTCCCGGCCTGGACGAAAGCCGGCCCGGGTACCCCATCACTCGCCGGCAGCTCATCCGGCTCCCACCGGCCCTCCTGGGCAGGGGTGGGCTGGGCCGGCGGGGCCGTGTAGCGGCGATGGACGCTGCGCCACAGGGGGATCAGGCCCAGCACGGCGACGAGGGCCAGGAGGATGAGCAGAACCGTGATCAAGTTGGCCAGGCCCGGGCTCTTTTCTTCCCGCTCCTCCTCCGGCATCAAGAAGCCTGGCCGCGCCAGGGGCGCGGCGTCGTCGATCTGGGCCGGGGGCGGCGGGACCACGATCCGGTCGCGCGTGGTACGCGGGGCGGGCACAGCGGGCGCCGGCGGCAGCAACGTCTCGGCCCACAGCCCGCGCAGGACGTGGGCCATCTGGCCCGCATTCCGATAGCGGTTGGCCGGCTCCTTGTCGAGTGCCCTGGCGACCACCTCCGCCAGGCGCGGCGAGATGCCGGGCACCAGGATCTCGAGGGACGGCGGCTCCTGCCGCGCGTGCCGCAGGGCCACCATCGCGGCATCGCCGCCCCGGAAGGGGGGACGCCCCGCCAGCATGGCGTAGAGCAGCGAGGCGACGACGTACACGTCGGACGAGGCGCGAGCATCGGCCCCGACCGCCTGCTCGGGCGTGAAATAGGGACTGCGGCCCCAGGCCTGCCCGCCGTGCGCCTCCCCTCCCCGCAGCGCGGGCAGCAGGCCGATGTCGACCACGGACACCGTCCACTCCGGGTCCCGGGCGCCGGGTGGGGTCTCCTCGCCGGCCACGACGCTGTGGGGCGAAAGGCTGCCGTGGACCAGCCCGGCCCTGTGTAACGGCGCCAGGGTCTCGCACAGGCGCAGGGCGATTTCGAGGGCCGGCCGCGGCTCCAGGGGCGCGCCGCGGGCCAGGAGCTGGGCCAGGCTTGGGTGGGCCAGGGTGGGCCGCACCAGGAAGGGCCGCCCGGCGATGATTCCGGCGTGCTCGTAGGGCACCAGCCCCGGCTGGTCCAGGCCCGACACGGTCTCTTGCAGGGCGATGAGGCGCCGCAGTGCCTCCGAGCCGGGGAGCCGTCCGGGAGGCAGCACCAGGACCGTCACCGGCCGGTCGTCGACCGTGTCGTAGGCTTCGTGCGCCGCGCCGACGTCTTGCATCACGCCGGGCGAGGCCAGGCGATAGCGGCCTGCCAACACCGTCCCGGGTTCCAGGAACGCCTCTTGGCCAGTCATGGTCAAATTGTACTACAACTCGCGACTCGTGACAAACAGGATTGGCCGAAGGTGGCAAGGTTTGGTATAATCGATCACGCTGGAGCAAATTGTGCAGGACGACGAATGCGCTGCAAGCTGATCGTAAATCCACAGTCGGGTCCCTGGGACGTGCGCTCCGAGTTGGCAGCCGTGCTCAACCATCTCGACAACCACGGTTGGAAGACGTCGCTTCACAATACCGAGCAGCCGGGTGAGGCGACCGCTCTGGCCAGGCAGGCGGTCCACGAGAAGGCCGACGCGGTGCTGGTCGTTGGGGGCGATGGGACCATCAACGAGGTCGTGAACGGGCTGGCCAAGAGCCCGGTGGCCCTGGGCGTGCTGCCCGGAGGGACGGGCAACGTCTGGGCCAAGGCGCTGGGCCTTCCCACGCGCTCTCCGCTGCACCTCATGCCCCTCCTGGACTCGGTTCGCGCCCTGGTGCCCGGCACCACCCGGCGCATCGACGTCGGCACGGCCAACGGGCGTTACTTCTTGCAGTGGACCGGCCTGGGGCTGGACGCCGAGGTGACCTATGCCATGGAGCCCCGCACGCGCCGCCAGCGCCGCCTGGGCATCGTGGCCTATCTCGTCGCCGGCGTGACCACGGCGACCCACATGGCCGGCACCCGGACCCGCATCTGGATCGACGACCAGCGCGTCTATCGCCGCTCCATCCTCGTCGTGGTGAGCAACTCGCGAATCTACAGCGCCGGCCTGACCATGGCCACCGACGCGCGCCTGGACGATGGCCTCCTCGACGTGGACGTCTTTGCCGGAACCGGCTTTGGCGACTCGATGCGAACCGCCCTGGGGGTCATCACCGGCTTGCACGTCCGCGATCCCCGCCACAGCGTCTACCGCGGGCGCTCCATCCAGGTCGAGAGCGACAGGCCCCTGGCCGTGCACGTCGACGGCGAGCCCTTTGGCACCACGCCCCTCCACTGCCAGGTGGTCCCCAAGGGCCTGACGGTGCTCCTCCCCCGCCACCCCCGCGCGGAGCTCTTTGCCGACTAGCAGCCGGAAAAGACCTCCACACCTGGAGCCGCTCCCACCTGGGCGATGCCAGGGGCAAAAACAACGGGCGGGTGGCACCACCGACGTGTGCCACCCACCACGCGCAAGAGGGTGTATTCGCGCCCCGACTTCAGGGGTAGACCTGCACCCAACCGCCGTCTTGTACCTGGAAGATATAGATCTTGGGTTCTTCCAGGTCGCCCTCGGCGTCAAAGCTCAACGCGCCAATGGGCGTCTCAAAGTTTGACAGGCCACGGATGGCATCGGCCACCTGCGCCGCGTCCAGGCTGGCCGCCTGGCGCACGCCCTCGGCCAGCACCTGCAGCGCGGCAAAGCCGTTGATGCTGTAGGTGTCGGGGTTGCGGTATTCGACCGCCTGGTATTCCTTGATCCAGGTCGCGTCCACCGCCGCCTGGGGCTGCGGGCCAAAGGCCGAGACGTACATGCCCTCGGCGGCAGTGCCCGCCTCGTCGATGGTCGCCGCCAGGAAGGCGCCGTCGGTCGCCAGGAATGGCACGCTCAGGCCGGCTTCCACCAGCTCCAGTCGCAGGTACGGCGTCTCCACCTCGTAGCCGCCGTAAAAGACGGCGTCGGGGTTGGCGGCCACGATCTGCGGGATCTCGTTGGCAAAGGTCGACTGCTCCACGGCGACCTGCAAGCTGATGACCACTTCGGCGCCCAGGGCCTGCAGCTCGCTCGCCATCAACTGGCCCAGTCCCTGGCCGTAGGGATCGTCGTTAAAGATCACGGCCACCCGCCTGGCCCCCACCTGCTCCACCAGGAATTGGGCGTCCACGCGCGCCTGCGTCGTGTCGTTGGCGTTCACCCGGAAAAAGTTGTCGTAGCCCTTTTGCGTCAGGCTTACCTCGCTGGCCGTGGGCGTGATGATGACCAGCGGCAGGTCCTTGTAGACCTCCATGGCCGCCAGCGTCTGGCCGCTGTTCAGGTGGCCGATGACACCCAACACCCTTTCGCCCTGGCCCACTGCCTGCTCGATCTGGGCGGCCACGTCGAGGGCCACGTCCGAGTCGGATTGGTCGTCCAACCCCTTGACCGTGACGCTGTAGCCCAACAGGCCCCCTGCCCGATTGATCTTGGCCGCGGCCAGTCGCGCGCCGCCCAGCACGGTCTGCCCGCCGTTGGCCTGAAAGCCCGACAGGGGCGCCGCCACGTACACGACGACCTCGCCCTTGGTCGGCTCTTGCACGCCGCCACAGGCCGAGAGAAACAAACTTGCCATCAGCACCAGCAGCAGCACTGCCGGTCTCGCACTGCTCTTCATCGCTTTCACCTCGATAAGCCCCCTGTCAGGGCCTTGTTCCCTTTTGCCCCGCAGCCTGCTGCCGGGCATCGGCGGCATCCAGCGCTGCGATATCGGCCGGCTGGCGGCCCAGGCCCAGCGGGTCGGTCCCTGCCTGGTACACTTCGTCCATGGTCTTGACCACGTCCTGGAGGCTCTGCACCTGGTCGGCAATGTCTTGCTGCAGGCGGCCGGCCCGGCCCGAGGCCACGTCCCGGGAGCCCAGGATCATGACCTGGGAATAGACCGTGCCCATGGCGGTGATGGTGCTCTCCAACTGGAACTCGGCCCGCTCCATGACGTTCTGCAGCTTTTCCAGGTTGTCCCGCTGGATTTGCCGTTGGGCGATGGCCTGGCTGATCTGCCGCTTGACCGTGTCGTCATCCTCCGTCGAAAGCCGCTGCTTCAGGGCTTCGATGGCCGGCTGCACGGCCGAGATATCCTGGTGGATCATCGGGTCCGCCTCGTAGGCGTCCAGCCGCCGCGCCAGCCGGAACAGGTTCTCCAGCCACTGGTTGATGCCCCGGCTCACGTCCAGCAGGTGCTCGCGCAGCACACCCTCGCGCCCTTCCTGGATCGACTCGTGAATGCGGTCGCGGTACTCCAGGGCCTTGTTCGCCTGGGCGCGCAGCCTGGCGTTACTAATCTCCCGGGCGTTAAACTTTTCCCGGAACATCTCGGCCACGGCCCTGGCCCGGAACTCCGGGTCCTTCAGGCTGCTCCACACCAGGGCGATTTCTCCCGCGCCACCCAGCGCGGCCCAGAACCACCATTGCCAGAAGTCGGGCACGGGCACCAGGCCGACCACCGTCAGGACCGACAGGCCCAGCGTCAGCGCGATGATGACCGCGCTCTCCCAGCGATAGATCGAGCGCGTCAGGATGGCGCGCGTCGCCTTCTGTTCCAGCTCCTCTTGATAACTGCGTTTGGCCATGGCTCTAGAAGTACGTGGACAGAATCTGGTACAGGTCGCGGATGGTCTCCAGATCGCCCATGCGCACCTGTCCCCCGGTCGGCTCGGCAATGGCTTGCAGGGTCCCCATGTCGGCGTCGCGCCCGTAGGCGATGCAGAAGACGACCACCGGCACCGGGTCCTGGTCTTCCAGCTCTCTCACCAGGCGGCGCAGGTTGACCGACGAACGGTTCTCCTGGCCGTCGGTCATGACCACGATGGCATTGATCCGCTCCGTGTCGCCCATCTCTTGCAAACGCCGGTGCGCCTCGTATACCCCATCCAGGAGCGCCGTATCGCCCTCGGCCCGGAGCCCGGCCACCGCCGACTCCAGGGCCGCCCGGTTGTTCCCCAGCTCGTCCAGGTAGACCGGCACGTCGACCCGGGTCGCGAACTCGATGAGACCCACACGCTCCACGTCACCCTCGATCTGCCCCAGGAAGGATTGGAGGGCCAGCTTGGCCTGCTCCAGCTTGTCGCCGCGCATGCTGCCCGAGGTGTCGACCACCAGGTAGACGTTGGTGTGGCGCTTGGTGTACCACCACACGTCCCGCACCACGGCCACAACCTGGGCGCTGGGCACCTGGAGCGTCGTCGCCGGCTGCGACTGATCCACGCCGTTCTCCAGCGTCAGGGGCGACTCGGGGCCATCCAACGGCGTCGATACGTCGGCCGGGCGGTACCCGTGGCGCAACACCAGTTGCTGCGCCTCGGGCGAAAGCACGTAATCGCGGAACCGCGCAAAGGTCTGGCGCTGCAAGGGCGTCGGGCTCGCCACCTCCAGCAGGGCCAGGGGATGATCTTCCCACAACGTGCCCTCGGTGGGGTAGACGGCCACCAGGCGCGGCTGTTCGCGGCGATGGGAATTAAAGTAGATGACCATCTGCTCCTGGACCACAAAGGCGTCCAGAAAGTCGCGCCCCTCCGCCAGGGCCCGCTCGATGAGGGCCGGCTCGTTGCCCTCGCCATAGTAGCGCACGGTTTGCTCCAGGGCCGCGACATAGTCCAGGGTCTCCTGGGCCTGCACGTCCTCGATGGTCAGGCCCCGGCTCTTGCCCACGGCCGCATAGAACTCGGCGAGGGTCGCCAGCAGCCCGCTGGCCGAGCTGGTGGCGGGGTGGCTCCAGCGAAAGTTCGGGTCCGACTGGGCCCGGCTCAGGAGATCCTGCCAGCTCACGTCGCCCTCGGGCCAGCCCATCTCCCGGGCCGTCTCTTCCCACATGGCAATGACCACCGGGCTCACGGCAAAGCGAACGGTCTCGCCCACCGCCAGCGCCTCGGTGCCGCTGCTGGCCTGCCACTCCTCGTCGAGCTGGCCCAGCCAGATGGTCGAGTCGGGTGCCATCGCCTGGAATGGGGCGCTGCCCTGGAGCACGGCCTCGAGCATCGCCTCGGGGCTCATGGGCACGGCCTCGATGCGCATCGTCTCGCCGTCGGGGCTTTCGAGCCGCTGCTCGTTAAAGCCGTCGACCAGGGCGCGAAAGGCCAGCTCTTTTTCGGGCGAATAGGCCACCACCAGGTCCGTCGTCGACCGGATCTCGGGCGTTGTCTGCGCAACGTTGCCGTCCACGACCCGGCTGACGATGGCCCACAGCGCGCAACACGCGCCCAGGACCAGGAACAGGCCGAGGATCAGCAGGACGAGCACGAGGCGCGCGCTGCCGGTAGCGTTCCTGGAGGAGGATCGAGATCCACCACGTCTGCTCATTCTATCCTTCCCTTACACCCGGCCCCGCCGCTCCCCGGCCAGGGGCGCGGAGGCCAGATCCCCCTCGGACATCCTGGCCCTGCGGCCGGCGCGGCTGTCCCCCGGGGGAAGCGTGGGCAGCGGTCCTTAACGGCCCGCCACGTTCAAGTCGAACCAGCGCAGCAGTGCCTGGAGCACGTCGCGGTCGGGCGAGCGCATGGCCGTCGTCCTCGGAACCACGCCGAGCACCCCCTGCGAGGCCCACTGGTCAAACAGGCTGCTCTGGCCGGTGATGGGCACGTCGGGGTTGGCCGGCCGCAGGCCGTAGGCCAGGGCCGCCTGTTGCACCTCTGGCGTCAACAGGTACTGCTCGAACTCCAGGGCTGCGTTCTTTTCGGCGGCGGACGTCTCGGGCCCCATCCAGATGGTGAAGGGAAAGTCGAACCAGCTCACGTATTCGGGATAGTAGATGCGCAGCGGGTCCGACCAGCGGCTCTGGATGCCCTGCATGTTGACCAGCAGGTCGCTCTCCAGCAACTGGCCCGCGTCGCCGGTCGTGTAGCCAAAGAGCGCCAGGTCGGCCACGGTGTAGGTGCCGCCCGACAGGTCGCTCATGGAGCTCATGATCTCGCGCAGCCACTCCTGGAATTCGGGGTTCGTCACGTCCTCGACGGTGATGTTGGTCTTGTCATAATACTCGCCGGCCGCGGCGACCATGGCCGCCAGCCCGCTGATGTTCTTGCGCGGGTTAGAGATGGCCAGCTTGAAGTATCCCCAGTCGCCCTGGCCGCCCAGCTCTGCCCATCCGCCGGGGGCCATGGCCGCGTCGTGGATCGTCTCCCAGGAGATTTCGCCGAACTGCTCCTCCAGCACCTGGGCGCGGCTGTCATAGATCCCCCACGCCAGCAGCGAGATGGCCAGGGGCCGGGTGCGATACTCGCCGTCGGTCAAGAAGACGTCGCGGCCCAGCCGCTCGACAAAGGAAGCGTTCACCAGCTCTACCAGGTAGCGGCTATCGGGAACCCAGGCGGTGGGCAGCGGATCCATCTCGTCGCGCTCGTAGCGCCCCCGTGCCGTGTAGCCGTCCATGGGAGCCACAGTCACCTGGATCCCGCGGCCGTCCAGGGTGTGGCTCTCGGCGTTGAACTGGCGCGCTGCTTCCTGCACCCACTCGGCGACGGGCAGGGCGCTCACCACATAGACTTCCAGGTCTCCTTCTTCGGCCTCGGGCTCGATGATGCCGGGGTCGTTGCCATTCGACAGTTGGCTCCAGATCACCCCGCCGGCGACGATGAGGACCGCCAACCCAATGATCACGAAGAATATGACACGTGTTCGGTTCATGCCTTCATCCTTTGCTCTGGCCGATCTACCGGGCTCTGCTATTCTGCGAAAACCCCCGACATCCGTCGGGGGTTTTCAGCGCAAGGAGAGAACGGCGTGGCTATAGTCCCAGTCGGGACTTGCGTTCGGCCAATTGTGCTTCCAGGGTGCTCTTTTCCAGCACCTCGTCCATCTGTGTATCGAGGCTGGCGGCCAGCATCTCGCTGCGGGCCGATGCCTTGTCCAGGCGGCTGCGAATCCCTTCGGCCACCCTCGAGATGTCGGCGTCGCCCGAGCCCATCAGGCCGTCCAGCGACTTGATGGTCTGGGCCGTCAGTTCCTTGGACCGGGCCAGGTCGAGGAGGACTTGCAGCTCTTCCCGCTCCTGCTTGACCGTGGTGAGCTTGGCCTCCAACTTGAGACGGGCATCCTTCAGGCTCTGGTACTCGGCCTCTTGCCGCTCGAGCATCTCGTCATAGTTCTGCACGAGGCGGCTGATAGAGTTGAGCCTGCTCTGGGCGGCGAGGGCCAGGTCCTCCTTGCCCTCCCGCAAAAAGACGTCGATGCTCCGATCCAGCTCGGCCGCCTTTTGCTCCTGGTCGCCCTTGCGGCGGCGGAGTGACTTGAGCTCGCCGCCCACCGTTGCCACGGCGTCTTCCAGGTCTTCCAGGTTGTCCTCGACCTCGCGGACGTATTGGTCAAAAACCGCGAGAGAGTTGGCCTTCAGTGCTGCGTCTACCATGGCATGGAGATTGGCCGAGATGAGTGTCTGGACCTTTTTCATCAAGCTCGCCATTTATCGTTCCTCCCTTTGCTGCGATTGGGATCGCGGCGCGACATCCGGAACGCAACCGCTGATCCTATTGTACCATCCCTTCGAAATGGCTACATGACCGACTGCTGACAGCGGGCTGACGCTGCTCAGGGATTTGACAGCTTGTAACCTCTGCCCCGCACGGTGACGAGATAGCGCGGGTTGCGGGGATCGGGCTCGATCTTGGCCCGCAAGCGGCTGAGGAGCTTGTCGATGCGGGCGTCGTCGACCTGGTCGATATAGTCCTCGCCCCACACCGCCTCGACGATCTGGTACTTGTCGCAGATCTTGCCCAGGCGGCCGTAGAGCAACAGCAGGAGGCGGTACTCCAGGTCGGTGAGGGCTTCGATCTGGTGGCCATCCACCCACACGCTGCCGCTTTCCACGTCGACCCGGACACCTTCCTCTCTCCTGCGCCGGGTCAGGCGCTGACGCCGTACAAAGGCCTCGAACACCGGAGAGAAAAGGAGGGCCTGGTCTTTCCGGAGCAGCCCCCTGGCCTGCAGCATCTCCACCGCCTGGCGGTCCAGGTCTGCTTCGCCGCCCAGGAGCGCGATCATCGTCTCCTGCTGCTCCTCCGTCAGCTCTTCCCACAGCTTCCAGCACTCGCTCTGCACGTTCAGGTCCCGGTCCAGTTGCTCGCGCACCTGGCGATGGATCAGCCAATGCTGGCTCTCGTCGCGCACCGACTGGCCCGTCACCTCGCCCAGGGCGCGGCAGGCCGTCACCAGCAGTCCAAGGTGCCCGCCTGCCTCGTGGTCGAGAAAGGCCCGGTCCTGCTCGTCAAAGTTATAGCCTTCCTGCTCCGCCACCCAGTCGATGACCCGGTCGGTGTCCGAGTTTTCCAGCGGTCCGAGGATACGGGTGAAGGGCTGGAACATCTCGATGAATTCGTCCACGTCGCGGCCGCGGCGAATGGCCGACAGGCGCCGGTTGGTCGCCGTCACAAAGGTCAATCGCTGCCGGTACCGGTCTTTCAGTGCCCGGAGGTTCAGAAACACCCGCCCGTCGATCTGCTCGAAGGGCTCGTCGAACTCGTCAAAGAGGAGGACGAGGTTGTGTGACGTGCCCTGGCAGACAGCCGTGAGCCCCTCGCGAAAGCTGAGCGAGATCTGGAACTGGGTGGGCGGCGAAACCAGGGTGTGGTACGCCCCTCGTGCTTGCTCTATATAGTCCGCCTGGCTCCCCGGCACGTCCAATGCTTCGATGAGGTGCCGCAGGACCAGCTCGTAGAAGCCCTGCTCGGTGGCCTCCAGCATGAGGTTAAAGTCGACGTAGACAAAGACGTACTGGCCGGCAAGGTTCGGATCCAGGCGGCGGCGCACCTCCTCGCGCGCCAGCGTCCGCAGCAGCGACGACTTGCCGGTGTTGCTGATGCCAACCAGGGCGGCGCAGTCGCCGTCCAGGATCCGTTGCACGATAAAGAGGCCATCTTGGTGGCGCAGAGTGTCTGGTAGCATGGTCCCTTTCTTTAAACTGGACGTTAATCCCCACCGGATAGGCGCAGCCGGCGCGCGGCCATGGCCAGCCCGGCCAGCCCGGCACTCGAGAACAGGATCAGGCCCCAACCGAGGCCCGTCTGGGCCAGCTCGCCCTCCGTGGTCGTGGGTGCCGTGGTCGCCGTTGGCTGCGAGGGCGCGCTGGTCGCCGTCGCCTGGCCGCCCGTCGCCGTGGTGCCCGTCGCTTCCGCCGTGCCCGTGCCCGCACCGCCGCCAATGTCGACGGTTGCCTCCGGCGGCACGACAGTGTCTACCGGCACGAGGGTTGCCGTCGGCCTGGGAGTCGGCGTGTCGGTGGCCGTCGGCGTGAAGGTCGCCAGCTCCACGGGTGTGACCGAGGGCGTCAGCACCTCGCCCGCCACATCTTGCAGCCGCACTGCGTCCGCGGGGGCCCCCGGACGCAGGAGGAGCACGATTCCCACCAGGATCAGCCCGACGAGGCAGAACCCCAGCAGGACGATAAGCGGAATGGCAAACTTCTTGTTTGCCAGCATGTCACGCATCCCTTGAGACATTTCCTTCTCCTCTCGTTCTTTGAGGATCGAGGCCTCCTGGCCACCCCGGTCTAGCGAATCAGCTCCAGGTTCACGAGTGGAACAGCGACAGACTGCTCCTGCGCCAGATCGACCAGGGCCACGGGCAGCCTTGCCCCCGATTCGAGGGGCTGCGGCAGCGGCGGCAGCTCGCGAACGGTGCCCACGCTGCCGACGTGCGGCGCCCGCAACACGCGCACGCGATCTCCCACCTGCAACAGCCGGGGACCCGGCTCTTCCGCCGGCTTTTCGTCCTCCGCCCGCAGCGGGATCAGCACCTCTGGACGGCGAGCACCCCAGCGGGTCCGGGTGTCGGCGTTGACCATTGCCTCACGGCCCATGTTGGCGTGCAACAGCGCAAAGACCGGATCCGACATGGGCATGGCGCCAAATCCCTCGGTCACGAGCACCGGGAAGGGCAGCGACTCCAGGAGCGGGCGCAGGTCGGCGTTGACACTGCCGACGATGACGCCCCGCACCTGGGCCTCGACGGCCTGGTCGAGGGACTTCTCGTCGGCCAGGCGGCCGCCCACGATGACCGTGCCGTGACAGCTCACGTCGATGGAGCGGTTGCGCAGGGGCTTTTGCGGGCTGTCGACCAGGAGCTTGAGCACGCCCTCGGCCTCGCCGCCATTGCCCCACACGCCCTGGATCAGGGCACCGGCAGCCGAGATCACCACCCCCCGGTTGGGCATGACGTTCGTGACCTGGCCCTTCAGGTGGGCGCGAAGCTCGAGGGGCGTGCCCGCCTCCTCGATGAGCACCAACCCATCGCGCACCTCGATGACCTCGCCGTCGACGGGCGAGCGGCAGGCGCGGCGCAGCCGCCCGAACAAGCCTCCCGGGGCGGCGATCACCTCGTTCGCCTGCACCGTGTCGCCCGGCGCCTTGCGGATCGTGTCGGCGACGCGATCCCGGCGAATGCGCAACTGCCGGCTGACGTCGACAACCCGCATCGTTCCCGGGACCTGGCAGCGGGCCACCACGTCGGCAGGGCCCACCGTTTCGCCGGAATGCACCAGCACCTGCCCTTGCACGGGCAACAGCCGTTCTCGCCGGATGACCGTCAAGGGCGTGATGCGCGACTCTGGAGGATAGTAGTGCATTGCCTCTCTCCCGAGCTCAGGAGCCCATGTCCCAAAGCCAACGCTGCATCTTTTCCTGCTGCTGCTCAGGATCGGCGGCGATGGGCAGGGGACGGCCCCGGGCGTCGATGATGATTCCGATGACTCCGCCTTCGACTTTCGTCGTTCCGGGCTGGCCCCTGGTACCCAGGCCCACGTCGAACCGGCGGCTCGGCCGCAGCTCCAGGTTGGCCGTCTGGCCGGCAGGCAGGGGAATGACCTCCAGCGAGCCGTACAGTACCTCGACCTCCAGGGAGCGGCCGTCTTCGTACTCGATCTTGAAGGTCAGGACGACATCTCCTTCGCGACCGGCGCCCACGGGCGCCACCACCGTGCCGAGGTTCAGGAGCGCATCCCGCTCCATGACCTGGGCTGCGGCCGCGGGGTTGACCATGGCCACCGCGCCCAGGGGCGCCAGCAGGCGGGTTCGGTCCAGGGCCAGGCCGCTGACGCCCACCGGCTGGAGGGCGTCTAGCATCACCAGGGCTGCCTGGCCGTAGTGGGGCACCTGCGCCAGGACCCCGCCCCCACCGACGATGAGGTGGAACTTGGGCAGGAGGCCGGGGTACAGGCACGACGGCGTCTGCGACCACTGCGGCACCAGGTCGGCCAGCGCCAGGGCCAGGATCTCGCGGGCCACTGCCTGCTCGATGAGCAGCTCCTGGCGCGTCTGGGGCACGGTGCGGTAATGCAGGGCCTTGTTGTGCATCATGTTCAGGATCTCGGCCGGCTCGACCTCCATGGGCAGCCAGCGCTGGATCCGCGACAGGGGCACGGTCTCCAGGGTCCGCACCGCGTTGTAGCTCAGTCCCAGGTCGGCCCGCACGGCGAGCCCGGGCTGTTCGTCCACCACGGCCGCGACCGTGACCGACGAGCCGCCCACGTCGACGCCGAGGACGTTGATGCCGTCCAGCTCGGCCAGGTATTGGACGCTGTGCGACAGGGCCCGGGCCGAGGGCAGCACCCGGATCGTGCTCCACGACGCCAGGGTGCCAAAGCCAGGCAGGCGCTCCATCTTGCGCACCCGGTACAGCTCTTCCAGCTCGGCCTGCAGCGGCGCCGAGTTCTCCACTTCGATGCTGGGCCGGACGTTGTCGATGGCCCGCAGCTCGGTGCCCGCGCCCACCAGGGCGGCCACCTGGGGCCGCAGCTCGGCGTTGCCGGCATAGATGATGGGCGGGCAATCGCCGGGCGGCAAGGTGGAGCAGGCCAGGGCGATGGCCTCGGCCGACTGGAGCACGGGCCGTGTGGCCCCGCCGTCGACACCGCCCACGATGACCACCGCGTCGGGGGTGAGGCGCCGGACGAGCTGAATCTGCGCCTCCAGGTCATCGTTCAGCGCGTGGACGCCGTTGCCACGCCGATCGAGCGACACCACGCCGTCGACGAGGCTGTGGCACGCCTGGATCGCCCGGCGCGCGCTCTCCAGGCTGACGTCGCGGATCACGCCGGCGAGCAAAATGCGAAGCGGCTCGCTGGCGCTGGTAATGGCCACGACGGCGTCCACCCCGCCCCCCTGGTGTTGGGGGACGATAACGTGGCCCCCCTCGTTCAGGAGCGGCCAGCCGAGGATGTCGGACAGTTGGGCGATGGCCTGCCGCGCGGAGGCCGAGATGTCGTTCCACGGCGGCTCGACCGTGCTCTGCGCCTCGGCTCGCGCCAGGAGCCGATACTCGCCGCCCACCCGGTCGATGAGGAGCGCCTGGGTGGTCGTGCTGCCGCAGTCCAACGCCAGAATCGACTCGATGCGGTCTTGGTTCATCCCTGGCCCCCGAGCAGCCCCTGGACGCTGTCCAGCACAAACTGGACGCGTCCCACGAGGAGTGATAGCCTTGACAAAAAGGTCGTCGCCAGGATGGCGGCAAAGGCGATCAGGACAAACCAGCGGCCCAACCCACCCCAGGAGTGCACCACGGCGTCGCGCAGGGCCGAGAAGCGCCCCTCTCGCCCCCGCCCGAAATGAAAGTGCAGCACGACCCCAATCGTACCCACCACGACGACGATGCCGCTAAAGAGGCCCAGTCCGGGCCCGTACAGCGCCGAATAGCGCGGCATATCGGCCGTGGCCGCCACCTGGGGTATCAGGGTGCCCAGCAGCGCGCCGCCGATAGCCAGGGCCGCGCCGATGCCCAGCAGCAGGGCGATGCTCAGGTTGCCCCACCATGAGAGGGATCGCAGCGGCTTCAAGAGGAGGAGCAGGCCAAAGAGCAGGGCGATGAGCGCCAACAAGACCTGGCCCCAGTTCTGGGTTTCGAGGCCCTCGGCCAGCGGGGTGATCAGCCGCGGCACCAACACCGAGTGAAAGGCAATGACCACGGCATAGCCGATGGCGACGCCCACAAAGAGGTGTTCCGCCAGCCGGTACAGCGCGTTGTCGCCCAGCAGAAAACTAAAGACGAACAGCGTCAACAGGACGGCTACCACGGTGTCCAACGAGTCAATCACGCCGGCCATTAGCGCCTCCCACGCGATCCGCGCCGTACGAAGTAGGCCACGTTGCCCACCACGAGGACCAGGACAAACACCGCGTGCCCGGCCAGGTGCGAGTCGAGGCGAGCGGCCATCTCGGGCGGCACCGTGCCGTCGCCGGTCCGCAGGGCCTCGTACGTGGCCGCCCCGGGCACGCCGGCCACCAGCCCGAGGAGCTGGCGCGGGTCGGTCTCATAATAGGAGCGGGCCTGGGGCTCTGTCGAGGCGCTCACCGCCGCGGCCAGGGGAGCACCCTGCAGTGCGCTCGCCTGCTCGACCCAGATGCGCAGGCTGTCGGGCTCGGCTGCCAGCACGAGCAACAGCTCAAAACTATCAAGCCCTGTTATCCCGCTCAACAACTCCTCGTCGGCCGGCGCCGCGCCCTGGAAGGCCTGGCCCAGCGCGGGCGTCAGCCCTTGCCCCAGGACCTGCACCCCCGCCGCCTGTCCCGTGAGAAGCCCGACGTTGGCAAAGCGCGCGCCCGGCCGCTCGGCGGCCAGCTCCTCCAGGATCGATTGGGCCACCGGGGGCCCGGCCGATTGCAGGCTCATGGCCACCACGGGCACGCCCCGGTCCATGAGATGCCCGACCACTGTCCGGGCCAGGACGTTCATCTCTTCGCTGGTACTGGGGTCGTAATCAAAGGCGACCAGGACCGGTCCGCCCGCTTCCAGCGCCTCGATGGTGTCGTACAGATCGAGGACCCGGGCCGGCGCCTCGATGGTGCGCTCGATGAGAGGGTTTTGCAGGAGCAGCGGCAGCGTCACGGCCGCCAGCAGGGCCAGGTAGGTGATCCACAGCGGCAGGCGCGACAGCAGGCTCTGGCGCGGCTGCGGGACCGGCTTGGGCACCGCCTCGGGCCCGCGCCCCACGATCTGGGCAAACAGGCGCGCCTGGGGCGTGTCGTCGTGGATGGCGGGTGACGGCTCGGCGGCTGCCACTGCCCGCGGCTGGGCGATGAGCATCTCCACGGGCAGCGTGCCGCGCAACCCGGCCAGCAGCCCGGTCTCTTCCACGGGCTCGACGACGAGGGGCGAAGGGGTTTCCGGCTCGCCCTTCTCTCGCAGCTCGGCCGGCTTGAGCGCCAGGAGCCAGTCGGGGATCTCGGCGCGGGCCAGCGACTCTTCCTCTGACCCCCTGCTCGAGGGCACCAGCCAGGCCGGCAGCTCTCCCTCGCCGGCTTCCTCCTGGCCCGGCGGGCTCGCTTCCTCCTCGAGGCCCGCCGGCTCCAGATCGTGGAGCCAGTCGGGCATCGCGGCCGGGGCGATCTCTTCCTTGCCGGACGGCACCTCCACCAGCCATCCCGGGGCGGCCTCCCCACCCTCGGGCTCGGATCGCATGGTCGCCAGCCAATCCGGAAGCTCGGCCTCTTCCGCTTCGGGCATCGGCGCGGGCTCGGCCGGCTCTTCCGCGGCTTCCTCGTCCTGCCAGCCAGTTGGCGGTTCCGGCCCGGCGGCGTCCGTGGCCCGTAGCTCGGCCAGCCAGTCGGGCAGCTCCGCTTCGGCTTCGGACGAGCCTTCCAATTCCTCGGCCATGGCCGGCTCTGGCTCGGGCACTTGCTCTTCCTCGGCCTCGGGTGCTTCGGCCATACCCGCGGGCCGCAGTTCGGCTAGCCAGTCAGGTGCTTCCTCTTCCTCCGGCTCCGATGCTTGGGCCCTGCCCGCGGGCCGCAGCTCGGCCAGCCAGTCGGGCGCTTCCTCTTCCTCACTCTCCGGCTCGGCCGGTTCCGGCTCCGATGCTTGGGCCTGGGCCGCGGGGCGCAGCTCGGCGAGCCAGTCGGGCGTTTCCTCTTCCTCACCCTCCGGCTCCGGTTCCGGTGCTTGGGCCTGGGCAGCAGGCCGCAGTTCGGCGAGCCAGTCGGGCGTTTCTTCCTCCTCGGCCTCGGGCTCGGCCGGCTCCGGCTCCGATGCTTGGGCCTGGGCCGCGGGACGGAGCTGGGCCAACCAATCCGGCACTTTCTCTTCCTCGGCCTCCAGCTCGGCTGGTTCCGGCTCCGATGCTTCGGCCTGGGCCGCTGGCCGAAGTTGAGCCAGCCAATCCGGCACTTCTTCCTCGCCCTCCGGCTCGGCTGCCTCCGGCTCGGCCGGCTCGGGCGCTTCGGCCTGGGCCGCGGGGCGGAGCTGGGCCAGCCAATCCGGCACTTCTTCCTCGCCCTCGGGCTCGGCTGCCTCCGACTCGGCTGGCTCGGGCGCTTCGGCCTGGGCCGCGGGGCGGAGCTGGGCGAGCCAGTCGGGCACTTCTTCCTCGTCCTCCGGCTCGGCTGCCTCCGGCTCGGGCGGCTCGGGCGCTTCGGCCCTGGCCGCGGGGCGGAGCTGGGCGAGCCAGTCGGGCACTTCTTCCTCGCCCTCGGGCTCGGCTGCCTCCGGCTCGGCCGGCTCGGGCGCTTTGGCCTGGGCCGCGGGCCGGAGCTGGGCGAGCCAGTCGGGCACTTCTTCCTCGCCCTCCGGCTCGGCTGGTTCCGACTCGGCCGGCTCGGGCGCTTCGGCCCTGGCCGCGGGCCGGAGCTGAGCGAGCCAGTCGGGCACTTCTTCCTCGCCCTCGGGCTCGGCTGCCTCCGGCTCGGGCGCTTCGGCCCTGGCCGCGGGCCGCAGCTCGGCCAGCCAGTCGGGCAGGCCCTCGTCCTCCTCGGCCGGCTCTGGCCCGGCGGCCGCTTCCACCGTCAGTGGGCGCAGCTCGGCCAGCCAATCGGGGATATCCTCTCCGTCTGACTGGGGGACCGCCGGCTGGCCGTCTGTCTCGGCTCCATCCACGGGCCGGATCCTGGCCAGCCAGTCCGGCACATCCTCCTGCCCTTCCATGGCAGCGGGTGCCTGTTCTTCTTCCTCGATGGGAAACGAATCTCGCAGATCTTGGAGCCAATCGGGGACCTCGGCGGCATCCTCTTGCTCCGAAGTGCCGCCGGCCTCGGCTGCCCGCGCGGCGCCCAGCTCTCGCAGCCAGGTGGGAACCTCCTCTTGGCCGGCTGGCTTTGCCTCCGGCGGTTCTCCCTGGCCCGCTGGCCCCTTGGTCGGCAGAGAGAGTCCCTTGATGGTTGGTGCCGCTTCGGCTCCCAGGCCTTCAGAGGATGAGAGCAGTTGCCCGCCGCATTCGCTGCAAAACGCGCTTTGAACCGGGTTCATGGCTCCGCATCGGGCGCACTTGACCCGCGTCGGACCGCCCAGCTTCTGCCCACATTCGTTACAGAATCTGCTCCCGTCCCGGTTTGCAGTCCCGCACTTCGGACAGTAGATCATCTCTGCGTCACTCCCATCAAGCAACAGAATACGGCGGCAGCCCGTCAGTCGCTATAGGGGCGTTCCACGCCCAACAGGAGACGGACACCGGTGAGCACCACGCCAAGGCCCACGCCCAGCAATATGCCCCTCACACCCGCCATGGCCGGCACGTTCAAGATCCAATCCCGGATCTCGGGCAGCAGGGGTAACAGGCCCAGGGTCACCTGTCCGGCAAGGACCAACAGGACCACGAGCAACATGACGGCCGATTCGACGTTGCGGACGGTCAGCAGGCGAAGGGTGGCCGTCACCAGGAAAAAGACAAGGAGCGCCGAGAGCGAGGCCTGGATGGGAAGCTGGACGTTCTGAAAGATCCACGCGACGATGGGCTGCGACGGGCCGGAGGGCTGGTCGGGAATGGGCGGTAGCCCCAGGGCGATGACCAGAACCATGGCCGCCAGCAGGACAAAGCTATAGAAACGGCCCTTTTGCCCCTCCCGGACGCGGCGAGCGTGCACGCGCAGCACGTTCAGGACGCCCAGGAAGAGGGCAAAGGCGGCGACGATGACGGCCACGTTGACCAGGTAGGCGCCGATCCCATCCAGCAGGGGGTAGGTGCTGAACAGCGACACCAGGACCAGGATCCCCACCGCCATGGCGATAGAGGTCGGCAAGATTCTTCTTATAGCGCCCATGGCCGGCTCCTCGCTTTCACAACAGCATCTTGGCTGCCGCCACCACGATGATGGCGACGGCGATGGCCCAGCGTGCCCAGTCCTGGGCCAGCAGGCTGGCGACCTGGATGGGCTGCCGCGCCGTGTAGGCGCCGCCCGCGAAAATCTCCTCGCCGATGAGGGTCTCGTCGGCGGTGGCGGCCATGAGAGGCAAGGCCTGCGGGTTGGCCGTGCCTGCCACCTGTCGCACCCCCTGGCGGGCCCCCACCTCGCCCATGAGGAGCACCTCTTCGCCAAAGGTGCCGACCATGACGTTGGCCGTCAGCGGCTCCCACAGCAACAGCCCCGTCACGCCCGCGGCATAGGCCATGGGGTTCGGGGCGATAAAGCGTACCTGCGTCGGGTCATAGCCCTCGGGGTTGCCGTTGCGCTCGGCGGCGCGCCACAGGATCTCCTGGGCCAGGGGCAGCACCGTGGGGTCGGCCACGGTGACAATGAGGGGGGTATTACACGCTGCCGCCTCGTCGGCCAGCTCCGACAGGAGCGTCAGCCCGGCCCACGTCTCGGCCGTCTGCGGCCCGCCCACGCCCGCGACGCCGACCGATACGTGGAGCGCCTGCCCGGTCTCGGCGGAGCGGCCCACGGCGCCGGCGAGCTCTTCCACACCTGGTAGAGGCCGGAGGTCTCCCGTCTTGCCTGCCCGCACGCGAGACGCCAGGAAAAACAGAACGGGTAGGAGTAGCAACAAGAGCACCAACGCGAATTCCTGCATCAATCCCTCTCCTCACCACGCTGCGAGCAGGTGCCGAGCTCGGCAATCAGCCGGTCCAGGTTTTCCCGGCGGGCCAGCAGATCGGCATACGCTTCGATGTGCGCGTCCTGGGCGAAATAACTGAGCAGCGGCTGGCAGAGCAGCAATCCCTGGCTGGCGATAAAACTGAAAGGCCTGGCGACTTCCAATACCACCCGTGCCGGCAGCGCCAACCCGCGATGACGAATCCATTGCAGCAACTGCTCACTGGTCTCCAGGTCTGGTTCTCTCATCGGAACTCGGCTGATTATACCACAATTCCAGGCTTTTTCATAGCCCCGGCCGGGTGCTGTCGTCGCAGGCGACGGTCCCCATTGCTGGGCTTGAGACCCGGCGCGACGTGGCCCAACTGTTGACGTAAGCTGGGTAGAGTATACCACCTTTTACTCGGTTGGGCAAGTCCCCCTCTGGGCCTATTTTGCCCCCGGCCTGCCATGGCAAGCCGTCGCAAGAACCGTTGACACCTGCCGCAAAAGTTGCTATAATGCGTCCACGGGGAGCGGGCCGGGCTTACCATCGCGAAGGGGAACGACGGCCCTCGATGCCCCGCCACGTGTTGTTCCTTCGGAAGGTCCGAGGCGATGCCTCGGAGAAAGGAGCGAAGCATGTCCGAAGACGAGTTGCCGGGCCTTGAACGAGCCATCAACGAGCGTGGCTTTAACTGGAGGGCCGGCATCACCACCCTTTCCGCCTTGCCCCAAGAAGAGCAGGACCGGCGCCTCGGCCTGCGCCTGATTCCCGAGGAGATGCAGCGCCTGTCGCGGGAGCGGGCCATGCTACAGCCGCGGGCCGCCAGCTTTCCCCCTGCCTGGGATTGGCGCAACGTGGACGGCGCCGACTGGATAACGGCCATTCGAGACCAGAAAGGCTGCGGCTCGTGTGTCTCCTTTGCCGCCGTCGCCGTGCTGGAGGCGATGCTCAAGCGACACCACGCCGATGCCAGCCTCCAGCCCGACCTTTCGGAGGCCCACCTCTTTTTCTGTGGCTGCGGCAACTGTTGCAACAGTGGCTGGTGGCCCACCTATGCCCTGGACTATGCCAAGAACCAGGGCGTGCCCACGGAGGGCTGTTTCCCCTACCAGGATCACGATATGCCCTGCTCCTCCTCCTGCGGCGACTGGCAGGGGCAGGCCCTGAAGGTCACCGAGTGGCAGGAGATCTTTGATCACGGAGAGCGCAAGGAGTGGCTGGCCAACACGGGCCCGATGATCGGCTGCATGGCCGTCTACCGCGACTTTTTCAACTACCGGGGCGGCGTCTACCGCCACACCAGCGGCGATCTGGCGGGCTACCACGCCATCTGCGTCGTCGGCTACTCCGAGGCCGAGCAAGCGTGGATCTGCAAGAATAGCTGGGGCCGGGCTGGGGCGATGCGGGCTGGTTCCGCATCGGCTACGGCGAGTGCGACATCGACGCCCA
>ERZ1026796.793-NODE-793-length-23480-cov-4.782983_pt1 | contig 23480 bp, 14 predicted proteins | sample MGYA00520874_ERZ1026796 | MGnify/ENA primary metagenome ERZ1026796 (study PRJEB33270, sample SAMEA104284474) | anaerobic digester metagenome | biome: Anaerobic digester microbiome; feature: mesophilic sludge digester; material: Anaerobic digester biomass | place...
CTCGCTGCGGCATCTCCCGGCGAGGGCGGCGGCTACGCACTCCCGCGCCCCGGCGCGCGCCGACGCCGTGAGAAATCCGAGGCCGCCGAGGTTGATGCCGAGGAGCGGGATCCGGCTGCCCGCTATGATCCGCGCGGCCCTCAGGACGGTTCCATCCCCCCCGACGCTCACCGCGAGGTCGGCCTCCGCCCTGATCCCGCGGTCGTCCCTGGAGATTCGCGTGTCGCCGAGGAGCCTGGCGGTCCCGGGGTCGGCGATCAGGCGGGCGCCCCGGCGGGCGACGAGGCGCGCTATCTCGGATGCCGCATCCCTCGCCCCCCTCTTGACGGCGTTCACCACGAGGGCGACGGTTCTCGTCTTGCGGCGCCGCGCCCCCCGCCCCTTCACGGCTTCCTCGCGTACATGAAGAATTCCTTGTTCCCGGCCGGCCCGAGAAGCGGCGACTCCATGATCCCCCTGACCTCCAGCCCGCTCTCCTCGGCCATCACGCAGGCGCGCCAGATGAGGCGGGTATGGACGCGCGAGTCCCTCACCACGCCCCCCCTCCGGACCTCCGCCCGGCCCGCCTCGAACTGCGGCTTGACGAGGGCCAGCATCTCGGCCCCGCGCGGCATGATGCGCGCGAGGACGGGCACGACCTTGTCGAGGGATATGAATGAGAGATCCACGGTGACAAGGCCGGCCTCGTGCGGCAGGTCTTCGCGCGCCAGGTTCCTGGCGTTCACCCGGTCCATGACGGTGACCCGCGGGTCGGCCCGGAGGCGCGCGGCGAGCTGCCCCCGCCCCACGTCAACCGCGGCCACGGCGGCGGCGCCGGCCTGCAGCAGGCAGTCCGTGAACCCGCCCGTCGAGGCCCCTACGTCGAGGCACTCCCGCCCCGCGACGACGACGTCGAAGCGCTCGAGCGCGGCGGCGAGCTTCTCCCCGCCCCTCCCGACGAACCGCTGGGGGGCGGAGACGGCTATGGCGCAGCCGGGGTCAACCGCCTTCCCCGGTTTCGCCGCCGCGTCGCCGTCCACGCGCACCACCCCGGCCATGATCGCGCGGCGCGCCTTCTCTCCGCTGTCGAATAGGCCCCTCTCCACCAGCAGCCTGTCGAGCCGTGTCTTCATGCGGGTCGATGCGCCCGGCCGCCGCGGGTCAGGACGGCCAGAACCTCTCCATGATCCGGGCGGCGACGGCGGCCGCGTCGAGGCCGAGGGCCGCCATGATCTCCCAGCGGCCGCCCTGCTCGACGAAACAGTCCCCGATCCCGAACCGTTCCGTCTCCACGCCCCCGAGACGCGCCTCATCGAGGAGTTCGAGCACGGCGCTCCCGAAGCCGCCCTCGAGCGAGTTCTCCTCGATCGTCACGATCCTTCCGGTCCTTCGCGCCGCGGAGAGAATGCTTCCGCGGTCGAGCGGCTTCACGAACCTCGCGTCGATCACGCAGGCCGATTTCCCCTTCCCCGCGAGGATGTCGGCGGCGGCGGCGGCTACGCCCGCCATGGCGCCCGCCGCCGCGATGGCGACCTCCGTCCCCTCCCTGAGCACGCGCGCCTTCCCGGCCTCTATCGGGGGCCGGGGCGCCCCCGCGCCGGGACGGGCGAAGGCGCGGCTCCAGTCGGTGCTCGCCAGGTTCGCACCGCACATGTCCGCCCCGTCGAGGGCCGCGCCCGACATGCGGGAGCCGGAGAGGTCGGTGTCGCGCAGGCTCGCCCCGAGCAACACCGCCTCCTCGAAGCAGGCGTCGCGTGCGGTGGCACCGTCCAGGCGCGCCCCCGAGAGCCCTGCCAGGAGGAGGTCCGCGCCGTCGAGTCGCGCCCCGCGGAGGTCCGTCCCCCGCATGCTCGCGCGCCCCAGGCGCGCCCCCCGCAGGTCGAGCGGGCCGCGCGCGCGGGGGCGCTGGAGGCCTTTCGGAAGGGCTGCGCCGCGGCGCGGGCGCTTGGCGCGGGCATGATCAACATCGTGGCGCCGTGGCCCGTCGAGATCAAGGGTCCCCGGGGGTACCTGCCGCGCTACTACGCGATCGATGAGCGCGGCGATCCGCCGCCCGCCGATGCGAAGCTGCGCATCGAGGTTCCCGCGGGTTTTCGCTTCGCGGAGGCGTGGGACGAGTTCGCCGCCGTCATGCGCGAGGCCACGGCCATCGCCAAGGGGCACGGGCTGCGGTTCTCGCTGGAGAATCACACGCACACTTTCGTGCCGACGACGGATGCCTTCCTGCGGCTGTGCGACAAGGTCGGCGATCCGGCCCTCGGCATGAACCTGGACATCGGCTGGATTTGGATCAACCGGGAGCACCCCCCCCTGGCGATCCACAAGCTGGGGCCCCTGCTCTGCAACGTGCATATCCGCGATGTGGACGGACTCGCGCTCTGGTTCCCCGCGGTGGGGACCGGGCGCCTGGATTATCCCGCCGTGTTCGAGGCGCTCGCGGCCGTCGGCTACGAGGGATTCGTGACGATCGAGCAGGACGGGGTCCCGAACCAGCGCGAGGCGTTGGCGAAGGGCCGGGCGCTGCTGAAGGAGTTCACCGGCTAGAGGAAGGAGGCCGGCGTGGCATCACGACGAGGGACGGTTTCCCGCCGCGGGTTCGTGAAGGCGGCGGGCGCGGCGATCGCGTTTCCTTACGCGGCGCCCTCGGGGACTTTCGCGGCCGCCGGCGCCGCCGGTCCCGGCGAGCGCATCACCATGGCGCACATCGGCGTCGGCGGCATGGGCACGGCGCACCTGCACGACATGATCTCCCGGAGCGCAAGGGGCCGGGTAGCCGTCGCCGCCGTCTGCGATGCCGACGAGAAGCGCCTGGAAAAGGCGCGCGGCCTCACGGACCGCAGGGCCGCGGCGTATCGCGACTACCGCTTCGTGCTGGAGCGCAAGGACATCGATGCCGTCGTGATCGCGACGCCGGACCACTGGCACGGCGTCCAGACGGTGCACGCGGCGGAGTGCGGAAAGCACGTGTACGTGGAAAAACCGGCCTGCTGCACCATCGAGGAAGGCAAGGCCATGGTGGCGGCCGCGGCGCGCAACAAGATCTCCGTCCAGGTCGGCTCGCAGGGCCGCTCCCAGCCCGAGGCCTACCTGGCGCACCGGTACCTGGTGAACAACCTCGGCAAAGTGCACAGGGTGGCGTGCTGGCACTATGCCAGCCCCGTCGGCGGGTTCGAGCCCGACGGGGAGCCGCCGCCCGAACTGGACTGGGACCTCTGGCTCGGCCCGCTCAGGTGGCGGCCGTACAACCGCGCCTATTGCCCCGGCACCTTCAGGTGGATCATGGAGTCGGGCGGCGGCCAGATCCGCGACCGCGGCGCCCACGTCATGAGCTGCGCGAAGTACTTCACGGGAACGGACGGCGCCGGCCCCGTGACCGTGGCGGCCACGGGCATGGCGCCGGCGCGCGGGCTGTGGGACAGCGCGGTCCACATCGATGTGACGTACACCTTCAAAAACCCGGATTGGGTCTTGACCTGGTCGCAGCCGGGCGAGCCGGTGCCCGCCGAGAAGCGTAAGCCGGACGAGGCGCGGATCGAGCGGCCGGGCTACGGCGCCGTCTATTACGGCGAGAAGGACACCATGGTCGTGTGGGGCGGCGACGGCGGCACTTGGGCCGAGCGCAAGGTGCGCGAGTGGCGGCCGCCCGCGGGCGCCGTGGATGTCTACAGGAGCCCGGGCCACATGGAAGACTGGTTCAAGGGCATCAGGACCGGCGCCGAGACGATCATGAACATCGCGGCGGGCGTCGAGGTCGCGTTCCTGTGCATCCTCGGCAACCTGTCGTTCCTGTTGGGGCGGGAATTGACCTGGGATCCCGTCGCGCAGGAGATCGTCGGCGACGAGCAGGCCCGCCGGATGATGAGCCGGCCGCAGCGTTACCCCTACACTTTGTGAGACGAGGGACGCGGACATGGCGGACAAGAGACGAGAGCCCCGCGACAAGGACCCGCGCGCCGGGGGCGCGGAGGCGGTGCCGATCGGGCCGGCGCAGATGGTGAAGCCCCTTGCCGCGGCGCTGGCGGGCGCGGATCCGGACGCGGCGCGCGCGGCGGTGCGGGCCCTCAGGCGGCTCGCGAGCGCGGCGGGACGGCCGGGCGCCGATGACGATCGCGCGGCGGTCGTGTGGGCGCTGACGCCGTATCTTGCCAAGGACAAGCCGCGGGAGCTGCGGCGGGAAGTCCTCTGGCTTCTCGCCGACCTTGCGGGCGGCGAGACGGTGGGCGCCGTGGCGGCCCTGCTCGGCGAGCCCGAGCTTAGGGAAGATGCGCGCATGGCGCTCGAGCGTATTCCGGGCGAGGAGTCCCTTGCGGCGCTCCGGGCCGCGTTCGCCGGGGCGCCCGAGGACTTCAAGCCCAACGTGGCCCACTCGCTCAGGCGGCGCGGCGTCGCGGTCGAGGGCTACCCGAGCGCGAGGCTCGTTCCCGTCAAGGGAACGAGCGTGGGAGCGTGAGACGCGCGACGCCGCGGGGGCCAGCGCGGCGGCGCCGTCGTGGCGCGCGAGGAGGCGAAGTTGAAGCGCGCGGCGCGGCGCCGGGTTCGGCCGGCCTGGATCCGGCGGGGGTGCGGCGATTGAACGCGGCGCTCCGCCTGCGGCGCTATTTCCCGCGGGCGGGCGCCGGCGCGGAGCCGGTGCGCGGCGCGTTCCTCGCCGCGTCCCAGTAGGGGGAAAGGGCGCGCAGGGCGGCCGCGATGCGGGGGAAGACCTCGATGATGCGGTCGATGTCGGCGTCGGTGGTGTAGCGGCTCAGGCTGAAGCGCACCGAGCCGTGGATGGCGGTGAAGGGCACCTGCATGGCCCGGAGGACATGCGAAGGCTCCAGCGAGCCCGACGTGCAGGCCGAGCCGCTGGACGCGCAGATGCCCGCGTCGCTGAGCTGGTAGAGAATTCCCTCGCCCTCGATGTAGTGGCAGGCGATGTTGAGCGTGTTGGGCAGGCGCGGCGCGCCCAGGCCGTTGACCTCGACGAAGGGAACGCGCTCCTGGAGCGCCGCCTGGAGGCGGTCGCGCATGCGCCCGATCCTGGCCTCGTCCTTGCTCAGGTGCGCCGCCGCGAGCTCCGCGGCCTTGGCCATCGCCACCATGAAGGCCACGTTCTCGGTGCCGGCGCGCCGCGCGCCTTCCTGGTGGCCCCCGATCAGCCAGGGGCGCCACGGGGTGCCGCGGCGCACGTACAACGCGCCGATGCCTTTGGGCCCATGGAGCTTGTGGCCGGAGAAAGACAGCAGATCGACCTCGCGGAACTCCCCGGCCAGGTCGATCGGCAGCTTGCCGGCGGTCTGGGTCGCATCGGTGTGAAACACGATGCGCGGGTCGGTGGCTTTGGCGATGCGCGCCAGCTCGGCGATGGGGAAGATGACGCCCGTCTCGTTGTTGGCGTGCATGACGGTGACCAGGAGCGTGTCGGGCCGCAGGGCGCGCACGTAGGCATCGACGTCGAGGGAGCCGTCGCGGCGCACCGGAAGGAAGTCGACCTCCCAGCCGGCGCGGGCCATCTCCCGGCACATTTCGAGCACCGCCGGGTGCTCCACCGCGGTGGTGACGATGTGCCGCCGCGCGGGGACGGCCTTCGCGACGCCCGCGATGGCCGCGTTGTTGCTCTCCGTGGCGCAGGACGTGAAGACGATCTCCTTGGCGTCCGCCCCGACGAAGCGTGCGACGACGTCCCTGGCCTTTCCGACGGCCTCCGAGGCCTTCCGCGCGGCCTCGTACATCGAACTCGGGTTGAAGAACACCTCGGAGAGATAGGGCCGCATGGCCTCGACGACCTCGGGGGCGGGCTGCGTCGTCGCGTTGTTGTCGGCGTAGACAAGCTGCATCGGCCTAGACCTCTATCACCCGCACGCGCTCGTCGACCTGCTCCTTGAGCGTCCGCTCGACGAGGTTCTTCAGCGTGCGCTGGGAGCCCGCGCACTGGGCGCAGGCGCCGCCGAGGCGGCAGTAAACGACGGTGTCCTTGATGTCGACGATGTTGATGTCGCCCCCGTCGCGCTGCAGCATGGGGCGGATGTAATCCTCCATGGTTTTCTCGATCTTCTTGCCGAACTGGTAGGGCGAGAGCGGCGCCGGCGCGGAGGCGGCCGGAGCGGCGCCGGCCGCCTCCGCGCCCCAGGCCTCGTTCAGGAGATCTTGAAGCCCCCCCGGCGCGTGGTGGCACAACATGCAGGCGCCTCCCGCCTTGATGGCATTCGTGATTTCGGGAATGGTGCGCAGCCCGAGCTCGCGGATCTTGCGCTTGATATAAGGCTCGGTGAGGTTGAAACACTTGCAGACGACGCGGCCTTCCTCCTGCTCCTCCTGGTGGATATCGATGCCGAGCTTCGTCAGATCGACGCCGCGCTTCCGGGCCCAGTTGAAGACCGCGGCCTGGAGCGCCTCGGCGCCCATGACCGAGCAGTGGATCTTCTGGTCGGGCAGGCCCTCGAGAAACTCCACGATGTCCTCGTTGGTGACGCTGAGGGCCTGAATGGGCGTGAAGCGGCCTTCCTCGATAATGGTGCAAAGCGCCTCGGAGGCGGCGATGGCCGAAGTGCAGCCGAAGGTCAGGTAGCGCGCCTCGGTGATGACGTCCCGGGTCGGGTCCGTCGGGTGGCGCCGGACGCGGAAGGTGAACCTGAGGGCATCGCCGCAGGCGATCGAGCCGTGGTCGCCGAGGCCGTCCGGGTCCGCGATCTCGCCCATGTGGGTTCCGGGCTTGCCGTGGACCGCATCCATGAAGAGCTGCTTGGTTTTTTCGCTGTAGTTCCAGGCCATGCTTAGGCTCCGGGCCGTCGTCGTTTTCAAAGTCTACCGCACAAGTAGACATTACACAAGCCCCGCCGCGCGCGGCGGGGCGCGAGGTGCGATTATAGAGCGCGCCGCGGCGGGGCCACAACCCGGCGTTGCGCGCCGGGCGCCCGGGTCCTACAATCCCGGGATTGTCCCTCGGGCGAGGCATGCGCATGGCACATCGAATCCACGTTCGCGCCGCGGGCGCCGACGCGCGCGCGCAGGCGCGGAAGGCCGCGATCGCGCGCCAGTTTCCCGGCGCCGTGGTGGAAGATCTACGGCTCGTCGACAATTACACCGTTGTCAAAGACCTGGCGCCCGACGAACTCGAGCGCGTCCGCGCCATGCTCACGCACCCGGTCACCGAGGAGAGCGCCGCCGATCGGCCGCTCCTGCCCCCGCGGTTCGACTGGTCCTTCGAGATCGCGTTTCTGCCCGGCGTGACCGACAACGTCGGCCGCACGGCAAGGGAGGGGATCGGCGATCTGCTGGGAGCGCCCTTCGCCCCGGGCGAGGACGTCTACTCCTCGCAGACGACCTTCCTGGCGGGCCGGCTCGCCCGCGGCCAGGTCGATGCCATCGCCGCCGCCTTCGCCAACCCGCTCATCCACCATATCCAGGTCCGCTCGGCGGAAGAAGAGCGCGCGGGCGCGGCGGCGCCGTACATCCCGCGGGTGGCGCTGCCCGCTCCGGCCGAGGTCGCCGTGGTGGATCTGGACCTTCCCGAGGAGGAACTGCTCCGCCTGGGCCGGGAAGGCATCCCCGATCCCCGCGGCGGGCGGCGCGGGCCGCTGGCGCTGGACCGCGACTCGCTCCTGGCCATCCGGGCGTATTTCCGGCGGTGCGGCCGCATGCCCACCGACATCGAGCTCGAGTCCCTGGCCCAAACCTGGTCCGAGCACTGCAAGCACACCATCTTCGCCGCCGCCCTCGACGAGGTCGAGGACGGCCTTTACGCGACGTACATCAAGGGCGCGACGGCGGCCATCCGCGCCGCCAAGGGGAAGGACGATTTCTGCGTGTCGGTCTTCCGCGACAACTCGGGCGCCATCGCCTTCGATGACGAGTACCTGGTCACCGACAAGGTGGAGACCCACAACAGCCCCTCGGCGCTGGATCCCTTCGGCGGCGCCGTCACGGGCGTCGTGGGCGTCAACCGCGACGCGATCGGCTGCGGCCTGGGCGCCAAGCCCATCGCCAACCGCTACGGTTTCTGCCTGGCGCCGCCTGATGACCCGCGGCTTCTGTTCCGGGACAAGGCGTGCACCGAGCCGCTCCTCTCCCCGCGGCGCATCATGGACGGCGTCATCGAGGGCGTGAACGTCGGCGGCAACTGCTCCGGCGTCCCGACGCCCCAGGGGTTCGTGTGCTTCGACCCGCGCTACCGCGGCAAGCCGCTCGTCTTCGCCGGCACGGTGGGGCTCATGCCGCGCACCAGCGCGGGGCGGCCGTCCCACCTGAAGGCGGCGCGGCCAGGCGACGTCATCGTCATGGTGGGTGGGCGCGTGGGCCGCGACGGCATTCACGGCGCCACGTTCTCGTCGGAAGCCCTCAGCTCGGGTTCGCCGGCGACGGCGGTGCAGATCGGCGATCCGATCACGCAGAAGAAGTTCTCCGACGCCATCATCAAGGAGGCCCGGGACGCGGGCCTGTACAACAGCATCACGGACAACGGGGCGGGGGGGCTCTCGTGCTCGGTGGCGGAGATGGCGCGGGAGTGCGGCGGGTGCGTCGTCGAGCTGGACCGCGTGCCGCTGAAGTATCCGGGCCTGGAGCCCTGGCAGATCTGGATCAGCGAGTCCCAGGAGCGCATGACGCTCGCCGTGCCGCCCGACAAGCTCGACGCTTTCACCGATCTCATGGCGCGCCGCGGGGTCGAGGCCGCGGCCATCGGTTGCTTCGAGGCCTCGGGCCGCTGCCGGGTGCGCTGGCACGGCGCCGTCATCATGGACGTGGACCTGGACTTCCTCCACGACGGGCTGCCCCGCAAGCGGCTCGCCTCCAAGGCGCCGCCGCGCCCGGCGCCCGACGAGCCCGACACCCTGCCCGCGGACCTCGGCGCGGCGCTGCTGGGCGTCATGGCCCGGCGGAACATCGCGTCCTACGCCTTCATCTCGCGGCAGTACGATCACGAGGTCCAGGGCGGCGCGGTGCTCAAGCCGCTCGTCGGGACCGGCGAAGTCAACGCGCGGGCGACGGTGGTGCGGCCGCTGCTCGACCGCCGGCGCGGAATCGTGCTCTCCCAGGCGCTCTTTCCCGCCTACGGCGATCTGGATCCCTACGCCATGGCGGCGTGCGCCGTCGATGCCGCCGTCAGGCAGGCGATCGCGGCGGGCGGCACGTTGGACCGCCTGGCGCTGCTGGACAACACCTGCTGGTGCTCGTCCTACGAGCCGGAGCGCCTCTGGCAGCTCAAGGAGGCGATCCGCGCCTGCCGCGACTTCGCGGTCGCCTACGGCACGCCGTTCATCTCGGGCAAGGACAGCATGTTCAACGATTTCGCGGGGTTCGCCCCGGGGGGGACGCCGGTGGCGATCTCCGTGCCGCCCACGATCCTGATTTCCTCCCTGGGGATCGTCGAGGATGTCGCGCGCTGCGTGTCGGCGGACTTCAAGGCGCCGGGCGATCTGGTTTACCTCCTCGGCGCGACGCGGGCGGAGTTGGGCGGCTCGGAGTTTCTCGCGTGGTGGGGCGCGGCGCGGCGCGGGCGCCCGTACCTGGGCAGCGTCGTGCCCGTGCCGTCGGCGCGGAGCGCGTCGCTGTATCGCGCCTACGAGCGCGCGGCGGCGGGCGGCCTGGTGACCAGCGCCGAGGCGCCGGGCCTCGGCGGGCTCGGCGCGGCGCTGGCGCGCCAAGCGATCGCGGGCGGGCTGGGCTGCGCCGTCGACTTGGCGGCGCTGCCCGAGGCGAAGCGCCTGAACGACGCCGAGCTGCTTTTCAGCGAGACGCCCGGCCGGATCCTGTGCACGGTGGCGCCCGAGGCGCGCGCGGCGTTCGAGGAGTGTCTGCGGGGCGAGGAGGCGGTGTATGTCGGCCGCGTGACGGAGGACGCTGAAGTCGCGGTGACCCACGGCGCGGCGCCCGTCGTCCGCGCGGGCGTCGCGCAGCTCGCCGAGGCGTACCGCCGGACGTTCGAGGGGTTCTGAGGCGAGGAGCGACGGTCATGGCGAGCCCCAGGGTGCTGGTTCTCACCGGGCACGGTATCAACTGCGACGAAGAGACGTGCTGGGCCTTCGCGCAGGCGGGCGGCGAAGCGGTCGCCGTGCACCTGAACGATCTGATCGATGGCCGCGCGCGTCTGGCGGATTGGCAGATCCTCGTGGTGCCGGGCGGATTCTCCTACGGGGACGACACGAGCTCGGGCAAGGCGCTCGCGAACCGGCTGCGCCACGGCCTGCGCGACGCGCTCTGGGAGTTCGCCGCCGGCGATCGTCTGGTGATCGGCATCTGCAACGGCTTCCAGGTGCTGACCTGCCTGGGGCTCCTGCCGTGGCCGGAGACGCGGGCCGCCGCGGCCGGGCTGACTCACAACGCGCAGGCGCGCTACGAGTGCCGCTGGGTCCGGTGCAGGGTGGAGGATTCTCCCTGCGTCTTCACCCGCGGCCTGGGAACGATCCGCCTTCCCGTGGCCCACGGCGAGGGGCGTTTCACGGCCGGCGCCGATGTCCACGCGGCGCTGGTCGCCCACCGCCAGGTGGCGCTCAGGTACGCCGGGCCCGACGGCGCGCCCGCGGGCGGCCGCTTCCCTTGGAATCCGAACGGGTCGCTGGATGACATTGCCGGCATCTGCGACCGGTCGGGCCGGATCTTCGGCCTGATGCCGCACCCGGAGCGCGCGGTTCACTTTCTCCAGCGCGACGACTGGCCGGCGCGCGCCGCGGCGCTCAGGCGCGCGGGAGAACCGCTGCCCGAGTTTGCCGACGGGCTGGGCATTTTCGCCAACGCGGTGGCGTACTTCGCCTGAGGGGAGCCGCGCCGCACGGCCGCCCGCTCCCGCCGCTGCCGATAATATCGGCGTTCCCGCCGCGCCGCGCGCCGCCGCGGTTTCCCGGGGGGCGGAGGTACGGGAATCGCCGCTACCATCCGAAAAAGAAAGTAAGCCGGCATCGCGTGGCGCGCCGGCGAAGCACGTGGGGAGACGGTAGGGTGCGATCCAGATTCAGCAGGCAGGCCCAAACGATCCTGTCGTCCGCGCAGGCGGACGCGCAGTCCCGCGGCCTGAACGCGCCGGCGGCCATGGATCTTCTATCCGCCGTGATGCGGGAGGAAGGGGGCAATGCGGCCGTGCTTCTCCGGCGCGCGGGCATCGATGTTCAGGCGCTCAAGGCGTTGCTCGCGGATCCGCCCGCGGCGCCCGCCGGCGCCGAGCAGGATGCCCGCCAGTGGGCCGACGTGCTCGATGCCGCCTTGGAAGAGGCGCGCCGCCTCGGACACGAACTGGCGGGGACTTCGCACCTGCTCCTCGGAATTCTGCGCCACGGCCGCAGCGACGCCGCCGCGGCGCTGCGAAGCGCGGGGGGCGATCTGGTCCAATTCAGGCAGATCGTCCTGAGCTGCGTCGGCGAGGCCAGGGCGGGGTACCGCTCGAATCTGGTGCACCTCCGGCCCAACCTCCTCGCGGTGGCGTCGGAGTGGCGCGACGCGGCGGAGGACGAACAGGTCATCATCGAGCGTCCCGATCTGGCCGCGAAGATCATGACGGCGCTGCGGCGGGCCGATTCGCCCCACGTCGCCATCATCGGCGCCAGGGGCGTGGGCAAGCACGCCCTGCTGGTGGGCATCGTTCGCGAGCTCGCCCGCGAGGGAGGCATCGCGCCGTGCCTGCACCCGCTGCACCTGGAGATCTTCAAGCTGGTCGGCTGGCGCTGGCAGCGCGCCCAGCAAAAGATCGCCGAGTTCCTGAACGAGGTGCGCACCCCGGGGCCGTTCGTGCTCCTCATCGACGACATGGACATGTTCGCTCGGTCGCCGGCGTGGGACGAAGCCGCGCTGCTCCTCCGGTTCGTTTTGGCCCGAAGCGCCTTCCCGGTGGTGCTGGTGTGCGACGCGACCACCTACGAAAGCCATATTCAGGGCGATCCCTACGTGATGCCGCGGCTGACGCCCGTCAGAGTCCCGGCGCCCCAGGGCGAGGAGGCGCTCCGGATCCTGCGCGCGAACCGGTCGCGCCTCGACGCCTTCCACCGGGTGCGCATCACCGACGAAGCCATCGACCAGGCCTTCGTGGCGGCCAGCGAGGTCTCCGAACAGGAGGCCTTTCCCCTGGCCTGCTCCATCCTCGACCACGCCGCCGCGAAGGCGCGCACTCGCCGCCAGGGCGCGCCCGACGCCCTCAGCGTCGCCATGCTCGACGAGAAGCTCGCCGAGCTGGCCCGGCGCAAGCAGGTGGCCGTCGAGGCGCAGGACTTCCATCGCGCCGCACAGTGCCGCGACGAAGAGAACGTCGTCAAGCAGGAGAAGTTCAAACTCGCCATGAGCGACGCGCCCGCCGCCCTGCCCATCGTGGACGCGGCGACCATCATCGAGCTCGTGACGCCCATGGGGCGCGACAAGGTTCGGGCGGCCTGGGTGAGCCAGTAACCCGCGCCTCTTGCGCGGCAGTTCCTCCTGTGGTCACATCGGCGCCCAGGAGGATGCCCATGGGACGAATCACACGTTTCGGCGTGTCGCTGGAGGAGGAGTTGCGCGCCCGCTTCGACCGCCGGAACGCGCGCATGGGGTACACCAACCGGTCCGAGGCGATCCGCGATCTCATCCGCGAGTGCATTATCGAGGAGGAGGAGTGGGTGCCCGGCGCGGGCGAGGCGGTGGGCGTGGTGTCCCTGGTCTACGACCACGATCACCTGGAACTGCCCAAGAATCTCACCGAGGCGCAGCATCGCCGGCATGCGTTGATCGTCGCGACCACGCACGTGCACCTCGACGCGCACAACTGTCTGGAGGTGCTCATCCTCAGGGGCGCGGCCCGCAAGATCAAGCGGTTCGGCGAGGAGCTCGTCAGCCGCCGGGGCGTCAAGCACGGCAAGCTCGTCCTGACGACGACCGGCCGGAAGCTCAGGTGATCGAGGTCGTCTTCGCCGCGGCGGGCAGCGGCAAGACCGGCGCGGTGCTCGAGGAAATGCCCGCCGAACCGGCGCGCGACACCGAGGGGCCGGCCTCGATCTGGCAGGGCCCGAGCAGACCGCGTTTCGGGCCGAGACGGCACGCCGTACTTCGTCGATCGGCGCCGGACGCTGCGCCGCCATCCTCGCCGAGTTGGCGGCGGCGCGGGAGCGAACCGGTTCGCGATCGAGTAGGGGGGCGCAGGCTTGATAGGGTGAGCAGGGGCATGGCGGGAATCTTACCCGTGAAATTCAACTTCCTATGGGCCGCCGCCTGGTTGACGGGCGCGGCGGCGTCGTCCGCGGCGGATTCCCGTCTCATCTTCGACTCGATGCCCGCGGCGCGGTTCAAGTTCTCCGGGCCGGTCGGCGCGCGCGTGGAGGCCAACCTTGAAAACTGGCTGCTGCGCGCCCCGCAGGCCAATCCCGGCATGTTGGCGATGTTCCGCATGCGCGATCGCCAACCCGCGCCGCGGCTCGTTCCGTGGGCGGGCGAGTTCGTGGGCAAATACCTTATCTCGGCGGTGCAGGCGTTGCGTTTGTCGGAGGATCCGCGTTTGCGGCGACAGGTCGGCCGGGTTGTGGCGGAGTTCGTGGCGACGCAGGCCGCAGACGGTTATCTCGGCCCGTTTCCCCAATCCGATCGGCTGCTCAAAAACTGGGATTTGTGGGGGCACTACCACGCCATTCTGGCGCTGACGATGTGGCACGAATACAGCGGAGATGCCAACGCGCTCGCCGCCGCGCGCAAGGCCGCCGATCTGGTCTGCGGCACCTACCTCGACACCGGGCGCCGCGTGTTCGATGCCGGCGACCATGAAATGAACATGTCCATCCATACGGCAATGGCGTTGCTGCACCGCTTGACCGGCGAGCCGCGTTACCTGCGCATGGCGCGCGAGGTGGAAAAAGATTGGGAACGGGCGGGGGATTATCTGCGCGCGGGTTTGGATGGCCGGGAGTTTTTCCGTTCGCCGAAACCGCGCTGGGAAAGCCTGCATGCTCTGCAGGGATTGCTGGAAATGTACCGCATCACCGGCGAGCCGAAGTATCGCGACGCTTTCGTGCATCACTGGCGGAGCATCCGGCGCTGGGATCGCCGCAACACGGGCGGCTTCAGCTCCGGGGAACAGGCCACGGGTAATCCCTACGCGCCTTCGGCCATCGAGACCTGCTGCACCGTGGCCTGGATGGCTTTGACGATCGATTACCTCCGCCTCACCGGCGACGCGCCGGCGGCGGATGACCTGGAGCTGGCCACGCTGAACGGCGGTCTCGGCGCGCAGCATCCCAGCGGGCGCTGGTGGACTTACAACACGCCCATGGACGGGGTGCGCGAAGCCAGCGCGCACTCGATCAACTTCCAGGCGCGTGCCGGGACGCCGGAGTTGAATTGCTGTTCGGTGAACGCCCCGCGCGTGCTGGGCATGCTGAGTGAATGGGCCGTGATGACCGCGTCCGATGGCATGGTGGTGAACAGCTACCTTCCCGGGACCTTCACGCTGCCGCCGGCGGGCCGGCCGCGCATCCTGCAACTGGATCACGATTACCCTCGGAAGCATACCCAGCGGGTGCTCATCGAGGCCGGCGGGGAGGGCGAGTGGACCTTGCATCTGCGGATCCCCGCGTGGTCCAGACGAACGCGGGTGGCCGCCAATTTCCCCGATTGCCCCGAGGAAGCGCCTCCGGGCCGCTATTTGCAGATCCGGCGCCAATGGCGCTCGTGCGATGAAATCACGCTGAGCTTCGACATGGATCTTCGAGGCGTCCCGGGCGCCAACGAAACGGCGGGCAGGATCGCTTTATATCGCGGCCCGCTGCTGCTGGCCTACGATCAGGCGTACAACGATTTCGATGAAAACGCCCTGGGGGCGATCGATCTGGCGCGATTGGCCGAAGCACGCGTCGTGGACTCCGCGAGCTTGCTTCCCGCCGCGGCCCCGGAACTGCGGCCTTGGGTGGCGCTGGAAGTGCCGGCGGTGGAAGGGCGGCGGCTTCGGTTGGTGGATTTCGCCAGTGCCGGAGCCGCCGGGACGCGCTATCGCTCGTGGCTGCCGGCGCACGCGCCGCCGCCGCCGCCCGCGTTCACGCAATGGCCGCCGGATGCCGCGCGTCTCCCGGTCGGACCGGTACAGTTCCGTTGGCGCGGGGCGCGTTCGCCGGATGTCACTTATCGCATGGAGATCGCGCCCAGCGCGGCTTTCGGCCCGGCGACCTCCTGGTCTGCCAGCCTTTCCGCGACGCGCCTGACCTTGGACTCGGAGACGCTTGCCGCCGCGGCCAACGGGGGGACGGCGCCGGTTTTCTGGCGCGTGATTTCCGTGAACGCGAACGGCGAAACGGCGGCCGATGTGCCTCCGGCGTGGTTCATGATGGACCCGTCCGCGCCGCCGCTGTCTCCGCCGCCGGAGCTCAGCACCGGGCCGCGCGGGGAAATCATCGTGCACTTGCTGCGGGGGGACGCCGCGCCGCGGTTCGGGGAATTGAAGTCGGCGAAATTCGCGAGCCGCGATGGCAGCGGCACGGAAGTCAACGGTCAAGATCAAATGCTGATCTATTCCGTGCCCCTGTGGCCGGAGGAGGATTTCACGGTCTCCCTTCGGGTGAACATCAGGGAGCTGCCGCGGAAGGGCATCGGCCAGGTCTTCAGCGCGTGGGCCGGCGCAATGGACGACCCGCTGCGCCTCGTTGTGGAAGGAGGAAGGGTTTTTGCGCGGATCGAGGCGGGCGGCGCGTTCTCGACGCCCGGCCATGCGCTCGAAACGGGGCGCTGGTATGCCTTGGCGGCGACCAAGCGCGGCGGCACCCTGACGCTCTTTGTGGATGGCCGTCCGGTGGGTTCCTGCGCCGCCCCGGAGTTCGCCACGACCCAGGCTCGGGACTGCGCCCTCGGGGGCAATCCGCATTTCGGCGGCAACGAGTTTCTGGCCGCGCGCTTGGCCGATTTCCACTTCTACGCGAGGTCGCTCTCCAACGAGGAGCTTGAAGCTCTGTCCGCGACGCGTTGACGAGCCGGTGGCGGGCGGAGAGGCGCACGACTCACGGTTTCGGGAGCGGCCGCGCAGTCGCGCGCGGAGACGGGGATTGGGCGGCGCGCGGGCGACGTGAACGTTTCGATTTTGCGCGGGATCGGGCCGTCCCTCCGGCCAGGCCGACCGCCGCGGGAGACAGGCGGGCAACATTCCCTTTTTCCGCGGCCGGGTTAGAATCGGGCCATGACTTGGGAGCAAATCATTGGACTCGGTCTGGCCTGGTTGGTGATGCTGGCGGCCTTGGCGGGCAACGTGGTTCCGGGCATGCCGGGAACGCCGCTGGGACTGCTGGCCGTCGTCGCGCACCGGCTGTATTTCGGCGCGGCGAGTGTGACCAACACCGTCTTGATCGTGCTGGTTGCGTTGACGCTCGTGGCGTTGGCGCTGGATTTTGCGGCGAGCGCCTACGGAGCGAAAAAATTCGGCGCAACGTGGCGGGGGATCGCCGGCGCGGCGATCGGCGGAATGGCGGGCTTGTTTTTCAGCCTGCCGGGAATCATTCTTGGGCCCTTCATGGGCGCGACCTTGTTCGAATTGATCGGCGACAAAAAACTCAAGGCGGCGGCCAAGGCGGGAGTGGGCGCCGTGTTCGGGCTGGCCTTGGGTGTGATTGGTAAATCTGCGATTGGCGTGGCGATGATGATTCTGTTTGTGGTGAACGTCATCGCGCGTTCGGTTGAGTGAGGGCGGCAAGGTAAAGGTTGGGCAAGGTCGGGACGGCCCGTTTCCCGCTCCGGAATAGACCGCGAATTTAGGCGTCCACGCCTGTCCGGGCCGAGCAGACGGGGAAGGCGCGGGCATCGGGGTGAGGCCGGCCGTTTCCAGCCGGCCGGAGATGGAAAGCCGGTGGGATTCGTGACACGCGGGGGCGAAGGGGTTCGGGAGACCTTCGGGCCGGTCGGCGGGCCGGAGGCGCGGGCGCGTCCGCGGCGGTTCAAGCGCGCCCGCGGCGCCGTTTGACTCCCGCGGAGCCTCCGATTATGATCCCGGCGATGACAACGCCAACGAGGACTCCCAGCGCCGGCGAGAACTCCTATCGGCGGCTCGTTCCGGCGACGACCGGCGGGAAGCTCAGGTGATCGAGTTCATCTTCGGCGCGGCGGGCAGCGGCAAGACCTACGCGATGGTCGAGGAAATCCGCGCCGAATTGGCGCGCGACCCCGAGGGGCCGGCCTTGATCTGGCTGCTGCCCGAGCAGGCCACGTTTCAGGCCGAGACGGCGCTTCTCGCCGCTCCGGGGCCGGTCGGCGCCACGCGGGTCCACGTGCTCAGCTTCAAGAGCCTGGCCCTTCGCGTGCGGGAACACCAAGGCGCTCCGGACAAGCCGCTCCTGTCCGCCGTGGGCAGGCTGTTCCTCTTGTCCCGCGTCTACGCGCGCGCCGCGCCGGCGCTGGCGGTGTTCCCCCGGGAGATGCGCCGCGGCGACCTTGAGCATCTCACGGCGCTGCTCGCCGAGCTGATGCGCCACGGCTGGGCGCCGGAGGCGCTGCGGCGCAGCGCGGAAGCGCTGGAGGGGCAGCCGCTGGGCGGGAAGCTGCGGGATTGCGCCCTGCTGCTTGAGGCTTACCAGGCCGAGCTGGCCGCGACGCACCAGGACCCCGACCTGATCCTCGGCGAACTGGCGGCCATGCTGGCGCGCTCGGAATTCGCCGCGGGGGCCCGCGTGTGGGTGGACGGCTTCGCGGGCCTGAGCGGCCAGGAGCGGAAGGTGCTGCGCGCGCTGGCGCGCCGCGCCGCCGCGGTGAAGATCAGCCTGCTCATGGATCCGGCCGCGGACGGCGGGGATCTGTACGCGCCCGTGGCGGAGACGCACCGCAGGCTCGGACGCGATTTCGAGGAGGAGGGCCTGGCGGCGGCCCCGCCCGTCGTGCTGCGCCGCGCGGCGCCGAGGTTTGGGAAGACGCCGGAGCTGCTGCACCTGGCGGCGCATCTTTTCACGCCCGGCGCGCGGCCTTATGCCGGGCCCGTCGCGGCGATCGAGCTGATTCCCTGCGCCACCCCGCGCGCCGAGGCCGATGCCGCCGCCCGCGCCGTGCTCGCCCTCGTCGCCGAGCGCGGCCTCCGGTACCGCGACATCGCCATCATCGTGCGGGCGCTGGACCCGTGGCACGACTTGCTGGCGGCCGTGCTGGCCGAGCATCGCATCCCGTACTTCATCGATCGGCGCCGGACGCTGCGCCACCATCCCCTCGCCGAGTTGGCGGCGGCGCTGGGCGAGGCGCTCGGCGACTCGTTCTCGAGCGCTGCGGTGGGGCGCGCGCTCAAAACCGGCCTCTTGCCGCTCGATGCGCGGGAGGCCGACGTGCTCGAGAACTATGTGCTCAGGTGCAATCTGCGGGGCGATCTGTGGTGGCAGGCCGGCAACCTGCCCGGGATGCGCGAGGTGCTCGGCGGCGGGGCGCGCGACGCGTGGCTTGAGGAGGCCGAGGGGCTCGTGGCGCGCCTCGCGGCGGCGCTCGCCCCGTGGCGCGCCTGGAAGAACGCGGCGGCGCCGGCCGAGGAATGGGCGCGGCGGCTGTATGAGTTCACCCGCGACATCGGCGCGCTCCAGAAACTCCTGGCGATCGCCGCGGAAGCCGAGGACGCGGGCGAGCCGGACCGGGCCCGGGAGCACCGGCGGGCGGTGGAGAACTTCATGGCGCTCCTGGACGAGATCGCGCGGACGGGCGGCACGGAGCCCCTCGGCGCCGCCGATTTCTTCGAGTTCTTGGGGATCGGGCTGCAGGGGTGGGACATGGGCCTGACGCCGCCGCGCTGCGATCAGGTGCTCGTCGGCGCCATCGAACGCAGCCGCCACCCCGAGCTAAAGGCCGTCATCATCGCGGGTTTCAACGAAGGGCAGTTCCCGCGGGCCGTCCAGGAGGACCCGTTGCTCTCGGACGCGGAGCGGGCCGCCTTGGCCGAGGCGGGCTTCGCGCTGGACGGGGACAGCTTGGAGCGCGCCCGCGAGGAGCGCCTCTTGGCTTCCATCGCCCTCACGCGGGCGAGCGAGCACCTGTGCATCACGTGGTCCGAGAAGGATCAGGAAGGGGCGCCGCTCTTTCCCTCGGTCTTCCTCGGAGAGCTGCGGGCGCTTTTCCCCGCGCTGGCCCCCGCGCCGCAGGGCGACGCGCTGCTCGGCGCGACGACGCCCGAGCGCGTGGTCGAGGGCTGTCTGGCCGGCGGTCCGGACGGCGCCCGGTTCGAGGCGCTGCGCGCCGCGCTCGCCGCGCGCCCCGAGCTGGCGGCGCGGGCGGAGAACGTCGCGCGCGCGGCGCTGATCCCCCCGGCGCCCGAGACGGTGCCGTGGAGCGGGGACGCGCCCATCGACGTGACGGTGACGGATCTTGAGTCCTTCGCCCGCTGCCCCTTCCAGTTCTTCGCGTCGCGGCGGCTGCGGCTCGAGGAGCGCGAGGAGTTCGATCTGGGCGCCCTCGAACTGGGCACGCTGGCGCATCGGATGCTGGAATGGATCGGCCGGCGGTTCATGGACGAGGGGCCGGCGCTCGGGGATCTCGAAGCCGACGCCTGCGCCCGCCTGGCGGCCGAGGCGGCGGAGGCGGTCCTCGGGAAAGAGGGGCGGGCCGCGCTGGAGCGCGATCCGCTGCTAGGTTACCGCGCCGCGCGTTGCGTGGAGGACATCGCGGTCTTTCTCAGGGCGCGCGGCCGCATCGAGCGGCAGGGAGCGTGGCGTCCGCGCGCGGTGGAGTGGGAGTTCAAGCGCGGGAAGGGCGGCGCGCCGCTCGGCTTCGAACGGGACGGCCGGACCTTCGCGGTGCAGGGGAAGATCGACAGGATCGATCTGTCCGAGGAGGGGCCGCCGCTCCTGTGCGTTTACGACTTCAAGAGCGCGGCGAGGTTCACCCTCGATGCCATCTACCACGGACTGTCGCTCCAGCTTCCCTTGTACCTGGAGGCCCTCCGGCTCAACGCGCGCCAAGTGGCCGGGCGCGAAGCGGCCGTGTGCGGCGCGTTGTTCCACGCGACGCGCGCCGGCCTCCAAGCCGCGGACGGGCCCGTCGAGGAGCCGGACGCCGAGGCCATCCCTCCGAGGTTCAAGCCGCGGGGGCTGCTCTCCCTGACGGGTTTGCGCCGCTTCGAACCCAAGCTCAGCGGGGGGTCGGCCTATTTCCGAGGCTCCATCAAGAAAGACGGCGCCCTCGGCGCCCGGCGGTCGTCGGACATCCTCGAGGACCGGGAGCTAGATCGCCTGCTTGAGCGCGTCGGCGCCGTGACGGGGGAACTGCTCGCGGCGATGGCGGGCGGCCGGGCGGCGGCCGTGCCGGCGCTCCACCGCCGCGCGACCGCCTGCAGCCGCTGCCGTTTCGGCGCGGTGTGCCGCTTCGAGCGCTTCGGTCCGGGCGAGAGGTACGCCCGCCACGCGACGCTCGGCGTCGAGGAGGTGCTGGCGGCGCTCGGGGCCGCGCCGGCCCGGGAGGGCGGCCGTGGCTGAGATCGCCTGGACGGAAGCCCAGAGACGCGCCATTGAAGCCGCGGGCGGCGACGTGGCCGTGTCCGCGGGGGCCGGAGCCGGCAAGACGGCCGTCCTGACGGCCCGCGTCCTCAGGCATTTGAAGTCGGGCGTGCCCATCGACCGGCTGCTCGTCATTACGTTCACGGACAGCGCCGCCCGGGAGCTCAAAACGCGCATCGCCGAGGATCTGCGCAAGAGCCTCGCGGCCGAGGGCGGCGCGGACCTGCGGGCTCAAAACCTGCGCCTGGAGCGGGCCTGGATCAGCACCATTCATGCCTTTTGCCTCAGGGTGCTCAAGGAACACAGCCTTGCGGCGGGCCTTCCCGGACGGATGCGCGTCCAGCAGCGTGACGAGGCCGAGCTTCTGGCCGAGGAGACGGCGCGGGACATCGCCGGAGAGTTGCTGGCGCGCGATGCGCGCACCAGGACCTTCGTCAACGAGTACTGCGACGGCGGAGTGGGCCTTTACGTCGCGCTCGTGCGCCGCATCGCGGAACTCGCCGATTCCATGCCCGAAGGCGATGCGTGGCTGGAGGAGCAGCGCGCGCGCACGGCCGCCGGCGAATTCCCGGTCGAGGAGTTTCGCGCGTATCTCGAGGCGGAGGTTGACCGGGCCGTGGCCCAGGCGCGCGAGACCGGCCGGTTCGTGCGCGGCCTGACAGCGAAGCTCGCCGCTTACGCGGTGTATATCGAGGAAATCGCCGATGCGGCGGAGGCGTTGCGCGCGCGCCACCGGGATTTCGAGGGGCTGCGCGCGGCGCTGGCGGACCTGCCCTTGGGCCGCCTTCCCGCGCCGCGGGTCGAGACCGAGCTGGAGCCGGACAAGGAGCGCGCTCGCCGCGCGGTGGACGCCGCGCGCGAGGCTTTCAAAAGCGACGTCTTGGCCAAACTCGCGGCTCAGTCCGAGGCGCAGCTCCGGCGCGGCGCGCAGATCGTCGCGGCGCCGGGCGCGGCCCTTCTGGAAGCCGTCGCGCGCTTTCGGATCGAGTTCAGGCGGCGCCGGGCGGCGCTGGAATTCCTGAGCTTCAACGACTTGGAGCGTTTGGCGCTGGAGCTTCTCGCCGGCGGAGAGAAGCTCGGCGCGGACGTCGCCGCGAGGCTCCGGGAGCATTTCGTCGAAATTCTCGTCGATGAGTTCCAGGACGTGAACCCGCTCCAAGACAAGCTGCTCGGCGCGGTGGCGCGCGGCAACCTGTTCTGCGTGGGCGACCTCAAGCAGAGCATCTACCGTTTCAGGTTGGGCGAGCCGGCCATCTTCGCCGGGCGGATTCGGGCGGCCGGCGTCGGCCGTTGGGTGCCGCTCCAGGAGAACTTCCGCTGCCGGGCCGGCCTCATCAAGGTGATCAACGGCATCTTCGCGTACTTGATGTCCGGCGCCCTGGACGGCATCGGTTTCGATGCCTCCGCCGAGCTGCGGGCCGCGCGGGCGGAGCCCGAGGGGGACAACGTGTTCGGGGCGCCTTTCGCGGCGCTGCACGTTCTGGCGGACCGCTCCGCCGGGCTGCCCGACGGGGGCGAAACGCAAACCGGGGGCGGGGAGGATGGCGACGGCGACCTGGAGCGCGCCGAGCGCGAGGCGCGGGTCGTTGCGCGGGAGTTGGTCCGATTGCGCCGCGCGGGGGTAACGGTGGGCGCCGAGGGCCGGCCGCTTGCCTGGAGCGATTGCGCGATTCTCCTGCGCGCGGTCAAGGGCCGCGCGGAGGCGTACACGCGCGTCCTGGCGGAGGCGGGCATTCCGGTCGTGGGACCGCCGAGCGGCGATCCCTTCGAGCAGATCGAGGTTCGCGACCTGCTGGCCCTCGTCGCGACCCTCGACAATCCGCGCCAGGATATTCCGCTGGCCGCGGTGCTGCGGAGCCCCTTCGGCGGCTTCGCGGTGGAGGAGCTCGCGGCGGTGCGCGCCGCGGGCGGCGCGGCGGACCCGTTCCACGCCCTCGCCTTGGAGGGCGCGACGGGGGACGCGGCGCTGGACGAGCGGCTTGGGAGCTTCAGGGCGAAGCTGGCCCGCTGGCGCCGGTATGCCCGCGAACTCCCGCTCGGCGAAGCGCTCGGGAGAATCGTCGCCGAGAGCGGCTACCTGGCCTACGTCGCGTCGCTGCCCCGCGCGGCGCGGCGGCGGGCGCACGTCATTGCGTTTCTGGAGAGCGCGCGGCGGTTTGCCTCCTTCGCCGCTCAAGGCCTGCGGCGCTTCGTGCGCTTTCTGGAGGCCCGCAGGGAGCAGGACCGCGAGTTCGGGGCGGCGGTGGAGGAAGACGTCCAGGACGCGGTGCGCCTCGCGAGCATTCACCAGAGCAAGGGCCTGGAGTGGCCCGTCGTGGTGGCGGCGGACATGGGGCGGCGCTTCAACCTGAGCGATCTCTCGGCGCGCGTCGTGTGCGACCGGGTGTTGGGCATCGGTCTGAGGGCGCCGGATGCGGCGGGGGGCGTTCACTACCCGACGGCGCGCCACCTGCTGGTGTGCGCCCGCAAGAAGCGCGAGCTTCTGGCGGAAGAGATGCGGCTCCTTTACGTGGCGTTCACCAGGGCCCGCGAGCGGCTGATCATCGTGGGCAGCGGCGATCAGGAGGCGCTCGCGGCGCATTTCGAGCAACCCGACGGCGGGGCGCGGATTCCGGACCACGCGCTCGTGCGCGGCGCGCAGCCCCTCGCGTGGGTGTGCCGGGCGCTGGGGCGCCTGGCGGCGGACCCGGAGATCGGCGGGGCGGGCCTCCTCGCCTGGGAGTTCCACCAGTCCGTGCCGCCTCCGGAGCGCGCGGAGGCGGCCGACAGCGCGCCGAAGGCGGCGGCGGCGGATCCGGCCGTCGAAAAGATGCAAGCGATCCTCCTTCACCGTTACGAGCACGAGGAGGACACGCGCAGGCTCGCGTCGCTCAAGGCGACGGAACTCGGAACGGAAGCCGCGGCGCCGCCCGCGAGGGAGAACCCGGCATCCGTGCCGCTGCCCGTCCCCGAGTTCATGCAGCGGCGCGATGCGATCGAGGGCCGCGAGCGCGGGCTGCTGGCGCATCTTTTCCTTCGGCACATGGATTTGCGCGCCCGCGACCTCGACGCCGAGTTCGAACGGCTGGTCGAAGAGGGCGTTTTTCAGCCGGCCCACAGAGGCGGCATCGATTTCGACGGGCTCAGGTGGTTCCTGGCGACGCCCCAGGG
>ERZ1026796.799-NODE-799-length-23347-cov-3.209690_pt1 | contig 23347 bp, 17 predicted proteins | sample MGYA00520874_ERZ1026796 | MGnify/ENA primary metagenome ERZ1026796 (study PRJEB33270, sample SAMEA104284474) | anaerobic digester metagenome | biome: Anaerobic digester microbiome; feature: mesophilic sludge digester; material: Anaerobic digester biomass | place...
TCCCCTTCCCTATTTCCATATTTCATAGATCCCTCGCAGCACCTCAGCCAGCTTAGCCTCAATACCGCTTGTCTTACGCCCCAAAAACTTAACCTAAAGAGCGCTCGATGAAACTACCAAATCTATCGATAGTTGTCAAGTGCTCCAAAAGCTATCTCTATCTTATTTTTCGCTTTCTCGCCATTACGCTCGTGGCATGAAGCTCCATTATTATTATAACGATTTTGAGCAAAAAAGTCTCTATACTCTATAGCAGACTAATGCTTAGACAGCATTTCTTCCATTATTAGACATTCAAGGAAACTGTGAAAAGCCTGGACCATTTGCCATAGCTCTTCAAGCTTCTTTTACCGGCTCGATATGCACGGTCGTATCTGCTCTGAGTTCATTTCTTAGTCTCTGCTCAAGCCTTGTAGAAAGCGCATGTGCATCTTCTATATCGGTTTTCTTATCGAGCCTTGCATGCAGAGTTATCTCTAAATGATCTCCGTATCTATGGATGTGTATATGATGAATATCCTTAAGTTCCGGGCTGGCCTCACTTGCAATTCTCTTGATTCTCTTAGTCAAATCATCGCTAGTCTTCTCACCCATAAGAGAATCAGAAGCAGTGTGAGCGATGTCATAAGCTGCATAGAGAACCAGGCCTGATACACCTATGCCCAGGACTCCATCAATCCACCATAGATATTTCCCTAGCACTGCTCCGATAACAATGATCAAAGAGGCGATTGCATCGCTCCTATGATGCCAGCCATCGGCGAGGAGAGATTGGCTATTTGTTTTCTTTCCAGCCCAAATCGAGAATCTCGCAAGCCCTTCCTTAATTACAACAGAGACTGCAAACACCACAAGACCTATGGTACCAAAATTCGCGCTTTTTCGGACTATCAACTGCTGAATAGAATCTCTAAGAAAGTTTAGGCCAACAACTGCTAAAAGAGTGGCAATTATTATAGTAGCAATGAGTTCAGCTCTTCCATGGCCAAAAGGATGCTTTTCGTCTTCAGGACGGCTGGAGAACCAAAAACCAAATATCACTACTATGGAGGTAAGAGTATCCGATAGAGTATGCCATGCATCAGCCGTCATGGCTACGCTAGACGAAGCCGTGCCAACCCATATCTTGAGCCCAAAAAGCATTGTATTGATGATTATTGATGCTATTCCCTCGGTATAACCGAGCTTCTTTGATGATTCCTGCATGTAGAACCTCCAAAATTGAAAGACATCTGCTATATCGTTTTCGCATATCAGCAGATATTTCCATTGGTCCCGCAGGAATAATGTCCCGCTGCGCAAAAGCCCGGTCAACTCTTTTCGACAAGAGAAACCTGATCCATCTATTATTGCATGTATATGCCACCGGTCTATCTAGGTCAAGTAGCAAAATACACATAGGATTCAAAGAGTCTATAGCTATAATAGGCTGGCTGTCTGGCTTATCCCTTTACCGCACCCATTGTTAGGCCTTGCACCACATATTTCTGGAAAATCATGGTCAGAATAATTGCAGGAGCCATAATTGCCACTGCGGCGGCCATTACTGCACCCCAATCGACTTCCGCATAGGAAACAAAGTTGTATATTGCAAGTGGCAGTGTTTTCGTCCTTTCCATGCTCAAAACCTGGGCAAACATAAAATTGTTCCAGGAGAATATAAAGGAGAGTGTTATAGAAGTTACGATTCCTGGAGCCGCTATAGGCAGAACAATTGCAAGAAATGCTCGTTGCCTGGTTGCTCCATCCACCATCGCCGATTCTTCGATCTCAAGCGGTATTGTTTCAAAATAGCTCTCCATGATCCAGACGATAATCGGAAGAGTTATCAACATATGCGAAAGGATGAGAGCAACATAGCTGTCCATGAGCCTTAATCTCGAGAAGATTATATACCAGGGCATCAAGAAAGATATTCCCGGCATGAGGCGCGCTATAAGAATAAAGATCGAAAGCTTCTTCTGACCAAACCTGGCAATTGAGAATGCGGCTGGCAATCCCATAAGAAGAGAAAAGAATACCGAGGAAATCCCTATAATTGACGAATTGACGAAGTATTTAAGAAAATTCTGTTCGCTAAAAACCCGTTTGTAATTTTGCAATGTCGGACTGAATATCAACTTTGGCGGCCATGCCACGATGTCTACCTGAGTCTTGAATGAAGAAGAGAGCATCCATACAAAAGGAAAAAGCAGCGGAACAACAATCGCAATGATTAGAATAAAAAATAATATCTTTCTTATATATCTTTTCATCCAAAACCTCGTTCTATCATTACAGTTCCAAAGATTTCCGCATTCTAACAATCAAGAGGCTCATAGCAAGCACCAATAAGAAGAGAATTATTAACACTACTGAAGCTTGTCCCATTCGAAAATACTCAAAACTATACTTGAACGCCATGATATTGAGCGTCTCAGAAGCATAGCCCGGCCCTCCACCTGTCATAGCATAGATGATATCGAAAGTCTTTAGCGCATCGATTGTGCGCAAAATAATGGCTGTCAAAAGAGTGGGCATAACCATAGGCAGAGTTATGTGCCAAAATATCTGCCATTCCGTGGCTCCATCGACTCGTGCTGATTCATAAGGCTCATTAGACAAGCTTGCTAGCCCCGAGAGCATGATAAGAGATATCATCGGTGTCCATTGCCAGATATCGACCAACGCCAGAGATGGAATAACCGTTGAGGCAGATCCTGTCCATGCCAGCTTCGGCAAGCCCAGCTGAGTAAGCATGAAGTTCATAAGCCCTATGGTTGGATCATAAAAGAGGTTCCATGCAATACCAATAGCAACAGGAGTACTGACGAGAGGCAGAAGCATGATTAGCTTTGTAAAACCTTTTGCCTTGAATTCGCGGTTTAGAATGAGAGCAATCACCATGCCAAACACCGTCTCGATGGAGACAGCCAGAGCCGTAAAGGAAAAAGTCCTGCCAAGAGCCTTGATAAATCGCGGCTCTTGCAGGACTCTTTTATAGGAACTCAAAAAAACAAAGGAGAGTGGCATCCCCGAGGTGAGATTCCAGTTCGTAAAACTCATAAAAAACGTGTATAGTACGGGAAACAGCATCATTACTATGATGAAAACCACAGCGGGAAGCGGGAAGATTATATGTAGATTCTTCTCGATGAAGCTTCCTCTATTTCGCTTAGAAACCATGATCTATTTCACCTCGGGGACTAAAATAATAGCTCTATCAGAAAACAGTTTCTGATCGCTCGTCAATACACACCATATTCTCCGGTGTCTTCCAGGAGAGCATTTACTGCGGCAGCTTTTTCTTTTGCCAGTGCTTCGAGCTTGGGCGATGTGCCGGCCGTGTTGATCGATTCGATTACGACTTCTCCTATTAGATCACGAGCTTCGCCCACCGCACTCATATAGGGGCGATCATACGGAATACCGTATTTCGCAGCATATTCTTGTGTAGCTATAAGGCTGGGATGGATCTTGGCTCGAACCTCTGCATCCTTCCACACAGAACCGCGAGCCATGGTTATGTTAGCTAGCATGCCACGTTTTGCGAGATCCTTGCTTGTCGCCCACTTGATGAAGTCTTTGGCCAACTCTTTGTTTTTTGACTGCTTGGCGATACTCATACCCCAGGAAACCACAATGAAGGGTGTGTTGCCTTTCGGTCCTGCTGGAAAGTTGGCTATGCCTACATTCTCCGCGGGTACTTGGCTTTTAGAGGGATCTACGATCTGGCCATAGAAGACAGAAGCGTCTGTCCACATTGCAATTTTGCCAGCCTGGAAAAGTGGCATGATATTTTCCCAGGACATATTGGTTACACCGGCCGGCCCATAATTGGCCAGCATTCTCCCATAGAAACGGATAGCCTCCAGGGCTTCCTTGCTGTCGAAAACTGCTTTGCCTTTGTCCAGATACGCTCCGCCATAGTTGTACACATAGCTCGAGAGTTGGGTCACTGCGGCAGCACCTTTCCCTCTCGATGCAAAACCTACGATATCTCCAGAATGTAGCTTTTTCGCCGCCGCCTCCAGTTCGGCAAAGTTTGTTGGAACTGTAATGCCGGCTTTCTTGAGTAGATCTATGCGGTAGTAAAGCACTTCCCACTCGGTGACCAGAGGAACTATGTAAGCTTTGTTACCAAAAGAAGCTACATCCATCGCATTTTTCGGATAATCGGAGAAATCATATCCGGTTATTGGCTCATACCAGCCATTCTTATAGAACATCTTTCCTTCTTGTAGAGGTCTCGTCATAAAGACATCCACAGTGGAAGACCTGGTCGCGAATTCCGTTGTCAGTTTTGTTGTGAGCTGACTCTCTTGAAGGCTTTCCACATTGACCTTTACTCCCGTTGCTTTCTCATATTCCGGAATGGCCGATTTAAGCAGATCGCCATAGGGGTGGTTTGCCAGCAAGACTCGGATCTCCTTTTGTTGAGCGCTTACAGCAAATAGAGCAAGCAGAGCCACCAAGACAAGCATGAGTTTTCTTTTCATCATGACCTCCTAAATAGAAATGTGTTGCAATTCGATAATAATCCGCCCTCCAGTCTGAGCTTGTTTCAGGCCAGGCGGATTTGACAACTTTAATACTAAGAGCCAAAAGAGCATTTTGTCAACACATGAAGGTAATTTTTTTTCAAGTGAATGGAAATTTTTGCCAGTCCTCTGTACTTATCCGAGAATCTAATATAAGATAGGGAAACTTGATGGTATTTCTATGGAAAGATCCGCTGCGCCGAGCTGTTTATATCTGATCCACTCGCTCCCGAACTCACTGAGCGAGCGAGATAGACGCATAGCAGATTATATTCTGAATGATCCAGCCAAAGCAGTGCATCTCAGCATCGAGGAGTTAGCGGAAGCTGCCCAGGTTTCGGTCTCTACACTGGTACGCTTCGTAAAAAAGCTAGGTTTTAGAGGCTATCAGCAATTCAGAATAGCTTTGGCTTCTGAAGCTCTGGCACCAGAGGCAAGAATTTACGAAACCATAGTCGATAGCGGAGAAGATCCGGTTCGCTTGGCTTTCAGCTCAGCCTCGAAGGCGCTCGAAATCACTTCATCGATGATAGACAGCCAGGATTTGTATAAATTGGCTTCGCGAATCATCGAAGCCAACTGTGTCTACCTTTTTGGATTAGGTGGATCTTTGATAGTTGCAAAAGATGCATTGCATAAGCTTGTTCGCACAGGAATCCGCTGCATAGGTGCCGAGGATTATCATATGCAGCTCATGATAGCTTCACAGATGAACCAACAGGATACAGCCATCATAGTATCTCATACCGGGGCTAATAAGGACGCCATCGGACTTGCCGAGACGATCAAGACGACGGGGGCTTTTCTGTGCGTGATTACCACTTATCCACGGTCCGCTCTATCCAGGATGGCTGATATGCGCTTCATATCGGCCTCTTCGGGGTCTCAAGCCATATCGGAAGCCTTTTCTGCCAGAATCGCGCAGCTCGCGCTAATCGATTCGCTCTATATCGCAATAATGAAGCAGTTGGGAGAAGAAGGCATAAAGAATGTGGAAAAAATGCGCGCTACCATCGCAAAGCGTCGTATCTGATCATAGAGGAGGATTTATGAAAGCCGACATAGGATTGATTGGACTAGCGGTGATGGGCGAAAACCTTGTACTGAATATGGAAAGCCACGAGTTCACTGTAGCAGTCTACAACCGAACAGTTGAAAAAGTGGATTCTTTCTTAAAGGAAAGAGGAGCGGGAAAGCGAATTCTTGGCGCCCATTCTCCAAAAGAGCTCGTAGAAATGCTTAAGAAACCAAGAATTGTTATGCTAATGATACGAGCTGGCACGGCTGTCGATGAGATGATCGCACAGTTGATACCCTTCCTGGAGCCTGGTGACATCATCGTAGATGGAGGAAACTCAAATTATGAGGATACGATGAGGCGCTTTTCCGAGCTTGAATCAAAAGGCTTCTTATTTGTTGGTACCGGAATCTCTGGAGGTGAAGAGGGAGCTCTTACCGGCCCTTCGATCATGCCGGGAGGTTCCGAAGCAGCATGGCCTCATGTTAAGCCAATTTTCCAGGCGATTGCAGCAAAAGTGGATAACCAAAGCCCTTGTTGTGAATGGGTTGGACCAAGCGGATCTGGGCACTTCGTCAAAATGGTCCATAATGGTATCGAATATGGAGACATGCAGCTCATATCTGAGGTCTACCAAATTATGCGAGATAGACTAAGCATGAGTCCCGATGAAATGGCGATGGTCTTCGACGAATGGAACAAAGGAGAGCTCGATAGTTATCTAACTTCTATTACAAGCGATATTCTTCGATATAAAGATGAAGATGGGACCCCTCTAATAGAAAAGATACTCGATGCAGCAGGACAAAAGGGAACGGGAAAGTGGGCTGGAATCAACGCTCTCAATTTTGCTGTACCGCTTACTTTGATCGTCGAAGCCGTATTTGCCCGCTGTATCTCTGCTATGAAGGATGAGCGACTTAGAGCGGTAAAAGTACTGGGAAGACCGACCGGTACAGAATACTCAGGCTCACATGAAAAAGCCTTAAAGGACTTGGGTGCAGCGCTATATGCGGCGAAAATCATCTCATATGCTCAGGGCTTTATGCTGATGCGTGAGGCTTCGACAGTATATGATTGGAAACTAAATTATGGCTCAATTGCTCTTATGTGGAGAGGTGGTTGCATCATACGTTCGCGATTCCTTGGTAGAATAAAAGAAGCCTTCGATGTAGATCCGGTGCTGAGCATTCTAGTGTTTCCCCCTTGCTCTGCCGAACGGCTTCTCAAGAATGAAAAGGCCATAAGAAATGTGGTAACAGAGGCTGTGGCTGGAGGAATACCGGTACCAGCTCTATCTTCTGCCCTCGCTTGGTTCGACGCGCTTAGAACCGAGAGACTGCCCGCAAATCTAATTCAAGCACAACGAGATTATTTCGGTGCACACACTTATGAGCGAATAGACAAACCTCGCGGTCAGTTCTTTCATACAAATTGGACGGGTCATGGAGGTTCTACATCTGCGAGCACATATATAGTCTGATATTCGCGTATTTACGAGACATAATTATTCAATATGAGGAGATTGAAAGCATGAATCCAATCAGATTGCTTCCGGAAGAGGATGTGAAGCTGGACCTGCTATCCCTGGGAGGCCTTGTCATGAGGATGGATCCTGGCATCGTGCCTTTTGCCTTTGCCGAAAATTATAGTGTCCATGTCTCTGGCGGAGAATATAACGTAGCTGCCAATCTGGCGCGATGCTTTGGAAAGAGAACCGCAATTGCAACTGCTATAGTCGATAATCCATTGGGGGAGAAGATCGCCGCAGAAGTCCGAAAAATGAACGTCCTAGGTATATATAAGCATTTCAAATCCGACGGAGTGCGAGGCCCAAACATGGCTCTTGTATGGTCAGATCGAGGTCACGGAGTCCGTCCACCTGTAGTATTCTACAATCGTTCCAATGAAGCAGCAGCCTTATTGAAACCGAGCGATTTCGATTTTGAGCCAATCTTCAAAGAAGGCGTAAGGTGGTTCCATTCTGGAGGCATATTCGCAGCTTTATCCGACTCAACTCCTCAGCTGATTATCGAAGCTATGAAAATAGCTCACGACCATGGAGCCCTAGTATCTTTCGACCTCAATTACCGAGCTAAGCTCTGGGCTGCGGCGAATACAGGCGAAAAACACTCAGACGTGTTTGGTAGAATCGTGGAACATGTCGATGTTCTTTTGGGCAATGAAGAAGATTTACAGATGGGACTGGGCTTGCCGGGACCAGATATACATGCCGTATCCAAGCTCGATCCCTCTTCCTTCCTTAAGACCATCGAGCAAGTTCACCAAAGATGGCCTAATATAAAGGCTGTCGCAACAACATTGCGCGATGTCAAATCGACTAATCGGCATCTTTGGAGCGCAGTGCTCTGGATAGAAGGAGACCATTGGGTTGCTCCTACAATAGAGCTCGATATCTACGATCGCGTGGGCGGCGGAGATGGGTTTGCTTCTGGTCTAATTTATGGACTGCTGGAAGGGGAAGATCCAGAAGAAGCACTTCGACTGGGATGGGCTCATGGTGCGCTTCTGACTACTTATCCTGGCGATACGACTATGGCAAGTCTCGAGCAAGTCAAGGCACTTGCACGTGGCCAATCCGCGCGCATTCAGAGATAGCGGAATCGCATTGGTAAGAAGTGGCAGCTATGAAGGCAATGATATTGAAAGAATACAAGCACCTGGAAATAAAAGATATTCCGATGCCACATATCGAATCGGCCGATGAGGTGCTCATTCGGGTAAAGGCAACGGCAATTTGTGGTTCTGACATTCATGGTTTTGACGGTTCAACCGGAAGGAGACAGCCTCCGCTTGTCATGGGACATGAAGCTTCCGGCGTAGTTGAATCAGTGGGGCCTGAGGTTAAGACACTCAAGATAGGAGATAGAGTAACCTTTGATTCGACAATTTGGTGTGGCCAATGCTACTTTTGCAGACAGGGGCAGGTAAATCTGTGCGACGCAAGGCGCGTACTTGGAGTCTCCTGTGATGAATACCGACAGGATGGCACATTTGCAGAATATGTAATTGTTCCTGAAAGAATTGTGTATAGATTGCCGGATAATGTAGCATTTGAGGAAGCCGCACTCACGGAGCCCGTCAGTGTTGCTATGCACGCGTTCGAAATCACAGACATGAAACCAGGAGAAAGTGCGGCAGTTGTAGGCACAGGGCTTATTGGACTGTTGCTTATCCAGATAATCCGCGCATATTCGCCGCACCTAATACTAGCGTTCGACACGGATGAAAAGCGAAGGAAAGCGGCCATAGAGGCAGGAGCCGATGTCGCGCTCGACCCTCAAGATCCGGATGTCCATAGCACGGTGCTTTCAATGACAAACGATAGGGGTGTCGACCGAGCGTTTGAGGCGGTTGGTGCAAGCGCTGCCATTGGTACGGCTATAGAAAGTGTACGAAAGGGAGGTTCGGTGACCCTAATTGGCAATATCAGCAGCAAGGCCGAAATTCCATTGCAGTCGGTTGTAACACGCCAAATTTCCTTGCTGGGTTCTTGTGCGATTGCTGGCGAGTATCCAATTTCCCTTGCATTGATGGCGAATCGAAACATCAACGTCAGGCAGGTAATAAGCAACATTGTTCCTCTCGAAGAAGGTCCGTTGTGGTTTGATAGACTATATAAAAGAGAACCCGGGCTTCTAAAGATTGTATTGACTCCTTGATGAGTGGATCGAATTCCGCGTTATTCTTGTTGACCGCATTAGGCGGGTTTCATAACATATTCTCGAATATAGGGTTTCCCCATCCATAGGAGAAAGACATGCATAATAAGGTTCGATTTGGAATAATCGGATATGGAAAAGTCGCGGCACTCCATGCAAAGGCACTGGAAACAACTGAGCATGCTGAGCTTGTATCTGTGAGCGGTCATAGACAGGAAAGGCGAGATGCTTTTGCCCATCAATGGGGGTTAAATTCTCGCAATAGTGTAGAAGAGATGATAAAAGAAGACGGCATTCAAGCTGTGGTGATTGCAACACCCCATCTCCAGCACTATTCCGATGCATTTTTAGCTCTCAATGCAGGCTGCCATGTGCTTGTCGAAAAACCACTTGCACTCTCGGTAGCTGAAGCCGAGACATTGATTATTGAGGCAAATAAGCGAAATCTGCTTCTCAGTGTTATAGCGCAGCGGCGCTGGTATCCATCCTGCAAGCGTATTCGTCATGCAATAGACGAGGGATATCTCGGCACCCCGGCACTTGCCCAGCTCACGATCCTGGGCTGGCGAGATGAGGCTTATTATAGCTCTGATCCATGGCGAGGCTCCTGGGAACATGAAGGCGGCGGAGTAATTGTCAACCAGGCCCCCCATCAGTTCGATCTTTTATGTTGGTATATGGGAGAGGTGGCGGAAGTCTACGGTAGATGGGCGAATATCAATCATCCTTACATAGAGGTCGATGATTCGGCAGTTGCAACGGTTCTTTTTAAATCTGGAGGTCTTGCATCGATATTTGTTTCAAACTCACAAAGGCCAGGAATTTATGCGAAAGTCCATATTCATGGCAGTTCGGGCGCCTCTGCAGGAGTTCAAACCGATGGTGGAGCGATGTTCATTGCCGGTCGCAGTAGCGTACTAGAAGCACCATATAACGATATTTGGACCATTCCTGGACAGGAAGAGTGCCGTGCACAGTGGCAAAAAGAAGACGAGGAATTTTTTTCACACATCGATGCAACATGGTATTTCTTCGCACAGCAAGAAGAAGATTTTGCTCGCGCCATTTTGGAGGGGCAAGCTCTCTCTGTGAGCGGCTCCGATGGTTTACAGGTGGCGCGCATCATCGAAGGAATCTATCGATCGAATAGAGAAGGCGTACCGATTCGGAACTGACAACTCGCTTTCAGGGATTTATTAGGCACTTTCTATACTCTATGTTTGAGTCTTCTCATACTGGCGAGCATTTCAATGTATTCTCTTAATTTGAAGTAATGAGCTCCAATTCAAGTCCTGATCGGAGATGGATGAAGAATTGGTTGATCAAAAAGGCCAAACAGCATCTCCATCGCCAAACTGTCGATATTCGATTGCTTCTTCTATTGCAGACTCTGTAATTTCGTTCTCTCCATCTATGTCGGCTATGGTACGTGCGAGTCTAAGAATGCTATGCCCAGCGCGTGCCGAAAGGCTATAATTAGCCATCCCTGATAGAAATGCTTTTTCAGCCGATCCTGCTATATGACAAATATCATTTACAATCCCTGCAGGGATATGAGCATTGTTACAAGTGAGAATTTGATTTGCTTCCGAAAACATCATGCTTCTTGAATACCCCATGTTTTCCTTTTCTTTCTTACTCATCCCATCGTTTGTCCTTTTAAACCGCATGTTCTGGATTTCGCGCGCAGATTTTACTTTATCTCGAAGCAAATCTACATCTACCGCTCGAGATTCGATAAGGCGAGAAGCTTTCGGAGGCTGGATTGCGATGCGCATGTCGATTCTATCCAGGAGAGGTCCTCCGAGCTTTTTCCAATATCGCCTAATCTCTTCGGGAGAACATATGCAGGTTTTTCCGCGCATACCCAAATTGCCACAAGGACAAGGATTTGCAGCCATTATGAGCTGAAAATCTGAAGGAAAGCGAAGCACTCGGCCGGCTCGCACAATATCGACATAACCACGCTCAACAGGCTCTCGGAGTCCCTGCAAGACATCCCGTCTAAACTCTGGGCATTCATCGAGAAAAAGCACACCATGATGAGCCAGACTGACCTCTCCCGGCCTCAGGGGTTTCGCGCCTCCGAGTATTCCTTCCATGCTGGCGGAGTGGTGAGGAGCTCTAAATGGCGGCCTCCTTCCCGAGCAGGTCCAAAGGCTGCCCCAAAGAGAATAGATGGAAGCGGTATCGAGAGCTTCTTGCTCCGAAAGATCCGGAAGAATCGAAGGAAAGCGACGGGCAGCCATGGTCTTCCCCGCACCAGGCGGTCCAGCGAGAAACATATTATGCCCTCCTGCGGCCGCAATGACGAGCGCACGCATCAATCTCTCATCACCGCGAAAATCGCTATATGTTTCCCTGCTTTCATTCAGATCGAGCCACAAGGAGGGAGACCTTGGCGGGATTTGCTTTTCCTGTCCAATTGGCAAATCTCCTTGTGAAAATTGCCCTTCTTGCACATCTCCTTGTGGCGTTTTTCCCTTTCCAATTTCTATAAGGATTCTATTTGATTCAGCTAGATGACGAATAGGCCACACCTGAACGGCCTTCAAAATCCGTGCTTCTTGGGCATTCTCAAAGGGGAGGATACAAATTCGAATACCATGAGAAGCAGCAGAGCGAACAGCGGGCAAGATTCCTCTTACGGGCCGAATTTCTCCTTCCAGCGTCAATTCTCCCATTGCCATCGCACATATGGGCAAGTCCCCTATCTGACCAGATTTTTCGAGTATTTTTAAGGCAATGGGTAAATCATAGGCTGAGCCCTCTTTGGGCAAATCGGCAGGAGAGAGATTTACAAGAATACGATCCTGAGGGAATTCGAAGCCTGCATTCCTAACTGCGATTCTAGCGCGCTCGCGTGCTTCGCGCACAGATGTCGATGCGAGACCAACTATTTCGACGGCGGGTATGCCGTTTCTAATGTCAGCCTCGATATGAACTAAGATTCCATCGAATCCAAGTGGTTCATGTGCATAGAGATCCATGCCGTTCCTTAGCCTCTCTTCAGTCTCTCTCTTAGAGACGCAGAGAGAACGGCATTGTGCTTCAATTCTCTTAGCCGATCAGAAGAGAATCTAAGTCCAGCTCAGCTGCGGCACAAGGCATCATTACATCGAATGCTTCCAGCACCGCTGGATGAATCTCGCCAAAGACTCCGACACTTTCCTTCTCCAAAAAGACTTCAACCTGTCTGCCCGGGACGAAGCGCGGATCAGCGGACTCACGCACCGTGTAGTTCTTCCCTAAGAAATACATAAGTGTCGCCACATGAGAAGCGATTTCATTGTAATCTGCTTGCGCATGACTTATCAAAAAGCCGATGTGCTGGCGAGTAACAACACCATAATTCTCTTCAGGGTCCTTTATGGCGACTTTGCCTACTTCGAATGTCCGATGAGGATATGAGGCTTTGGCCGATACACTTTCAGTCTGCAAGAGCCCCGGAATTGGCGAATTCCTGACATACTCATAGTTTTCGGTCATAGGATTGGCTATTTTCACAAGCTGACCAACGGGTATTTGCATCTTTTCAGCATAGTCTATACCTGATCCAAGATAATTATAGATCATCTCCTGATAGCCAAGACCTATCATTATATCCTTTGCTTTGCGCGAGAATACTTCGATGGGAGTAAGTCTTCCTATTGTAAAATCTGAAGGTCGCTCGGGAGCGAAATTCTCAATACCAAGGCCTATCATGATATCTTCTGCGACATCTACAGGATGGAGAAAATCATTTCGATATTCGGGTGGAGTTACATGCAAGGTGAGCCCATCGCTACAATAAGCGCCAAGCCCCATCCGAGCTAAGGCATCTTGCGCATTTTTCAAATCGATAGAGTCTCCAAGCAGTCGATTTGCTTCGATAAGAGAAAGAGTTACTTTGTTCTGAAAATAATAGGGAAAGATCACGGAGGATCCAAATGGACTGTCGTATTCATAATCGACCCGCACATTTGCTATTTCAAAGCCAATGTCATAAAAATCGCAAGCCATGATGGAAGCCGAAAGCGCTACCGAAGGGTAATCGGTACCTGTTACTTCAATGAAGACCTCGGAGTCGTCAACCTGGACTGCACCGATATCAGCGCTATTGATTATTGGCGGATACGATAGCACACTCCCCTTAGAATCTGTAAGCAAAGGATGTATGGTTTTGCCCTCTAGAATGGATCCATACTCGACACCCTTTGGATGTTCTTTGAGAATCTGACTTAAGGTCATTGATCGAGTCTCCTGAAGCGGCACAAAGGACACCGAATCTGGCTCTACTCCAAAATATCGAACAGGCCATTCGATAAGCCCTGTTCGATAGATTCCTATCGAAACCCCTTTTCGTTTTCGGCCATAATTCCAAGCCAGCTTTTCCTGAGTCTGAATCATGTCCTTTAGCAGAGCGTCGCTTATAGGCTTGCCCTTTGCAACGAAACAAGCAATCCATGGACGGACTTCTCTCACGGATTTTTCGACAACAACCCGATAGGCTGCATCGATACTTTTTCCCTTAGATGCAAAGAAAGGATAAGAAGGAATATTCCTTGTTCGGTATATTCGCAACTGCCGAGCCAATCCGGCAGTTGTCCAAAGATCCGGGCGGTTTGTGTCATTTAGCTCAATTTTGATCATGCGCTCGCCCGCATCCGAAGGAATCCTATCCCATTCATCCAATTCTGCCTTTGCTATAGTGAGGTCCTGTTCAAGATCTTCATAATTGCTCCAGCTTTGCCCTGCAAGTTGAAAAAAGAACTCTTCGTTGACTTCGATTTTTGGCATGGTTTATCTCCGGACCTCATTGTATTTTGTATTGGGATCGACGCATCCTCACGCTCTCCAGATCGCTGCAGAACAAATCTCGCAGATCATTGAGGCCAAGCGCCATAAGCGCCATCCGATCGATGCCGATACCCCAGGCTAGAACCGGTACTTCGACGCCAAGAGAGCTAGATACCTCGGGTCTAAAAATACCTGAACCGCCCAGTTCAAACCATCCGAGCACAGGATGCTTTATATGAACCTCGATCGAAGGCTCGGTAAAAGGAAAATACCCAGGCACATATTTTACTTCCTTGGCTCCAGCAACCTCGACAGCAAACATCTCCAAAAATCCTAGTAGGGTCTTAAGATTCACATTTCTGCCAAGCACAATGCCTTCGGTTTGATAGAAATCCGACAGGTGAGTGGCATCTACGCGATCGTATCTAAAACAGCGCACAATACCAAAATACTTGCCTGGAACCTCAGCCTTTGGAAGCTGCCGAGCAGATAACACCGTCCCCTGACTTCGAAGTATGAGCCGCCTTGTAAAATCCCGATCGAATTGATATTGCCAGCCACGGCTGCCCGTATTGCCTCCATTTTCGTGCGCCGCAGCGACATTAGATAGGTATGGCTCCTCGATGAACTTTGCGTGTGTCGGCTCTTCAATGTAATAGACATCATGAATATCGCGGGCTGAATGGAACTGTGGCATGAAAAGTGCATCCGAGTTCCAGAACTCGGTTTCCACAAGGTTACCATCGAATTCCACGAATCCTAGCGAAACTAGCTTGTCCTTGACGCCTTCCAAGAATTCGACATAGGCGTTCCGGCGGCCTGGTATGACTCTGGCTGGTGGAATCTGAACATTGTAAGGTCGGAAATGGCCTTTCTTCCATGTACCTTTCTCGAGCATCTCCGGAGTAATAGCGCCTAATTCCTCCCCAGTCATACCCAGGGTACTTATGGCTTTGCGGTATTCTTTCGCAATAGGAGTGACACGATAAAGGACTCTGACTCTATCGGTTATTCTGAAAGGGCTGTCCTGCGCGCCGCGCTTCTTTGCAATTTGCCCCATTAGCGCTCTTTGAGAATCGGAGAGCGCTTTTTCCGAGACTGAACCGCCACTGGAGGCAGCCAACGCAAGAAGTGATTCGATTTCCGAGAGAGACGCGGGAAATTCATTTTTTGCGAGCCTGGCGCGGCGCGCTTCATCTATCGCACATACGGCTTCTTTGGAGAGCGAACCAAAGGCCGATCCTACAGTTTTCTGGTCAAAACCCAGAGTTTGAGCTATTTCGGGCAGGCTCATTGGTCCTCGATCTTTCAATAGAGAAAATATTCTCCTGGCTGGAATACCCTTCTCGTGCCATTCTTGCCCAAGCGGAGTGAGCTCGTAAAAGACTTCGGTTCTTCTCTCTGCTTCTTCAAGCACCCCTTTGGCAAGAAGCCAGGAAAAAGCCTGTTGCTCTTGACCTTCTCTAAATCCGAGAACTTGTTTGACTCGCTGACTATCGATTATCTCGCCCTCGTCGAATGCTAGAATAATCCTGACTTCGAGCGGATGCAGTATCCGGGCCGCACTTTGATCAATCATCTTTTCCTGCCTTGTTGTTAGAGTGAATATTGCCGGAAATGCTCTTGCTGGTCAATTGCCAGTCTCTATCGCTCGCTTCAAATTGCTTGATTCGGTAGATTTGAAAATAGCACCCTTGCCGCTCCGACCATCAAAGCGCATATCAAGAGAGGTATTTAACTCCGTAAGAACACAATGCCTTGTTCCTACCCTGGGCTTCAATGAATAGAGCCATTCCAGATCGATATGATCATCCGCTGAACCTTGATTTATCTTCATATATTTTATACGCATGGTTGTAAGATTATGAAAAAAATGTGACCCCAGTGAGCTGTCCACTACAAATCCTGGCAGATCCATTTCGACTATAACTTTTGCATGAGAAATCTGATCAAAAGATACAGGCACTCCAAGCCATCTATCCCTCGTACCCCATCTTCCCGGCCCAATCAACAAATAATCGAAATTCTCCTTCCGTGCGAGGACGTCGAGTTCTTCTATCTCCGCCGCGATTTCCAGAGTCTCATTTCTCTGAAATTTGCGTGGATCAACCCAGACTATGTTATGAATGCTGAGGTCTCTGCCATTACCCATGCAGTTTCGAGAAAGCAGAAAACATGCATCCTTCTGAATAGAACTCAAATCGATTTCAATTTGATCTTCAAGATGAATGAGCGGCTTCAGCTGTAGAAGATACAGAGTTGGTTCCTGCTTGTCGTCGTCAAAATTGAGTGCATATTCGATCTCCACGGGTGTACCCATAGAACGCTTCCCGATGTCGAGCGCTATGTCTATTGCTTTTGCAAATGGATATGCTTCATGTTTCAGTATATTGGCCAAATCTATTATGCGATGTCCATCTGTCGAAACTCCCGGCACAAAGCGCTGATCCAGTGAATCCCAGGTAGAAGCGAACATGGAGAAATATCTATCACTCTCAGCCGCATCTATCGGCAATTCGAATAGACTAGCCATCTCTCCTTTAAGAAGATTCGGATCTTTGTCTCTAAGCGAAAGAACATGAAAATAGCGCTGTGTATTCTCCGATATATACTCTAGCGGTCCTATATCGAGCTTTGGATATCTGGGGCAGAAACGAAATGCCGTTCCTCCTGAAACTAGATATGTTCCCAACCCAAGAGCCGCGATACAGAGTCCGTCGTCAGGCTTTACATAAGAGATCGGATAATAATTGTATGATTGAGCAACTCCAGATATATGTGGATAAAAATAATCTCCATGTCGGTTGCCCGCCAGTTCTTGTATAATTACCGCCATTCGCTCTTCTTCGAGATTATAGTTAGTAGCCTCGAAATAGGCGCGAGCTTCCTTGGAAAAAAGGCTCGCGTAGATCAACTTTACCGCTGTTGATAGCTGCTTAAAGCGTACTTCGCTGTCGGGATGATTGTTTGGTAATATATATGTATCGTATACACCAGAAAATGGCACCATGAGCATGTCTTCGAAAAGACCGCTCGAACGCACAGCCAGTGGCCTCTTGCTAAGCGATAGCAACTGCCTCAGATTATTCTCAAGTTTCTGAGAAAGGGGCTTTTGAACAAAGACCGAGCGGAGATCCTGAACCTCCTTGTCGTAGTAAGCCCAAGACCATAGGCCATTCGATTCAAGAAAGTGCTCGAATTCATCGATACCTATAAACACGGTATTCGGCATTGAGATCTCTATTCCTGGCACATACTGCGGAAAATCGAAATTCTCTAAGAGCGAACGAATGAATAGAAGTCCCCTGCCCTTGCCGCCCACAGAACCGTCCGCTATTTTACATAAATACCTGGAGTGCTTGACCATCTCAGGATCGAGTTCAGGCACTATCCCTCTGGAATGAACCGATCGAATCTGGTCGATCATGTTCACAATGAACTGCCGTAATTCTTCCGGTGAACCGAAATCAGTGATTCTGTATGGCTTCATGATCTTTGCTACATTTATTTCTCCGCGTGCCATAAGCCAAGCTGAGAAATGATTATGTCCCGCATGGTAAAGCAGGCTTTCTATGGGAATTTCATTCAATTTCTGGATGAATTCGCTCATATTACCTGCTTGTCCGATCTCGGCTCCATCGGGCATGCGAAAGACGAAATTCCCAAAGCCTAGATTTGCCTCAAAGAAAGCGGCAAGTTCCATCTCCAAGGATTCCGAATTTTTGTCGATAAAACTGGCACCAAAAGCATAAGCTTTTTCGCGCACATTTGTTTCGCTAGATTGCACAAGCATTGGCAGGTCCGGCAACTCCTGCTTCACAAATTTAAGAAAATCGAAACCTGCATTATCATCGAATTCGCCGTTTCTTCGGAAGCGAATATCGGTGATCACCGTAAGAAGATAAGGCTTATAGCTTTCAAATACCTCAAGCGCGTCTTCATAGGTATTAGCAAGAAGCACCTTCGGTCTGGCTCTTATACTCATCAGTTTATTAGTCTCCGCAATCCGCTCTCCTTCGATAAGGGCTTGAGTCTGTTTAAGTACAACTCTATATAAGACAGGCAAATAGCGAGAATAATATCTGACCGAATCTTCTATAAGGAGAATTACTCGTACTTGTCCAGCGTGAGTGTCAGCCCTGGCATTTCGCCAATCTTCGATATATTTGATCATTCCCACAAAGAGCTTGGAATAACCATTCCAGACAAAGATTCTATTGAAGACTGCAAGTTCGGGGCGGCTCATATCCAGCATTGCTAAACTGGAATTGTCCGTTACCATGAGAAGAATGGGAATATCTGGCCAAGTACTCTTCATCGAGACTGCAAGTCTTAGTGGCATATCAAATTCCGTGCTTGCCATTACGACTACCAAATCGAACCTGCCATCTCTAAAAAGATCCATAGCGGATTCTTCGGTATAAGCACAGGTGATTCTTGGAACCGCATTCAGATTGAGTTTGAAATATTCTCCATATATTTGCTCTGTAAGCACTCCATCAGATTCAACAACAAAAGAATCATAGAGGCTCCCTACCAATAGAATTTCTCGTACGCGGTCGCGCATTAGATCGTGATAGATATTGCGCTCACGCCGCTGACTGTCATAGGTCGAAACGAGTTCATTGAAATACATGGCTCAATTTTATTCATATTTTGCATTAAAATGAAGATTAGCAAACCTTGACCCTGTTTCTATGCATAGCTATGATTGCCGAAACCCCTCAGAGGTTTTTCGATAGATAGGGATTGAATATAAGGAGATCGCCGTGTTCAAGAATATAAAACTAGCAGCCCGCAATCCTGGGCAGAAGACTACGGTCATCGATATAAGCGGCGTAAAAGTCGGTGATGACCTTGTTGTCATTGCTGGACCATGCTCGGTGGAAACAGAGAAGCAGACCATTGAAACCGCTATTGCGGTAAAAAATGCTGGAGCAAAGATGCTGCGCGGAGGAGCTTTCAAGCCTCGAACTTCTCCATATGCCTTCCAGGGTCTTGGATTAAAAGGCCTTAAGATCCTCGATAAAGCACGCCGTGAGACGGGACTGCCCATAGTCACTGAGGTTGTCGACACGCGCGATGTCTCTTGGGTTGGAGAGTATGCTGATGTACTACAAATTGGTGCACGAAATATGCAGAATTTTTCGCTTCTTCGGGAGGTAGGCAAGTCTGGAAAACCAATCCTGCTTAAGCGTGGCATGTATTCCACTTTGGAAGAATGGCTCAATTGCGCTGAATACATACTCGCAGAAGGCAATCCCAATGTGATTCTATGTGAGCGGGGAATTCGGACTTTTGAGGCTTATACGCGAAATACACTCGATTTATCTATGATTCCGGCTGTTCACCGAGAAAGTCATTTGCCAATCTTCGTCGATCCCTCCCATGGAACGGGCATTCTATCCCTTATTGAGCCGATGAGTCTGGCGGCGGTGGCGGCGGCCTGTATGTGCGGCTGCGCGTCGCCCCAGGGGAAGAGCGCCCCACGGGCGGCCGGGGACGGGCCGGCGGGCGCGGTGCTGGCCACGATCGGCGGCGGGACGATCACGGAAAGGGACCTCGAGGCCAAGATCTCGGCGATGCCGCCGAGGGCGCGGGGGCGTTTCCGCTCCGCGGCCGGCAAGAAGGGCCTTCTCAACCAGATGGTCGAGCTCGAGCTGGTCGGCCGGGAGGCCGAGAGGGAGGGGATAGGCAGGGACAGGGAGACGATAGAGCGCGTCGAGGAGTTCAAGAAGCGCCTCGCCATGGAGAAGCTCCGCGAGAAGGTGTTCGAATCCGTGAAGGTGGACGGCGCCGAGGTGCGGAAGGAGTACGAAAAGACCGGCGACCGGCACAAGACCCCGAAGCAGGTCAAGGTGAGCCAGATACTCTTCTCCTGGGACGCGGCGGCGCCGGAAAAGACCGTGGCGGCCATGAAAAGAGACGCCGCGGACGTCCTGGCGCGCGCGCGGAAGGGGGAGGATTTCGCCGCGCTCGCCAAGAGATACTCGCTCGACCAGGCGAGCGCCCCGAACGGCGGCGACATCGGATACGCGAGCTACCGCACCCTCTCCCCGGAGGCGTACAGGGCCGCCATGACGCTGGAGAAGGCCGGCGATATCAGCGGCCTGGTCGAGGGGAAGGACGAGGTGAGGATACTCAAGGCGACCGAGGTGCTCCCCGAGAAGAGGAGGCCGTTCGAAGAGGTGAGCCCATGGCTCGAGGGGACGGTGCGGAGCCGGAAACAGCGCGAGGCGTGGAACTCATACATCGAGGGATTGAAGAAGAGGGAAGGCGTCGTGGTCTACGAGGACAGGTTCCGCGATGGCGGGCAGGGGTGGGCGCCGGCGTCGCCGCCGCCCACACCGCGGGCCGCATCCACACCGCCGTCCCAGGGGGGCCGTTCGCCGGCCCCCCACGCCGGTGACGGGCCGGCGCCGGCGGCGCCTTTCGCGGCGCCCGTGTCCGGGGATCTGTAAGGGGCAGCCGCGCTTCGGGGCGGCGGCCGGGCGGCCGCGCGGTCACCTCTGGAAAGCGCGCGAATGGGGCGCCGGGCGATGAAGCGGGGATGGATCTGCGCGGTTGGGGCGGTCTTTTGCGCCGCCGCCGTCTCGCGAGGCGGCGGCGCCTCCGCCGCCGCGTGGACGCCGGAGGGGCTGCGGATCGCCGCGTCCGCCAGCCCGACCCGGGTCACCGTGGGCGACCCGATTCGATTCACGCTCGCCGTCTCCGTCCCCGACGGGATGACCGTCTCCCCCCCCGCCGTCGGCCCCCGGGCGGGCGTGTTCAGGATCAAGGAGATCGGGAGAAGATCGGCGCGAGACGCGAAGACGAAGCGGGAGGAGATGGTCGTCCTCTACGACCTCAGGGCCTACCGCGCCGGGGAGTGGGAGATCCCCCCGCTCAAGGTCGTCGCCGCTGACGGGAAAGGGGGGTCGGCGAAGGCGGACGCCGGGCCTATAACCGTCCTGGTGGAGAGCGTCCTCGACAAGGAAGCGAAGGATATACGGGATATCAAGCCGCCGCTCTCCCTATCGTACTTCCCGGTGCGTCCAGCTGCGTGGATGGCGGCCGGACTTTGCGCGGCCGCCGTGGCGGCGCTTCTCCTCGCGCGGTTCAGGCGGTGCGGAATAGCCGCGGCGTCGCCCCCGCGCCCCCCGCACGAGATCGCCTACGAGGAACTCAGCCGCCTGGAGGCGATGGCCCTTCCGGCCGCGGGCTGCCTGGGGGAGTATTACATGCGGCTGTCGGCGATCATCCGGCGCTACATCGAGGGCCGCTTCGGCCTCAAGGCCCCGGAGATGACCACGGAGGAATTCCTCTCGGCGGCCGGGGCCTCCGGGCTTCTTGATCCGCGCGCGCGCGCCCTCGTGGGCGATTTCCTCGAGCAGTGCGACATGGTGAAATTCGCGCGGTACGGCCCATCCGCGGAGGAGGCGGGGCGGGCGTTCGGCGCGGCTGTCCGTTTCGTGGACGAGACGAAGCCCGCCGGGCATGCCGCCCCCACCGGCGGCGCGGCCCCGGCGCCGAGCGCCCCCCATGGGATGGAGGTGGGGGGAGGGAGCGGCTGATGCGTTTCCAGTCCCCGCTGCTTCTCCTCCTGCTGTCGGCGGTCCCGCTTGTCGCCTGGCTCCGGCTGAAGCGGCGGCGCCCCGCCGCGGTCATCTTCTCGGCCCTCGGCGCGCTGCGCGGCGCCCTGCCCGCCGGCGGGATCAGATTCGAGCGCCTTCCGCTTTTCCTGAGGTGCGCCGCGGCGCTCCTCATCGCGCTGGCCCTGGCGCGCCCCGTGAAGGGCCTGGGGCGCGCGAAGGCCTTCGCGGAGGGAATCGACATCGTCCTGGCCCTCGACGTATCGAGCAGCATGGACTCGCGCGACATGACCGACGACCTGCGCGTGAACCGGCTTGACGCCGCCAAGGATGTGGTCAAACGGTTCATACCCGAGCGCGGGAACGACCGGCTTGGGATCGTCGCCTTCGCCCGATACGCCTACACGATCTCCCCCCTCACCCTCGATCACGACCTGCTCATAGACACGGTCGACCGGCTGAAGATCGTCCCGCGCGGGGGGGACGAGGACGGCACGGCCATCGGCTCCGCCATCGTGACCTCCCTGGGCCGCCTCAAGGACTCCGCCGCCACGTCCCGGGTCATCATCCTCCTCACCGACGGCGCGAACAACTTCGGCCAGGTGAGCCCGGAGGCGGCGGCGGGAATCGCCAGGAGCCTCAAGGTCAAGATCTACACGATCGGCGCGGGCACGGAGGGCGAGGCGCCGTACCCGGTCACGGACGACTTCGGCTGCCTTCGTTTCGTCCGCGCCTCGTTCCCGATAGACGAGAAGACGCTTCGCGCGGTGGCGGGGGCGACGGGCGGGGAGTATTTCAGGGCCCAGGATGAGAGGGCGCTCCGGGAGATCTACCGGAGGATCAACGCCATGGAGAAGACCCGGATCGAGGAGGAGAAGTTCACCGAGCACCGCGAGCTGTTCCCGCTCCTGCTCATCCCGGCCCTCGCGCTTCTGTTCGCCGAGGCCGTCGCCGGCGCAACGCTGCTGAGGAGGATTCCCTGAGATGCAGTGGGGAAACGCGTCGTACCTGCACGCGCTCTGGCTCGTCGCCGCCCTCGCCGTCTTCATGCGGTGGTCGGCGGCGCGGCGGAGGCGGGCGCTCGAATCTTTCGCCGAGCCGCCGCTCCTCCCCGGCCTCGTGGTCGGCCTGAGCGCCCGGCGGCGCCGGATCGGGGCCGCCCTCTTTCTCGCCGCCCTCGCCCTCGCGGTCGTCGCCCTCGCCCAACCCAAGTGGGGGTACCGCTGGCGGCTCGTCAGGCGGGAGGGGATAGACATCGTCATCGCGATCGACACCTCGAAGAGCATGCTCGCCGCCGACGTCAAGCCCGATCGGCTTACGCGCGCGAAGATGGAGGTGAACGACCTCCTCGGCTGCCTCCAGGGCGACCGCGTGGCGCTCGTCGGCGTGCCGCGCGCGGCGCTCGCACTCGCCTCCGCTCGCGCCGCCGCGCCGCAGGCGCAGGCCGCCCAGCTCGGCGGGCGCCCGTCGATCGTTCCGCGCGCGTCCTGGGGCGGCGACCTCGTCCCGCCGCCGTCAGCCGATGGCCAACGTCACCACGGTGAGGTGGTGCAGACCCCTGGCCCCGTGCGTCCTGGCGATCTCCCCGAAGGTGTAGAACCCGCCGAACGGCACGTCCCCGGCGACCGCCGCCATGGCCGTGTGCTCCTGTTCCAGGGTCTCGTCGCCGAGCAGGGCACGCCGGGCGCCGCAGTCGAAGACCAGTAGCCCGATCGGGTCAGCCCCCCCGAGGCCGGCCACCGCCTGTGCCACGGAGTCCTTCGCCCCGAGCACCAG
>ERZ1026796.804-NODE-804-length-23242-cov-2.790223_pt1 | contig 23242 bp, 13 predicted proteins | sample MGYA00520874_ERZ1026796 | MGnify/ENA primary metagenome ERZ1026796 (study PRJEB33270, sample SAMEA104284474) | anaerobic digester metagenome | biome: Anaerobic digester microbiome; feature: mesophilic sludge digester; material: Anaerobic digester biomass | place...
TTCACCTTGCTAAAAACAGCTTATGCGCTAGCGAGTTTAGTTGGCACGTTTTTTATGTTCCGCTTGGGTAAAGAGCTCATCGACCGCTGGGCAGGTTTAATTGCAGCAGGCTTGTTTGGGGTGGCGTTTTGGCCCATCCTACAGACGCGTGCAGTTTTAGGTGCTGGTCTAACGCTGCCGATCCTCATTCCGGCGGCTTATTACCTGCTGCGGGGCTTACGGCACGAGCACAATAACGACATCCTCATTGCCGCCTTGCTGGGCGGGCTTGGTCTGCTGACCAACAAAGTTTTTCTCATCTTCCCATTTGTGGTGCTGGTTGTACTCATCATATGGTTCTTGCATAGCAAGCAGAAATCTAAACTCAGCGAGTTTTTCAGCATAATCGCCCTTTTCCTGCTAGTCGGAGCTGTTACAGCCGTACCCATCATACGCGCTTTTACCCTTAACCCGCAGGAATATTTACAGCCAATCCTCTCCCGTGTTACCAGCTTGGAAACGCCTTTGCCTGGCAGCCCGCTGGGGCTCTTCTTCAACAACCTACTCGCAGCTCTAGGATTAGTCAATTGGAGCAACCGCAGCAGCTGGGTGGATAGCATTCCATTGCGCCCAGCGGTAGACTGGCTTACAGCTGCGCTGTTTATTTTGGGCATCATTATTACGATGGTTGAATACCACAAGCGTAAGGATTGGTCCTTATTAGCACTGGTTGTGCTTTACCCTGTTCTGCTGCTGCCCAGTGTGCTCTCTCTTGCTTTCCCAGCCGAAAACCCTTCACTCAGCCGTGCACTGGGTGCAGCTCTGCCCGTATTTATGCTGGCTGCGCTGGGTTTATATACTCTTGGCAAAGCTATTCTGGCTGCCCTGCGCACCAAAAGACCACTCAGCCGCGTTCTCTTGGTTGGAATCCTTTCGATAATGATTGTTTGGCAAAATTCGCAAGCCATTTTCTATACCTATCCGCAGACCTACCGTCAAAACGCTTGGAACGCCTCCGAGATGGGCAAGGTGATCACCCAAACCCGGCAGAACTTTGGGGGCTTAGGCGGCGTCTGGGTAGTAGGCTTTCCTTACTGGGTAGACGCGCGCGCTGTAGCCATCGAGGCTGGGCAGCCCGAAGCGGATTTGGCGCTGCAGCCAACGCAGCTGGAAGAGACGCTTGGCTTCCCGCTCCCTAAGCTCTTCCTGCTTAATCCGCAGGATAGTGATACACTCTCGCAGCTGCAAGCACTTTACCCTCTGGGCAGCGTGGTGTTATATCAATCTGCCTACCCAGAGAAAAACTTTTTGATTTTTACGGTGGTTCAATAAACTGCTTATGCACACAGCCAAATCAACTTCGATAAACCCCTCTCCTTCGCATAAACGATTCGACTGGAAAACTTTTCTGTTGATTTTCCTGCTTTTAGCCATCATTTGCAGTGGCGCTTATTTCCGTACGATTGGCGTCGATTGGGACCAAGGCAGGCATTTGCACCCCGATGAGCGCTTTCTTTCGATGGTGCTCAATAGCATAACGCCTGTTCCAGACGTCAAGACCTATTTTGATACAAGCACTTCCACGCTAAATCCTGGCAACGTAGGTTACCAGTTTTTTGTGTATGGCACTCTGCCGCTGTTCATCATCCGCTATGTGGGCGAGTGGACTGGGCAAACTGGCTATGATCCCATCACCATAGTTGGAAGGCAGCTTTCGGCTATTGCCGATATCCTTACCATTTTGCTCGTCTTTCTGATTGCCTTGCGGCTTTTTGACGAGAAGATCGGCTTAGTGGCGGCGGCGCTGTATGCCTTTGCAGTGCTGCCCATTCAGCAATCTCACTTTATGACAGTAGATACCTTCACCAACACCTTTGGGATGCTGACAGTCTACTTTGCCGTCGTGATTCTCATGCGCCCGAAGCCATCATTGCGGGATGAGGCTGGGCAGCGCCTCAAGCTCAAGGTCAGCGATTGGCTGCCCTACATCGCTTTTGGCGTTGGCTTGGGCATGGCAACGGCTTCCAAGATCAATGCGGCGTCGCTGGCGCTGCTTTTGCCAGCCGTGGAGCTGGTGCGCTACTTTAGCCTGGAACAGGATCAACGTGAGCCTTATCGCAGCTTCAGCTGGCGCATGGTGCTGCTAGCAGCAGTGGTGAGTGTGTTCATCTTCCGCTTAGGGCAGCCTTATGCCTTCCAGGGTCCAGGATTACTCGGTGTGCGCTTCAATCAGGAGTGGATCGCTGGGTTGCGCACGTTGCAGCAACAAAGCACAGGTAATGTGGACTTCCCTCCAGCATTGCAATGGACGCGCCGTTCGCTTGCCTTCCCATACTACAACTTAGTCGTGTGGGGCTTGGGCATTCCTTTGGGTGTTACCGCACTGGCAAGCCTGATCGGCATGGGTTGGGCTGGCATTAAGGGCAAACAGTTCAAGCTTTTGCCACTTTGGGGTTGGACGGTTTTTTACATGCTCTGGCAAACGACTGCTTGGGTGAAAGCCATGCGCTACTTGCTGCTAATTTATCCCCTTTTGGCTATTATCGCCGTTTGGGGCATTTTTCAGCTCTGGCGGGCAAAGGGAGAGATCAAACTCTGGCGCTTTAAAATTTCACCCAAAGCGCTGCATATCACTGGGGCAGCAGCGGGGATCGTGGTCGTTATTGGTACAGCTTTATGGGCTTTTGCCTTCACGCGCATTTATACCCAACCCCATACGCGCGTGGCAGCCACCGATTGGATCTACGAGACAATCCCTGGCCCAGTCAATTTGGTGATGAGCACCTTGGAAGGGGAAACCATCGTTCAGCAACCCTACCGCAGCGGCGATTATTTGACCGGTGCTCAAGCTTACCCGTTCGTTTTTGAAGCAGAACTTACGGGAGGACTTACTAGTTTTTCCATTCCAACCTATGGGCAAATGAGTGGCAGCGAGCTCCTGGACCGCTTTACGGTCATCATCGTGCCTACGGATGGGCTCATGATGCCGCTTGATTTACCCATATTAGCTGATAATGCTACTTGCAAGCTCAATAGTTCAACTACCGCGTCCCTAGATTTTAGCTTCCCAAAGGCGATACCTTTGGAAGAAGGTAAAAAATATCTGATCAGGCTGCGGCAGTCAGATGCGCAAGCTCAGGTATTTATCAGCAGTGTACCACAAGTCACACTGAAGGATGAAGAAGGGCAGACCTTTGCCCAAATGCTGCCCAAGATTGTCGAAACCGTTACGCCTGCGCATAGTTATACGATGGATATGAGTGTGCTCGAGGCTGGCGAGATTACCGCCATAGACATGCCTTATGTACTCGACCTGAACCAGAGCAATGAGCAAAAAACATTGCGTGTCACGCTGACGCCTTCAGCTGAAAGCGACCTGACCCCAGTAAGCGGCATAGCAAAAGGGACTTTTGCGGATCTTGGTGTCGGTAAGGGTACAGCACTTCACATCGAGCTGGACCAACCTCTGCGCATCACCACTGCTCAACTGGTGCGCTTTGACCTCGAAATGATAGCAGGTAATGGGCAAATTGCTATCGCTTCGGTCGCCCCGGTGCATGAGTCCTCCTGGGATGACGCCTTACCCGTCGCGAAAGCTGGTTACGTTCCCTATAGCGATGCCGGCGGTATTTTCCGCGGTGACCTGAACCTGGAACTGTATTGGCCGGATGATGCTTCGAAGTTAGAGCGCTTTATAAGCATCCTGCAGCAGGGCGATTACATCTTCATCAGTTCGAACCGGCAATGGGGCACAACCACGCGCGTGCCGGAGCGCTACCCGCTCACTACCCAGTACTACCGCAGCCTGCTGGGCTGCCCGGATGAGATGGACGTGGTTTCTTGCTACAACATTGCTGAGCCTGGGATGTTCACTGGCAGCCTGGGCTTTGAACTTATCCAGACATTTACTTCATATCCGCGCTTGGGTCCCTGGCAATTTAATGATCAATTTGCCGAGGAAGCCTTCTCGGTTTATGACCACCCTAAAGTTCTGATTTTCAAGAAGACTGCCGATTTTGATATCCAACAAGTCCGGGAAATCCTTGGCGCTGTAGATCTCTCGCATGTGGTTAACCTCGCGCCACGGCAGCTAGATTCTTACGATCGCAGCCTTGAGAAAAGCAACTACCTAATGCTCACAGAAGAGCAAAAGCAGATTCAGCGCGCAAACGGTACTTGGTCGGAGCTGTTTGACCGAGAATCGTTAGTCAATTCCAACCAAGCTGTAGCAGTAATGGTGTTTTACCTGTTCAGCTTCCTCTTGGGCTTAGCGGTTTACCCGTTTATCCGCCTGGCGCTGCCCGGATTGGAAGATAAGGGGTATGCTTTCTCGCGTTTATTGGGTCTTTTGCTGTTCGGATATTTAGCCTTTGTTTTAGGCTCAGCCGGCGTCTTCGTCACGCGAAAGCTGCTCTTAGGGATCTTCGTTGCTATTATGCTTGCTGGGCTGGTTCTCGGCTTGCTTAAGCGTAAAGACCTCGCTCAGGAACTGGCGCAAAACTGGAAGCGCTATTTGATCATTGAGCTCGTTGGACTGGCAGCTTTTCTGTTTTTCTTATGGGTGCGTTACCAAAATCCTGATCTTTGGCATCCCTTCAAAGGTGGGGAGAAGCCTATGGACTTCTCTTACCTTAATGCGGTGATCAAGAGTACGGTTTTTCCGCCCTACGACCCTTGGTTTGCTGGCGGCTACATCAACTATTATTACTTTGGCTTTGTCATCCTAGGTATGCCGATTAAGCTCTTGGGCATCATCCCAGCAGTTGCGTATAACATTGTGTTGCCACTCTGGTATGCGCTATTAGTTATGGGCGCATATAGCGTAGGCTGGAACTTAACCCGGCGCATCATCGCAGCTAAGCAAGGCACCAATAGCCCAAAATTACAAAAGCTCTTCGGACAGCCATTTTGGGCGGGGTTGTGGACCGCTGTGCTGCTCGCATTTCTTGGGAACCTCGGCAACCTCAAGCTGCTTACGGATACCTTAGCCTCTATGGGCGCCGCCGGTGCCCTGATGGAAGGGGCTTCAGTCTTCCAAAAAATCGGCTGGTTTTTCAAAGGCTTTGGCATGGTCCTGCAGGACGTACCTATGCCGCTTTACCCGGGTGATTGGTATTGGATGGCTAGCCGCGCTATCCCAGGTGAAGCCATCACCGAGTTCCCCTATTTCACCTTCCTCTATGCCGATTTGCATGCCCACTTAATTGCCATGCCCTTTGTGGTCTTCTCAGTGGCTTGGGGTATGTCGTTCCTCTTCGCGCGGGGCACATGGAGCCAAAACCGAAGAGATAATTGGATTGGGTTTATCCTTAGCTTATTATTGGGCGGCTTGCTGATCGGCGCACTCAAGCCCATTAACACTTGGGATTCCTACACCTTCTTGCTGCTCAATCTATTCATTATCGGCTATACCGGCTGGAGATATATGGAGCCAGCGAAGTTTGTCAAAAACCCCAAGTTTGGCAAGGCGATCACCATTGCCGGCTTAATGCTGGTCCTTGTTGTGCTCAGCTCTGTGCTTTATACACCCTTCAACCGAAATTTTCATCCGGGTTATAGCCAGCTCGGCTTTTGGACCGGCGACCGTACTCCGCTCAATTCTTACTTTACGCATTGGGGCTTGCTGCTCTTCATTGTGCTTTTCTGGTATTTGTGGGAAACGTATCAATGGTTAGCCATAAGGCCGCTCTCGGCGCTTAAAAAGCTCGAACCGCATCGGCGGCTCTTGACCGTCTCTGGCATCGTGTTATTGGCGCTGCTCATCATTTTGCTGCTGCTGAAAGTAAGCGTCGCTATCATTGTGCTGCCGCTGTGCCTGTGGTCGCTGATTCTCATCCTTAAAACGGATCAAAGTGATGCTAAGCGCTTAGCCTTTTTCATGATCGCCACAGCCTTGCTGGAGACGCTGGTGGTGGAATTGGTGTACCTGGTGGGGGATATTGGTCGCATGAATGTGGTCTTCAAACTCTATATGCAAGCCTGGCTGCTGCTTACGTTAGCCCTTGGTACCGGATTAGTTGCGCTCTGGAACGATCAGCACAAGTGGACAGTGCGTACGCAGTTGATTTTCCAGATTCCGCTCATTCTTCTGGTTGCTGGCGCGCTGCTTTTCCCGTTGATGGGCACGACCGATAAAATTCACGACCGCATAGACGTGAATGCCCCGAAAACACTGGATGGCATGCAGTATATGCAAACCTCAAGTTATTACGACATGGGCGTGATTATCCCCTTTGGAGAGGACTATGCTGCCATCCGTTGGATGCAGGATAATATCCAAGGCTCACCCGTGATTGTGGAAGGGCAGGCTTACGAATACCGCTGGGGGAACCGCTATACCATCTATACCGGCTTGCCAGGCGTGATTGGCTGGAATTACCACCAACGCCAGCAGAGAGCTATCTTGCAAACCAACGAAGTCCAAAACCGCGTGGACGCCGTTGATAAGTTCTATATGACTGACGATTTGGATTATGTGCGCAGTTTCCTCAATAAGTACGAGGTTAGCTACATCGTTGTTGGCAGGTTAGAGCAGGCTTTTTATCCTGGCGGCGGGCTGGGCAAATTTGCGGCTCAAGAGGGTATACTTTGGGATGAAGTCTATCGCAATGGCGAAACGGTGATTTATCAGGTGAGGTTACCTTGACGAGCTTCATCATTTGGTATGTTTTAAGCCTAATCTTGGCAGTAGTTAACTTACCCCTGACCTGGAGGCTCTTCAAAGCGCTCCCTTCTCGAGGTTACGCCCTCAGCCGACCCGTCGGGTTGCTGCTGTGGGGCTATTTGTTTTGGCTGCTGACCTCGTTACAGCTGCTGCATAACGACCTAGCCGGGCAACTGGTGGCATTTGGGCTGGTGCTCGTGCTCAACCTGCTCGCCCTTCGTGGTGGACAGACCAAGGAGCTTTGGGCTTGGATAAAGGCAAACCGCCGGCTTATCCTCACTACCGAGACCCTCTTTTTGGTTGCTTTTGGGATTTGGGCGGTTGTACGGGCTGCTAATCCCGCCATCATTGGCACCGAAAAACCCATGGAAATGGCGTTTATCAATGCTATCTTGCGCTCGCCAACCTTTCCGCCCATTGATCCTTGGCTCTCTGGCTATGCCATTTCGTATTATTACTTTGGTTATGTGCTGGCTGCGATGCTCATCCGCGTGAGCTCGGTGGATGCCGCCATTGGCTATAACTTGATGTCTGCGCTGTGGTTTGCGCTTACGGCGCTGGGGGCTTATGGCGTGCTTTTTGACCTCTTGGCAGGGAATCGACATAAAGAGGAGAAAATTTCGGGTTGGGTCTACACAGCCAGTTTGCTCGCACCGTTTATGCTCCTAATCGTATCCAATTGGCATGGCTTTCTGGATATTTTGCATGCCCGTGGCTTGTTTTGGTCGCAGGATGCTGCCGGGCAGTCAGTTTCTTCGTTTTGGCAATGGATCAATTTGAAAGAGTTGACTACAGCGCCACCGAGTTATTCCTGGTTCCCGCTGCGACTGGGCGGAGTGCAATGGTGGGGTGCTAGCCGTGTGGTACAGGATTTTACTCTGAGCGGCACGGCACTCGAGGTGATTGACGAGTTTCCTTTCTTCACTTACTTGCTCTCAGACCTGCATCCCCACCTATTGGCGATGCCCTTCGTGCTCTTGGCTATTAGCCAAGCTCTAAACGCCATTCGCGGCGGCTGGCAAGTCGAAACACGCCTCTGGCACTGGACGCTGCCTTGGAGTCTACCCGAGATATCCTTTGCGGTACTAACACTCGGCGGCTTAGCCTTCATGAACACTTGGGATTTCCCGTTTTATCTGCTCCTTATTGCTGCTGCCCTGGTTTATGGGCAGTACCGCCGCTATGGTTGGAGCGGGCGCAGAATTGGTGAGTTTTTCCTGCTGTGTTTTGGCTTAGGTATTCCAGCGATATTAATGTACTTCCCCTTCTTCCTCAGCTTTTCCTCACAAGCTGGCGGGATTCTACCAAGTTTGGCGTTTTTTACCCAAGGGCATTACTTCTGGATTATGTTTGGTCCGCTTCTTTTGCCGCTTTTTGCCGGCTTGCTGGCACACTTCTTTGAACGCCCACAAGCACGCGCAGTTAAGCCGGCATTTTTGATCACCTTGGGTTTGTTTCTTTTCTTATTTGTCTTTTCGTGGAGCCTTGCATTTATCGGTACAAAGTTACCAACCCTCAATCAGTTGTTCCTGGGCTTGCAGGGAGCCACTCCTGGAGAAAATCCTTTATGGCAAGCGCTCCTCAACCGTATTAAAGCACCAGGCACGTGGATCACACTCTTTTTACTCAGTTTTTTGGCGCTGAATGCATTGCTGGGCGAGCATCATTCCCAAGCTGAGGAGCCGGAATCCGAGAGTACAGAAAAATCGACCCATACCTTTGTGCTATTCTTACTCATCTTGGGTTTGTTACTCACACTTGCGCCAGAATTTATTTACTTGCGAGATAATTTTGGCACACGCATGAACACTATCTTTAAGTTTTACTTCCAAGCTTGGATTTTATGGTCACTAGCTGGCAGTTACATGCTCGTTCAGTTAATTAGCAGCGCGAGAAAAGCCAAGCTTTGGGAGAAACTTTTCCCCTTTGGGATGTTCTTGCTGGGAATGCTTGCAATGTACCTTGGGCTCTATCGCGACGATGCGGTCTTTCAACGCTTCAACCAAAACTTAGGCGCTTTAGGCTCTAGCCCGCTGGATTACATTGTCTTGGGTATATTTGCTTTAGCCATAATCTGGTTTATCTTTGAGCTGGTAAGCCGGCGCTGGAAGATGGCGTTAGCTGTTATATGCATTTGCGGGATCGCGATGGGTTTGGTTTACCCCGTAGTGGCGCTCTGGAACAAAACGGGGGGGATACCTTCAGCAGATCAGTTAACTTTAGACGGGACACAGTACTATAAAGCCGTCTGGCCAGATCAAATGCAAGCGGTGGAGTGGCTCAAGCAAGCGCCCTTGGGCGTGATGGTCGAAGCCGTAGCGGATACCGGCGGCAGCTACACAACTTACGCTTCGGTCTCTACCTTCTCTGGCATGCCCACGGTGTTAGGTTGGATTGGGCATGAGGCTCAATGGCGTGGGGGATACTTGGAAATGGGTAGCCGGCAAAATGACATCCGCACGCTCTATAGCACGCATGACTGGCAGGAAGCGAAAGCAATATTGGATAAATATCAAATCAAGTATGTGTACGTCGGCGATTTGGAAATGAGGACTTACGCACTGGATGAAAGCAAGTTTCAGGAGCATCTCCAACTGGTGTTCGACTCACCCGGCGCTAGAATTTATGCTTATGCAGCAGGTCAATGATATGACAGAGACAGAAACGATTTCTCATAAGAAGGGTTTATCTGATACCCAAATCCAGCTAAGCGTGTTAGCTATTTTTCTGTTTGGATTATGCCTACGCCTGGTGGGCTTAGGTTCAATCCCTTTCTCAGCGGGCGAAGCCCAAGCTGCCTGGCAGGCGCTCCGGGTGGCGCGAGATCTGCCAGTGGAAACCGCTGTTAATGCAGCTTATCAGGGCTTGACTGCGGGTACTTTTGCGCTCATGCAAGCCAATGCTTTTTGGGCGCGCTTTTGGCCAGCATTGGCGGGTGCAAGCTTAGCGCTTGTGCCGCTTTTTTGGCGGCGGAGGTTAAGTCCATTTCTCACCCTTGGGCTGGCTTTAGCTTTGGCGCTGGATCCAGTACTCTTTATTCTTTCCCGGCAGGCAGGCAGCGTAATTTTCGTGCTCGCTGGCTTGGTTTGGGCGCTTAGCTTTTTTATTGCAGGCAAACCCGTAGGGGTCGGAGTAGCCTTGGCTGTGGCTTTACTTGGCGGTCCTTGGGCTTGGGCTGTTTTATTACTCCTGTTGATTGCGCTTGGAATTGCCTACTTCATTAACAAGGCAGCATTAAAGGAGTTTGCATCGTCTTTGCTGAATATATGTCCCCTTCGTAAATCGCCAGCTAAATTTGCTCTGAGCTTTGTGCTCACCCTGCTGCTTTTATCCACATCTTTCGGCTTGGATCCAGCTGGAATAAGCGGGATCGCTGGAGGGTTAAGCGCCTTTCTTCAAGAGGGCTTCTCGACCAGCCAATTCCCAGCCTGGACCCCGATTTATCGGTGGGCTGCGTACAGCATGTGCCCAATAATATTGTCTGTAATTGCAACGGTGCATGCTTGGATGGACGGCGCAAAAGCGAAAAGGGCACTGAGCCTGCTCACAATGGTTTTATTGTTAGGTGCGGTTTTATTTGCTAACTTAGGCACAGGCGGCTTAGCTTTCGTGCAATTACCCATTTGGATTTTAGCGCTTAGTGAGATTGAGCGGCTAGTGAAATCAACAAGTGATCAACCACGGGTGAGCCTGTATGTGTTTATTTTTAGCCTAGTGCTTTGTGTTTATCTGGCAATTAGCTTGAAATCTTTTCTCAATGCTTTCCCGGGTACGCTTGCGTTTACTCAGCAAGGATTAGCTTTTGGCTTAGGGCTGGTGTTACTTGGGTTGGTATATCTATTCACCGGCTTAGGCTGGTCTTTCCAAGCCGCAGGAAAGGGAACAGCCTTGGCACTTACTTTAGTTTTACTCGTTTCAAGCTTAAGCCTGACGCTTTCGAGCACGGTCAATAAGGCAAAACAAGCCGCGCTGATCTGGTCGGATTCACCTATACTGGATTCTGCCGATGAAATTTCCAAAGTTCTGCATGAATATGAGCGTTTGAATACCTTTGAACCTGAGACTGCTTCTGTTGCCATATTGGACCCCAATTATTCGGGTTATGCTTGGATTTTCCGCAACTTTGGTCAGGTGGACGTGCCTTTAGCGCTGCCTGAGAGCCAGAGCCCGGAAATCATACTTTCGCATCCCGAATGGCACCTAGAGCCAGATCAACCTTATCGGGGTATGGATCTCGTTGCCAGCCGCCAAATCGCCTGGGACACCTTGACCCCGATGGACTTGGTGAAGGGTGTTTTTACCCAAACCTTTAATACAAACCCGAACATGGCGATTTTCTGGATCCGAGAGGATTTGTTCACAGGAGCCAACCCTTGACCACACCAACTGAAGCCCACAAGGCATTTCCGCGAACGATTGCAATAGACGGCCCAGCTGCCAGTGGAAAAACAACTGTAGGAAGCCTTTTAGCTGAAGAATTAGGCTACCTCTGCGTTGATACAGGCATCATGTACCGCGCGGTGACCTGGCAAGCTTTAGCCGAAGGTATCGATCTGGAAGATGAGGAAAGCGTTACCAAACTCGCCGAGCAAATCGACATTGACATCTTGCCAAGGAGTGTAGAGGACGGACGCCCGTTTGACGTTTTGATAAATGGCATAGACCGCACGTGGGAGATTCGCTCCCCAGAGGTGGACCAAAATGTGTCCTTGGTGTCCTCCTATCCTGGTGTACGAGAAGCGATGACCCGTCAGCAGCGAAAAATCGCTGAGCGCGGGAAAATTGTGATGCTTGGGCGTGATATTGGCACCGTCGTTTTACCCGAGGCAGATTTAAAAATCTACCTCGATGCTTCTGTGGAGGTCCGGGCTAAACGCCGCTACGCTGAAGAAATTGCCCGTGGGAATAGCGTTTGTTTGAACGATGTGATTGAATCGCTCAAACGCCGTGATGCCTATGATTCCACGCGCAAGGTCGCTCCGCTCAGGGCTGCGCCAGATGCCGTTGTAATTAATACCGACACGCTTACAGTTCCTGAAGTAATTGCAAAGATCAAGGAAATTCTTCAGCAGCGCGATCCGTAATTTAGTCTGAGTTTGTTGCTTAAAACTGATAGATTTACCACAGGCGTGCTATAATCTAGCTAACCCTATGGTACACTTTATTAGCTCCTGCTTTTTTCCTCAGAACAAAACTATCATCGCATCACAACCGCTACCGGTGTTGATATTAGAAGGGCTGGTATTAGCCGGCGTCATTTGGCAGCTTTGGCGTTTGCACAAACCTGGTATCAAAATGGGCAGCAGAGAAATAAAATGGGCAGTTTTACTCGCCCTATTTGTGTTCCCCTTTAATTATTTAGTTCATTTCCCTCTGTTTGAGGGTGAGGTTTTAGCAGCTAATGGGGTCTTAATTCAGCCCCGAATTTTTCTATTAGGCTTAATCCCTGCTTTTGCTGCTGTAGGCTTAGCTGGACCCATTCTAGCGAGTGTTTTCGCATTCGGTTCAGGATTAATTCAATCCTTGATGTTTGATCAGGACCCGATCATTAGCCTCCTGCTTGTTGCGCTAACGGTTCTCTTCATCTGGCACACCAGCCGCACCGACGCTGAAAACAGCGGTCAAAGTAAAAACTCAGTATTAATCAATGGTCTACTGGCTTTTCTTTATTTTCTTCCGCTGATGCTGCTCTCGCGCTTGATTGTGGCAATGAGTTGGGGAGAGAATAATCTACTTATTATTCTCGAGCAATTTTTGCTCGAAGCAAGTACGCTTTTCCCAGCGCTATTGGTTGCAGTTGGCACTTGTGAATTGCTATGCCGATGGGATTATGCTGCCTGGAATCCTTTTCAGTTCATCCTCGAGCAAGAAGTACCTGACGCTTTTAGCCAAGCCGTGAAGGAGATTGAAAAACTAACTCTCGGGGATTACGAAGAAAATCAGGAGCTCAGGCTAAAATCTTCCAGTGAGGCGAAGTTTTATAAGGCACTGAGTGACTTACGCGAAAACTTACGTGTGCGTCAGGATACGCAATCACGCTTGCTCTCGTTAGACCCCTCGTACTACTCACGTGAAGCGTATGATTTGCTGCTCACTTCAATTCTGAGAGCAGCGCTTGGTCGGGATGCAAGCTCTGCCCGCCTGATCTTGTTCAACCCTACGCGTGACCCGGATCGCCGAGAAATGCGCCTGCGGATCGGCCAGGGAGAGCAAACCCGCGTCTATGCCTATCTGGACGTGATGATCTTGGAAAAGTTGGGGAATTTAGATCAGCTCATTCTGAGTGATATTAAAGATGACCAGTATTTTGGATCGAGCGAAGGCTTACCCTATCCGCGATCTCTTGTCGCCTTGAGGCTCAAAAATGATGACGATGCGATCGGAGTACTATGGGTCGGATTTGACCAAAACCATTGGTTTGGTGAGGATGACATCCACTTTTACCAGCAGTTAGCCTATCGGGCTTCAGCGGCACTGAACACGAAAGAGCAAGCCGTTAAAATGCAGTCGGAAAAAGCTTGGTTAGAATCAGCTTTTCAAGCTTTAGCTGACCCCGTGTTGATCATTAATCGAGCAAATGAGGTACTTTTTGCCAATACTGCAGCTGTGCAGCTGCTCACCAAAGAAGCTGGAACGCCTTTGCGTACTCTAAAAGACATGCAAGCGATTTATCCTGAGCTCAATGACGCCCTTATCGCGACGAGCGATTCTGGAGAACCCTTCCGACTAATGGTTGAAAAAGGGCTGGAATATGAAGGGCGCGTTTTTCCGGTCAAAACCCAAGAGGGGCAATCTGGCAAGGTTCTGCTGCTCAAGGATACAACTTGGCAGAAGCGCATAAACGATCAAAAAAACGAATTTGTTACCAATATTAGCCACGATTTACTTTCCCCGCTTCAGTTGATGCGCGGGTACGTGAATTTACTCAAAAATATTGGCAACCTCAGCGAAGAGCAAGAAAAATACATCAGCCGAATCTTACTCAGCATCGAGAATATGTCTGGCTTGGTCAGTAAAGTGATGAGCATGGAAATGCTGGATTCGGATGAAGAAGTAAAACCCATAACTTTCGATCTCAAAGAGCTAATCGTGGAAGTTGTCTCTATGTTAGATTTGCAAGCCCAACAACGTAAGGTGACTTTGCATACCGATTTCAGCGGGCTGCGCAACCCGAACATTGTGGCTGATCGCGTGCTGCTCCGTCAGGCAGTGTTTAACTTAGTCGAAAATGCAATCAAGTTTAATCGCGTGGGTGGGGATGTGTGGATTAGCGCGACGAAGGATGCTGGTAAGGTACACATCGAAGTGAGAGATAATGGCAAAGGAATTGCGCCTCTGGATCAGCCAAAGGTGTTTACGCGCTACTTCCATATTGAATATGGGGAGAACTTCGATAGTCCCGGTCCAGGATTGGGTCTTTCCATTGTTAAGTCGGTGGTGGAAAAGCATGGTGGTAAAATTAGTGTACAAAGTAAATTAGGCGAAGGCAGCACTTTTACGATTGAAATCCCTTTGAGGAAATAAATTAGGAAAAAACCTTAGACGAGCCTCGTAACTGTTTCAAATGTCCATATCTTAGACAGTAGAGAGTGAGAGATCCTCGATGAGTTTGTGTTTGAGCCATTGTACCGTAGGATCCGCAAACTCGGGGCCAACAAAAGCGGGGATGGAAGCTTGATACGGTTGGTAATCATCTTGTCCTCTGGAAACGCGATGATGATACTTATTCGGCTTGTTGATCTGGGCATAAGGGAAAGCGTGGTTTTGTAAGTCTTCTTTGTGGCGCAGCAGGGCTAGCATCGCTATCGCTCCCTGACGCGACCAAGACATACCACGGCCGCGCATGCGCTGGCGCACGAGTTTATCCACATTGCCTTCAATCGCCCCTAAGGTGCAAAAAGGTAAGTCTGCGGGATATCGATATTTCAATGCCACCAAACTATCCGCATTGTTCTTCAGGTACTGATAAACCTTCAAGCGTTCTGGCTTGCCTTTGATTTCTGCTTTCAACTCAGCTTCTACTGCTTCAAAGCCTTCTTGGGTGAGAGTTTCAAGTAAAGCCTTGGTATCCATCACCTTAGCAAATGCTTGATGCACCGCGCGTACCAGATGAAAGCGATCCAAGAGAGCAGCTTGTTTCCCACCGACATAATCAAAACTCTGCCTGACCCAAGCAGCTCCATCCCCACCTACAACCAGCAGTTGAGCTGCGGAGAGATTATAGGTGCTATCGGCTAATTCACGCCATTTGAGGCGCCATTCTTCAGTTGTACCGCCTAATTGGGTCAAAACTGCCTTGTTTTCACAGGCAAAACGGTCTGGCGCAATGGCTTTCTTGCCAGTGTACATAATGCCAACCTTGACTTCTGCCCGCTTGCGCCCGGGCTTGTGCTTGTCTTGGAGATGGATCCAGACCCCATCAGATTCCGCATAGAGGATCTTTGCAAAGATCGAGCCTGCAGCCTCTGAACGAAAAGTATTCTCGTTAGCTTCTACGCTTGCTCCCATCTTGTGAACCATGCGCCCAATGCTGCTGGCACTAATAGGGGTCTTTACCATCTCGCTCAACCAGTCGGCTGCCCGGCGATAGGAAGAATTAGCTGCCATCTCGCATCCCATCTCTTCTACATGGACACTGTTGCGTTGATAGGGTTGCAGCCCCAATAGTTCGTCTAAAGGTTTCCGCCGTTTGCCATTTTCGTCCCGGTATACTCTCCGCCGATAACTGATATAGCCTTGTTCGGTCACTAAGCTGCGCTTTTCCCGGCCAACATTCTTCCAGCTCTTGGGTACATAGGCGCGCAATAAATCATCAATGGCTTCTAACATTGCCACGATTTGTTCTTGGGCAGAGCGGGTGCAAATCCAGGTGAGCTCACCTTCTATGTCGTCCAAATGAATTTGTCTGCTTTGCGCTGCCTCTATTCTGGGTATAATTATTTCGACGGTTTCGACTGTCATTTGAGAGTTCCTTTCGTTTTTGGTGTTACAAACCCTATTATCAAGGAACTCTCATTTTTTTGCATCCCTCTAATCTATGAACTTTTGAAACAGTAACCCAATTTGACATTACAAATTTGACATTTAACTTGCATCTATCCTAAGAACTGTTATAATAATTGCATCAATTTCTTAGGAAAACGGATTTTTAAATTACAACAGCGATAAATCTATTCGTAGATTTTTGAGTAACTTCCCAATTAATAATAAGAATAGGCGTGAATTCATAAATACCATGTTTATGTTTGATAATATGTCACTCGAGAGAACCGGTCTCTGATGAGATGAAAAGCGCCTGCCAAAAAGGATGATATGGATATTTTAGAATTAGAAAGTAAAACAATTAGCGAGCTTCGTAAAATAGCCGAGGATTTGAATTTCCCCAAGCCTATTCGGCTTAAAAGGGAAGGGTTGATTGTTAAAATCGCCCAAGTTCTTGGCGAACAGGAAGGCTTGGAAATACGCGGCGGCGTCCTGGAGATCATGAACGAAGGCATTGGCTTCCTGCGGCCTAATTACCGCATTGGGCCTGATGATATCTATGTCTCTCAGGCACAATTACGCCGCTATGACCTGCGCTCTGGCGATCTCGTCATTGGGCATGTGCGCCCTCCTCGAGAGTCCGAAAGACACTACGGGCTACTCAAAGTAGAATCCATCAATGGGCTCACCCCAGACGAAGCCCGCGACCGCCCTAAATTCGAATCCCTTACCCCGATTTTTCCCGATAGACAATTAAATTTAGAGCATGATTCTAAAAACTTATCAACCCGCTTGATCAACATGATCGCTCCTATCGGCAACGGCCAACGTGCCATGATCGTTTCTCCGCCTAAAGCGGGTAAAACAACTATTCTTAAAGATATTGCCAATGCTATTGCGGTCAACCACCCAGAAGTTCGTCAGATCATGTCCTTGATTGGCGAGCGCCCTGAAGAGGTTACCGATATGGACCGCTCCGTGGATGCTGAAGTGGTTGCCAGCACTTTTGATGAGCCGGTTAATGCCCATGTCCGTATGGCGGAGATTGTGTTAGACCGCGCCAAGCGGCTGGTCGAAAACGGTTTGGATGTGGTTATTTTAATGGACTCATTAACCCGCTTGGCACGTGCCTACAACATGGTGGTCAACCCATCCGGACGCACGCTTTCCGGTGGTATGGACCCTTCAGCGCTTTATCCTCCCAAACATTTCTTCGGGGCAGCGCGTAACATGGAAGACGGCGGCAGCCTGACCATCATTGCAACCGCGCTGGTAGATACTGGTTCACGCTTAGACGACGTCGTCTATGAAGAATTCAAGGGCACCGGTAATATGGAATTGGTCCTCTCTCGTAAGCTTCAGGAACGGCGCATCTTCCCTGCCATTGATATCGAACGCTCTTCTACACGTCGTGAGGAGTTGCTGCTGGATAGGGACACCCTCCAGAAAATCTGGTTAATGCGCCGTATGTACCTGCAAATGGTTTCCAACCCGCCCCAAGGCGCCGGTATGGACACAGCTGTCGCAACCGAAGCAATTCTACAGCGCATGGAAAAAACCAAAACCAATTCAGAATTCTTGGACACGTTGACAGATAACTCCTGAAGTAAGCTATAATCCCAATTATGATTGATAAAGAATTGGAACAATCCACTGGCAAAGAAAGTGCAAAGCGCCGAAGCATACTGGCTTGGGTGCTCACAGCAATTATTTGTGCTGCTTTGGTCTCTGTGCTATTTTGGCAGCCTGAGATTGCCCGTTCTATGAATAATCAGGCTCAAGCTCTTCCGCCCGCGACAATTGACGGTAGCACTTCCCCATTAGAAACCACGCTCCAAAACGTTCCAACTTTTCAGATGAGCTCAACACAGGCAGCGCTCATCCGTCAACCCAATCCGCATACGGATATCGACACAAGCTTACGCACCACGGCAATCGAATATACCGTACAGGAAGGCGATTCGGTGTTTGGCATTGCGCAAAAGTTTAATATCGCACCCGAGACGGTTCTGTGGTCCAACTATGACGTTCTGAGCGATAACCCGCATCGACTGGCGATTGGGCAAGTACTCAAAATCCCGCCAACCGATGGAATCTGGTACAAATGGACTTCTCGGGATACACTCGACACGGTAGCTGCCAAGTTTTCGGTGACACCTGAGGATATCTTGCTCTATGTTGGGAATGACCTTGATCTCAGCAATCCGGTCATTGAACCCGGGACTTATGTCATGGTTCCTGGCGGTGAACGCGAATATCAACAATGGCTCATTCCAGATATTCCCCGAGGTGCTGCGGGTGTTTCTACAAGCCCTTATTTCCAATGTGATACCAGTGCGAATTACTTCCCTGGGACGGGCTACTTCACTTGGCCAACAAGTGTGCATACCATTTCCGGCAATAATTATTGGTCTGGGCACTTAGCGATTGATATTGGTGCAGGAACAGGCTCTCCAATTTACGCTGCCGATAGCGGCGTTGTGGTTTGGGCTGGTTGGATGGAAAATGGTTATGGTAATGTGGTCATCATTGATCACAATAACGGTTATGTCACGGTATATGCTCACCTTAGTGCGGTGAATGTTAGCTGCGGGCAAAATATTTTCCAGGGCTCCGTGCTTGGAGCCGCTGGCAGCACTGGCAACTCCACCGGACCGCACCTGCACTTCGAAATCCGCTACATGGGCGGCTTTGTCAACCCATTGACCTTACTCCCTTGAGGTTTATAATTAACTTCGGCTCCAGTAGCTCAACTGGATAGAGCAAGGCACTCCTAACGCCTAGGTTGGGGGTTCGATTCCCTCCTGGGGCACAAGAATTACAAAAGCGCGCAAGTTTGCGCGCTTTTTTGATGAAGTAACTGCATGGAAAAGAGATTTAAAAATTTTTCTCTTGGTCTTGTGCGTTTGTTTCGTCCTCGTCATCGAAGAAATCATCTGGGTCGCTTTGCAATTCCTGCCGCACCAACAGCTGGATGGCATCTCCCTCTTCAAAGTTTAGTGCTCGCGCAGCCATAATAGGGACTTGTTTGGTTAATCCAATTTCGTCGCGATACTCCAAAAACATGGTCAAATTTTGCTGCCAAGCTCTTGTGCACCGATCGATTAATGACTCGCTATCAAAAGTACGCAAGGTGGTCATCGCCATCGTATAGAGATAAGGACCCTCAAGGATCCCTGCAGTCCAAGTGGTGGTGCTGCCACGCACTTGCGCATCTTCGATAGGCTCAAATGTAGGTGTTGGACCTTCAATAACTGTAATCTTATTATTCATTTTCTCACCGGCGCGAATAATACCATAAAATCAAAAACTAGACGACGCAAGATTCGTCTAGAGCTTAGACAAAATTAAGGAAACTTACAAAACGCCAAACACGCTCAGGGCTGGCTAAAAATCAGTCAGCCCTGAGATTAGAAGTGCAGTTTTAATTCGTTGTATTGTTCCAGAACCAGTTATAGGCGTAATACACTTCGCCTTGCAATCGAATAGCAATGCGCTGCTCTCCAGCCAATTCTGCAGGGATTTCGAACGTGGCTTCTAGCGTTCCACCTTCACCTGAATTAAGCGTGGTTACCTCGATACCATTAATACCCATTGTCCACATCTTTCCCATCAGAACTGTGAAATCGGTGTCTTCAGGTAAGTTGTACGCCTTGATGGAGACAGTGGTGTCTTTTTCAACTGCGGTGATAAAGAAATACGGGTATCCGCTATAGCCGTCCACTGGTTCTGCCGGCGGTGTACTGGCAGTGTTATTCCAAAACCAATTATAAGCGTAATAACCGCCAGTTCCTTCCAAGCGGATGGCGATACGTTCCTCATTGGCTAACTCTGCGGGGATATCAAAAGTCGCCTCAAAGCTGCCGCCTTCCCCAGAATTGAGCGTCGCAACTTCAATCCCGTTGATGCCGCGTGTCCACATTTTTCCCATAAGGACGGTAAACTCCACATTCTTGGGGAAGTTGTAAGTGGTGATGGTAACGTCCTCACCTTTTACGACAGATTTAATCGAAAAAGTGGGAATGTTGCAAGCGCAAGTGGGAGGCTGGGCAGGGGGATAATCCTCTGGCCAGGTACCATTTTTCGCATCGTTCCAAAACCAGTTATATGCGTAATAGGGATTATCAGTACCTTCAAGACGGATTGCAATTTGCGCACGCCCTTTCAACTGCTCTGGGATTGGGAAGGTAGCGAGGAATGAACCGCCTTTATCCGAATTAAGCGTCGCAACAACAATTCCATCGATGCCTTTTGTGCCAATTTCGCCCATCAAAACGTTGAAGTTTTTGTTTGCCGGCATATTATTGGTGAGAATAGTGACACTTTCATCCGTCTTCACTTCCGAGATGGAAAAAGTGGGGTAAGTAGAGGCTTGGACCTGGCTGACCCCAGCAAAGATGGAACCAAATAGAGCGACAATCACAATCAAACCGACGATTTTCTGCTTTTTCATATATTCTCCTTTGTGACTTTTCCTGTTTGTACAGCTTCGTTTACGATGATCTATGTAATTTATTGACGTTAAAATTCGGAAAAAGTTCCATTTTTCCAGCGCATATTTCTTTGAGTATTATATACTTTTTTCATGCTTTATCAAAATTTAAGCGCCTTTTTCACATGAATTTATGCATAAAACAACGATACCAACCTAACTTATAGGTTGGTATCGTTGGAATTGAAGCACTTTCAGAGTTTTACTTGGTTTGAATCTTGATCGTCTTACTGCGCGCTTCTTCGGCTTTAGGGATTACAACGGTTAACACGCCATTTTCGAGCGTAGCGACAACATTTTCAGTATCCACCGGTGTGGGCAGGGAAACTACCCGTTGGAATTTGCCCGAGGGCAATTCACTGAGGATATACTCACTCTTAGCATCGCGTTCTACTTTGAGCTCGCCACTTATTGTAAGGACACCATTGACTACCTGAATTTCAACATCCTCCGCGCTGACAGCTGGTAAGAACGCTTTGAGTTCGTATGCATCCGCGGTGGATCGTAAATCAACAGGTAAAAATACATCGAGGTCTAAATCCTGGCCTAATTCGCGCATAGCATCTGCATACGCTTGTAAACTAAATCTTCGACTTCGTGGGTGAAAGTAAAATGTCATAGTTTCATCTCCTTTGAATCTCATTTGATATACATCACTAATGTAATCCCTAATTGTTAGAATTTTACTAACGCAGAATAGATACAGTATTAAAATGACCACTCTGATAAGCATGAGTTTGGAGATGAGCATAAGATTGGCTATAATACATCGAGGCTAGACGACTTTTTAGGTATCAACCCTAAAGTAATTATCTTGGAGTAAGGACATCATGCAGGAAATTGCACCTAACGTTTTCATTACAACAAACTCCCTCGGTCTAATCACCGGAATTATTCACCCCGAAGAAGGATTAGTATTAATTGATTCCCCTACCCGCTTAGATGAACTAGACTCAATTGGTGCCAAGTTAACGGGTAATGCTAAGCCTTCACCCCGTTTCCTCATCATCTTAGATACCAACTATGACCGTCTGCTCTCTGCCAAAGGGATGGATTTCATCATCATTGCGCATGTCAATAGCATTACGCCCACAAAACCAAAATCAGGAGCAGCTAAAGCCTCCGAGGATCAAACTTCGCTTGGAGATGCCCCCGACTCACCCAATGGCTCAATGCGTCAATTTTCACCCGAAATCGTTTTCCAAACAGACATGAGTATCTTCTTAGGGACTATGGAGATACGGCTTGAGCACCATGCGGGGGTAAATAATGCCGGCGTTTGGGTGGAATTACCCCAACAAAAGCTGCTTTTTGTTGGCGATACGGTTATGGGGGATGAACCTCCTTTCTTAGCTTACTTCGATGCCGATGCTTGGCTAACCGATTTGGAACTGCTTGCTTCAGAGCGCTTTCGTGGTTATCAAATCATCTCTTCACGTTGTGGAATTGTTACCCAAGAGCAGATCGATATCATGCGCCAAAGGCTGACGTATATTCGTGATACGCTTAACCCGCTCCTCGAAAATAAAGCCAGTTTAGATGAAATGCTCAAGCTGATTCCCCAGATAATAGATTATTACAACGTCCCGCCCCTGCTGCACGATTTGTACTATAACCGTCTGCGTTGGGGGCTAACAACGTATTACGAAAATCATCGTTAATGGAGGAGCGCATCGTGGAAACTCTTGCAGGATATAGTCCTTTGGTTGAATTAACACGCGGTGGAATGGTGGAATGTGTCCATTTTGGCACTTTTGCAATTGTGGATGCGCATGGGAACCTCCTAGCCTCCGCTGGTGACCCGGAGCTACGGACTTTTCCCCGCAGCTCAATGAAACCTTTCCAGGCGATTCCCTTCGTAGAATCTGGCGGTCCGGAGCATTATGATCTCACTGACGAAGAACTCGCCATCATTTGTGCTTCACACACCGGCACAGATAAACACGTGGCAGTGCTCAAGCAAATCCACCAAAAAGTCGGGCTTCAAGAAAGTGACCTACAATGCGGCGTACATTGGCCTTCAGATAAAACCACAGCACAGGAAATGCGCCAGCGTGGCGAGCAGCCGACACCTTACCGCCACAATTGCTCCGGGAAGCATTCGGGCATGCTCGCTCAGGCTAAACTGCGCGGCTTACCTTTAGAGACTTATCTCGATCCGGAACACCCCATCCAGCAAGCTATCCGCCAAACTATGGCAGAGATGAGTGACTTAAGCCCAGAGGACCTAACCATAGGTATAGATGGCTGCAGTGCACCTGTATTTGCCCTGCCTGTGCGTGCATTCGCTCTGGCGGTCGCACGTTTATGCGACCCAGCAGGATTAGCTCCAAGCCGGCAAGCAGCCTGTCGGAAAATCACTCATGCGATGATAAGCTTCCCAGAGATGGTAGCAGGTCCGGGCAGGTTAGATACCATCTTGATGCATGCCATGGCAGGCAAAGCGGTTGCCAAAGGCGGCGCAGAGGGCTACCAAATGATTGGGCTGCTGCCTGGGGCACTCCAACCCGGTTCACCAGGCATTGGCATCGCAATCAAATTTTCGGATGGGGACCCCAGCCGGCGGGCAACCAATACGCTCATAACAGCCATCTTTGCTGCTTTGGGTTTCCAGCAAGAACTGCAAGCTGAAGCACTGCAAGAGATTACCGACCCCACACTGCGTAATTGGCGTGGTCTGGTCATTGGAGAACAACGCTTGAGCGCTGCAGCCCAACAAGTATTGAAAAACCTGAAAGTGATGAACAGCTGAAAAACAACGCCTCGAACCCGCCGGAAATTGCGCCCGAGCACCGTGAGCGGATTAAGCAAGTCAATGAGCGCTTGTTGGCAGTGTTCGGTTATCCCGAATGGCGCCAGCCGCTGCCAGCTGTAGACGAGCTGGTATGCACGTTTCTTTCCCAAAATACGAATGACATTAATCGCGATAAAGCTTTTCAGGCGATCAAAACTCGTTATGCTAACTGGGAAGAAGTGCGCGATGCCGATCCGCAGGAATTCATGCAGGTCATCCGTATTGCCGGATTGGCGAACCAAAAAGGTCCAAATATCCAGCAAGCTCTCCGAAAAATTAGCGAGAAAACTGGGCAGATCAGCTTAGATTGGCTTAAGGAGCTGCCCCTTGA
>ERZ1026796.822-NODE-822-length-22821-cov-4.132678_pt1 | contig 22821 bp, 22 predicted proteins | sample MGYA00520874_ERZ1026796 | MGnify/ENA primary metagenome ERZ1026796 (study PRJEB33270, sample SAMEA104284474) | anaerobic digester metagenome | biome: Anaerobic digester microbiome; feature: mesophilic sludge digester; material: Anaerobic digester biomass | place...
CAGTTCCGCCACCGACCCGACCGTCACCGGCTTACCGGTCACCTTGCGCAGCCACCGCCCCACGTTGATGCCGCCCGCCATTACTCGTCCCCCTTAGCCACGCCCGGGCCGGCCTGGTGCAGGCCCACAGCAGCCGCCGCCGCATACACGCCGGTCAGCAGCACCTGCAACCAGCTGCCTGCCAGCAGTCCCTGCGAGGCCGCCGCCGCCGCCAGCCCGAGGCTCACGGCCACCGTCAGGACGTGCGTCGCCCGGCCGCTTACAGTTATGCCGCCCTTGATCAGCGCGACGATCACCGTCGCCGCCGCTGATATTCCTGCAATCGTTCCAAGGTCTCCGTATTCCATGTTGCCTCTCCTTAGAGTGCGATCAAAAGCGTCACGAACCAGCAGGCGAGTCCTGCCGCCGTGAGGTTGACGCGCCCCGCCGGCACGCCCGCCGCAGCGAGCGTCCAGAGGACAATCGCCGTAATCTTCAATATTAGCGCGATTGTAATCATTTCGTTTCCAGCCCTTTCACCAGATTCAGAATCACTTTCGCCTGCTCGTCGTGTTCACCCATCTTCGTGACGAGCAGATCAATCGCGCCGACAACCCGTTCCATCTGCATCAGCAGCGGAGACAGGTTCGTGGCCGCCCTCAGCTGGCTTACCTCAGTTTCGAGCACGCGGATGCGCTCCGCCTGCCGCTTGTTCTCCGCCTCCAACAATTTCACGTGTTCTTTGTACGTTTCTAGGTCCGCGCGCAGTAGTCCGATGGCCTTGCTCCTGATGCCCCACACGGCGGCGATGACCACGCCCACCGCCCCGATGAGCGCGCCCGCGCTCGTCAAGATGTCCTGGATACTGTGCATCTTTACCTCTCAATACAATACGAGTCAGGGTGGTGAGTCTATTCATGCGTTCGTGACCCAGAGTGTCAGCGTCGCACCCGTCCAGTCCTGGGTCACGGTAGCGTCGCTTGCTGCACACTCCACAATAATCGTTTCGCTGGCGGCGATGCTAAGGTCAGCCGTTGTCGCCGTGAGCGTCAGTTGCGCCCCCGTCAGCGAGGTCAGCGTCTCCGCATCCTTCACCGCCGCGAGCAGGCTTCGAGCCGCACCACCACTGATCTTCGCCTTCACGTCAACGGTCAGAGATCCGCCAGCAGGAACCGCGTCGCAGGCAAGGGCCATCGCTTGCACCGCGACCGGCCGCCCCGTCACCATTGGCACAACTACCTTCTGCGTGGTGTTCTGCACGAAGCCCGGAAGCGCGATAACAATCGGAACAGCCTTGGTCGCGATAGGTGCAAGCGCGATACTGTCTATGTTCAATCCGCCGCTGTCCGACACAACCGCGCTTGCCAGCCGTGTGGCGTTGGCAGGCGGGGTCGCCGAAGTAGTAACGGATAGTGCAAGCGCCCCAGTTGCTGGCGTCCGAACCAGATAGACGTAGTTCGTTCCCGCTCCTGCGGCGCCCTGCGTAATAACTGCGCTCGTCTCGACTATCGCCGCGCGTGTCTGGCTGCCATAAGTCCCCTGCGGAACACACACTCTTGTTCCTTCGGCAAGCGAAAACGTAGCAGTACCAACTCCAGTGAGGAAACTTGCGGTCGTTCCGGGGAGTACACTTGCACCAACCGAGGAGAATGCTGTCCACTCAACCTGGTCCTGCGTCCAGTCGTCATTGTCCTCGGAAGCCTCAAAGTTCTCCCCTATGTCTACCCAGAGTTCTGCGTTCGTTCCCCCTGGCCAGTTGCGTATATCGTTAGGTAGCGCCGTATATGTGAGTGCCATTGATTACTCCCAAGTGTGCCCGTCGTCGAATGATTTCTTTACTGCCACAGCTCCGGGTTCCGCGATGTACGACAGTATCAGCGCCCGCTTGCGCTTGCCACTGCTGTCAGGCTCGTATGCGAGTTGCAGGCTCATAAAGTCGTCTGAGGCAGATACTACGTTCGCAGGGGCGCTCCACGTCGTTCCGTGGTCGTAAGAGAGTTGGAACTTGATTTTCCCTGCGTCATAGTACAGGAAGTACGTTGTACTGGTGTCAGGGTCGTATTGCAGGAATGGTTTGGTTGCCATAATCCCAGAACTGTCCTCTGCGCCCCACGTCTGGCCCTCGCTAACCGACTTGCGCCTGCGTATCTGCCCGTCGCGCACATAGTAGCAGTACAGTTCACGTGTGCGTTTCGTGCCAGGAACGGAATCGTACATCAACAACGATGGCTGCGCTCCGTCACACAGGTCAATCGCTGTGCTCCATGTGCGCGCACCTACAGTATAAACGTCAAACTTGATTTTCGTGCCGCTTGTGTAAGCACGATAGATGCGGCCTGCGGATGTTTTGACCATCGTCAATCCGCCGCTGCCAGCCGAACCGTCTGCCACGAGACATACCCGCGTGAAGACGCCGTTGATCAGCATCGCGCCCCAGCTGGTTGTTATGCCAGCGGCTCCGCGCAAATCCCATTGTCCGTCAGGGACAATGCTGGTCAGCAGGTCACTCGGGACAACGGTGTTCGGGAACATGTAAACCCCGGACGTGTCGGTTGTTGTCTCGTCTCTTACGTCATCGGCATCGGCCGGATTCACAAGTTGCACGGGGCACAGCCCCGATACAGGCGTGCTGACGCCATGAACGATCCCGGCAATGGACCCGCCCAAGATCGGTTGCACCAGTATCGGCTCCGCCGTGCCCGGCCCGAACCGCAGCCAGTCCGCGGCGATCCATGCTGTCCAGTCGGCAACCGAGTACACTCCAGACTCGTCTTCGGCGCTGGTCGCATGCGTCAGATTGTAAGCTTCCGCGCACTGGTTGCAGTAGTCTGCAAATGCGTAATAGGACAGCGTCCCGGCAGTCGACAGGGACCGCGTAGATAGTCCTAGAGCCTCAACGGTCTCCAGCCCTTTCCGGCTGGTCTTCAGGCGCCCGCGGTCAACAGGCGTTGGCAGGAAATCGTCGTCGCGCGCGCCGTGGATGTTGTCCGACACGTCCTTGATGGTATAGACGGTCTTCGTCTGCGGCCCCTCCCCATCGCCCGGTGACGGGTTGTCTGTCAGGTATCCCGCCTCCTCCATGATCGTCACCTTGCCGGTCTGATTCGCGCTGATGACAGGCTGCGCCCACTGCTCCAGCGGATTCTCACCCTCGGTGTCCTCAATGCGCATTGGGTCTTCCACCGTAACGCACTGGTGGGTTCCATACTGAACATCGGCAAATCCGTTCGGCATCTTCAACGCGGCATGGATGGTGTCAATCAGCACATCGTCAGCCGTAGCGAAGCTGAGCTGCACTGTCTGGGCCGACAGGCCGTTCAGACCCCAGCCCCAGCCGCCTTCCGACAGTTCCCGTTTGCCGTCAGCGTACTCCCGCTCATAACGCGTCATGCTGTAATCTATGCCGGACGCGTTGGACGGCGCGCAGAGGTCCACCGTGAACTTCCCTGTCGCATCGCCCGTGACGGTCCACGTCTTCGTGCCAATCGTCACGGTCAACTCGACGTCCGCAGCGGCTGGCGTGCATTGAATTGCGAGGAAGCGAAACGAGTCCCAGAATACGGGCGTGCCCGGCTCGTAGGTCTTCGCCACCGCTTTCGGATTCGCGCCCGCGATCTTCAACTTGCCGCTGGCGGTTGAGACGGTCTCCGTCCCCACCGCCTCCCAGTCGCTGACGCCCGATGCGAAGTCCTCAATGGTGAACGACTCGTAGACCCTACGCCGCAATGCCGGCCACATCAACCCCGGGACATACATTACCACGCGCCAGCAGTTCGGGTCCACGTCAAAGTCTTTCAGGTCGGCCGGGTCAAACGCCCATGCGAACTGGTAGCCCCGGACGCCGTCTTCGCCTGCCTGCGTCTTCGGCCGGTCGTCCACCTCTAGGTCTATGAGTTGTATGTCCCCAAACAGTATTGTGGTTCGGTGGACCCTGCCGCCGAATGACAGCGTGCCCGACACCGGCAGCGTCAGAGGCTCATCCATGCTGTCCACCGTAGCGTGCAGGTATCGTGTCACTACCTCGCCCAACACCGGCGGGTCTGGATGCACCGGCGCGAACGGATCCGCCACTATCTCATCCTCTGGCCATATACCGTCCGGGAGCGTCTTTCCCTGGCAGGTCAGCACGACCGGAATCGCGGGGTCAACCTCCAGGTGTATGTCGTAGGGGCCAGCCCCCGAGGACGGCCAGTCCGTCTGTTCTATGCCCTCTCCATTGCTATAACTCTCATGCCTGATCGTCAGGCTGTTGCCGCCGGACATCACCGCGGAGACGTAGCAGTTTATCCCGTAGTCATATGCGTCCTCTGGACTGCCTCCGAAGGGGAAGAAGCCGCGCATGTTCGCGGCCCAGTTTATGTCTTGCCAATTCGGTCCACCATTGAAGGCGTCCAGCTTGATGGTGCCCTCGTAGGTCGCTGGGAGCGGCCGGAAGCGCAGGTAGTTCCACCCATACAGGTCACCGTCTCCTTCCTGCCACGGTCTCTTCGCATCAGGGTGGATGTTCCACATTTCGTTGTCGCCTATGATGGCGCCCGAGTGCTTTATGTAGGCATCAACGACGGGGCTCGCGATTGGCCCAGGCGTCAAATCGGCCCGGTTCTGCCAGATGTCCGTCGTGGTAAAAGTCAGCGGCGCCATGCCACCCATGGAAATGGTCACGCTTATCTGCTCGTCTTCCGTCGGCCACCACCACCAGTCCACGCTCGCACCGCGCCAGTCGCGCAGGTCTATGACCTCGTCGGCTGCCCCGACCTGTTTCCCCCAGCGCACGGGATCACCAGTGGAGGCGTAGTCGGGGTAGCGCGGATGGTCGTTTATCGTCACCATCTTGCGGACCGGGCACGAGATCGTAATCGTCGGCCCCGCGAAGCTGCCACCGACCGGGTACTGGTAGTATCGCACCGCGCCGGGATCGTTCGTGTTTACTTTAGGGTATTCGATTCCCCAATCGTCAACCGACCCGAAGCCTTCGCTGTCGGTCGAAGTCGAGACCTGGACTGCGAAGTACACAGCCCACTTGTCAATTTCCTTACCCTCTTCTTCGTCGAAGACGTTCTCGGGCTCATCCGGCACGGTCATAGCGACGCGCACCGTAACCGCCCCGTTGCCGAGCCTCAGTTGATAGTACCGAGATTTCGGCGTAAGAATCGCAACTTGTGGGAGGCCGACTTCACCAGCATAATGGATAACCTCGACGTACGGTAGGCTGTCTTCGAGCCTGACCGCCGGCATCGCCCGCCCCCCGGTGTCGATAACAACTTCGCTCATGCCGTAGCCGCCGGGTCTTTGACCATATAGCGCAGTTCCAGTTGAGCGCGGGTCATCGTGGTCACTATCTGAATGGGGCCGTTGCAGTTGCCGCGGGACGGCTCCGCGGGGTCAGCGGCAGGTGTTCCCTGCTCAAGTGGCCGGGACTCTGACGGCCGGCGCGAGTCAGGCACGGGCTGTGCCTGCGTCACCGTCCAGCCAATAGTCTGCGGAGGCGGTGCCGTGGGCGGGATACGCGGCGGCCCTTGAGGCTGAGGCTGAGGCTGTGTTTGCGGCCAGGGTTGTGGTTGGGACTGAGGTCTATTCTGCGGTTGGTTCTGTGGCTGCGTCTGTGGGTAAGGCTGGACGTATGGCTGCGGTCTCTTTTGTGGCTGCGACTGAGGCCGCTTCTGCGGCTGGGTCTGCGGCTGGGTCTGCGGCTGGGTCTGCGGCTGGGGGCTGGGAAGGAACGCCTTGCCGATGGCCTTTTGTGCAGTCGGGCTCAACAGCAATTCCGCAGCTATGTTAATCGCCAGCCCCACACCGGTGCCCATCGTGACACCGCGTGCGAGTAGCCCGCCGACCCGCGCAACCCGTGCAACCCGTGCAACCCGTGCAGCCTTCCTGGCTCTGTCAGCAATTACGGGGAAGTTCTTTATGCGTAGCCCCGTGTTAATCGTAGGTTTGGCTATTCTACGAGCGGTGGTTCCTTCAAACATCATCCCTCCGGTATCCCGTGTACGTCGCGGGGCGGTAGTAAATCCGCTTGGGATCGCCGCTGTCTACAATCACCTGCACGTCAATGCTGCGGATTCGGTAGTCGCCCTTTCCCGTTATCGTCACCGTGTCATCAGGGAATACATCCGGGTAATACTGAGCCTTCCACGTCGCCGTAAGTACAGGATCCATAAACCCGGGCCGCGTGACGAGCGCATACGCCATGCGCTCAATCGCCGCTTGACTGCGCACCACAGAGTCCCGGATCATAATCGTCTTGGGTTCCCTCAAGCCTGTAACACTGTCGGGGGACAGCGAGTCTTCATCCTTCACAATGAACATACACGGGCGGCTGCTCGAATCGCAGTACCAGAACCCAAGGATATTGCACTGTGGCTCCTGAGAGAACTCCTCATAGTCCCAACAGGCATTGTCGCCCATTGTCCCTAACTGAAATGTGCGCACAACGGGTGTCGGGTCGTCAGGGTGATACATCCGAAAGACCCAATTGCCACCGACGCACCGCTCGTCGAAGGTGTATCCGATCTTCTGTTCAATCTTCGTGAACCAGGTGTCAACGGTGTCCCCGGGCTGAGGCTTGTAAAGGTGACGGGTCGCGTGTCCCGAAGTCTCAAAGCGCATCCCCCCAAGGTCGGGGATCACCATATAGGCATCTTCTGCCCCGCACAGCCTGAACAGATATCGCACAACATCCGTCACCAGCCGCCCATCAAACGGCCCGGTCGATGGAAGTTGCACCGCCCGCGCCCTGTGCCGCAGGATACTCTCCAGTTCGTAGTGCAGCGTTTTGGCCGCGTCCACGGGCGCCTCTACCCGCCGGGGTCGCTTGGCGAATCCAAGGAATATCGGGGTGCCAAGCGTTATCTCAGTAATGCGGTTCAGGGGGAACGACGTTCCGCCCCAGTCAGGGCCGTTGCTCAGGCTGATGTTGCCAGTAACTCCCTCGCGCCCCTGAGAGTATTGCAGCGAAAGCGATATGACGTTGTCAGTTATCTCCTTTTCGTCGCTCCCACGGGTACCCGTCTCCCCTGCAAAGTGCAGCCACGCTCCAGTCACGAACGGCGTAAAGTTCGGCCGCGCGTCGGGGTTGTAATCGTCGGGCGAAGCGGTCAATTCGTACTTGACGCAGTACTGATACTTGGTTCCATCCCAGACCATTTCGGTTTCGCTGTCAGTGTCGAGAACCGTCATGTTGACAGATGTCCCCATCAACGGATACCAGACTCGTGGCTTGGTGTCAGGGTCAACTATAGTCCTGACTTCGGCTGCTGCTGGCGGCGGCCAGTTGAGCGCGCGAATCGGCGTGGTATATTCCACCGAATCGGGGTAGACAGCGTGCATCGCCTGCACCATGCCCTGTGATGCGGGGAAGTGAATGGAGAGCGGGCCCGCAGCCGTGATCTCATTGCTTATGTCCGTCTCGTCGAGCGCCGTATCCGTATGAACGAACCCGCCTCCGAGCGTTGGAGACCAGAAGAGAATCTTGTTCCCGAGCATGGGCTGTATCAGAAGGGTCACAACCTCCCCGCTAATACTGCGAGTCGTTTGCGTTAGCTTGCCCTTGCCAAGAGCGGTCGTCCCTTTGTACAGGCTCGTCGTCGCGTCTGAGTATACAAAGAGGACGTGTTCGCCGAACTGTATGGTGATGGCGGCGTAATTGTCGCCTTGGGGGCCAAAGGCACGGAAGCTCACCACGAACGGCTGATTCGGCACGTACTCCCTGATGGTCTGAATGCGTTCGTTGTGGTTGAGCGATATGAGCCAGTAGTCACCAGTGTAGAGATATTCAATCTCGTCCCACCAGTCCGGGTCTCCTTCCTCTGCTTCAGGGTCACGTATGGGGGTGAATGCACTTTTGCGAAGACGTGCGTAGTCTCCCGTTGTAGTTGTTGACCACTCGCGTTTCAACTGCAACGGCTTGAGTTGCAACGCAGGGTAGAGGGGATTGACCCACCAGTCAGTGTTGGTATTTACGTTTGGGACGCACCACCCGAAGTCAAAACCGTCCTCCTGCGGGGGTGTGATTACAGATTGTGCTGGCCCCGCCGTCTTTGCAACGTCAAGGCTGACCTTCAGGTAGTCATGTATTGCCATAGGTTAGGAGTGTGACCTATCCGGCCATGTTCGGGTAGAGTTGGCGCAGGTAGTATTCGTTTACCTGGTGCGCGATGCTTGACGCCATCTGCGCGAGGTAGCCGTCGCCAGCAACGGTAATGGTGAGCCCCTGCATTGTGGGGGTTGAGCGGCGCATTTCTCCTATGGATATCGGGCGCACGCTGTTGGAGTTCGCGCCGATGATCTCCCACGCGAAGTCCTTCCAGTTCTTGGTATTCCCGGATATCTCTTCGAGGCGTCGGTTCGCCGCCTGCATGAGCTGGTTTGATTCTTTGAGTAGCGTGGCCGACATGCCCTGCTCAACGGCGTTGCCGGGGGCAAGCGCTCGCGAGCGCATTTGCCGGGCCAACTCCCGCATTTCAGATACTTCCTTCTCGCCAGCTTCCTCCGGCGTCCGGTTAGCGGCGATGTAGCCTTCGGCCCTCTGGCGTTCTTCCGCTATGCGTTCACGAGACTGCACGCCCTGTGCGTAGGCATTGATCTCGTCGTCAAGCATTCGGTATCTGGCGCTCCCCCTGGGTGCGAGGTCGCGCCGTGCGATCAGCCCCTTGAGGTGGTCGAGCTCGTCGTCCTTTTCGCTGTTACGCCCCAGCAGGGTTAACGCTTCGCGGGCCTCCTGCCCCTTTATGGCGGCAACGGCCATGGATATCATGCTCATGATGCCGCCCGCGACTATCATTCCGCCGCCGAACCTGCCGCCCGTGATGCCGCCGACAATCTGCATGGACATCGCGGCGGACTGCATCCCGCGCACCATCTTGTTCGTCGCGCCGTCCACGTCCATGAAGCTCATTGCGAGCGTTGATGCCGCATACGCGAGGGCGCTCATCTGGACGATGCCGCGCTGCCGAACGCGCATCTCGTTGGCGCGTACGAACTCCTCCTTCTTGTCGCTCCCTATACCGTCCCTACCAGACACTCCGCCACGGTCGCCAAAGCCGCTGGCAACGGTAAGGCCACCACCGCCACCACCTTGACCACTCGCGCCTCCTCTACTTACACGTCTACCGCCACTGCCCGCGCCCGGGGCATGCACTTGGTGGCTTAGTGCTTCCCGGGCACGTTGCGCTTCTATTTCCCTCCGCCAAAAAGCGTCGTCCGAAAAAGAGCCCGCTTGGCTCTGTGAGGGTTGGGTTGGGGTGGAGGGTACGACTGTTTTGCGTGTAACGGGCGTCCATGGGATTCCGAGTGAGGCCGCCGCACCCTTGAGATATTCAACCCCAGGGCCACCTGCCTTACGCTCTTCGGGTGTAAGGCTAGCTATCGCTTCCTCAATAGCTCTGCGCTGAGAACTCGCTACAGAGCTTGCCTGCGCGGTTGTTCCCCGCTGTCCTTGGCCACGGCTTGCCTGGTCGTTGAGCGACTTGACCTTCTGGGACACCTCCTCGAAACCGGCGGTCTTCGCCCGTATTGTTACGTCTACTATTTTGTTCTTTGGGGCGTCAGCCATGTCTCAGCCTGTGGTCACTCCGTCCTCTGCCGCTTCCTCAAGTTCCAGGGTCTCCAACGCGAGCGCGTCCGCTATGAAGTAGTCCGGAAGCTCGTCCGGGTGCCGGTGGAAATACTTCAGCGCTACTCGGAGTCTGCGCCGCTCGGGAGGGTGCCACTCGAACTCTCGTTCGTACTCGTCCCGGAACCGGCGGCGCTGGAGGCGTTTTTTGCCGCCTCCACTGCGAGATACATCCCGTCAACTTCGTTCAGGACGTCCCACACGGCGTTCCACAGGTCAACGTTCGTCCGATAGACCTGAAGCCACTGGGGGAATGTCCACTGCGGGTCAACAATCCGGAACCGCAGGTGGTCCGCGTCCTGAACCACTGCCGCCGTGGGGGCGAACTCCATCCCGTTCGGGAGCTTGATCGGGGCCGCGCCAACACTCAGCACGTGCGCCTCGGACTGCTCGCGAAACTGACGGCGCAGTTCCCCGTCGCGCCACGATATGAACGAGATTTCGTACTCCTCGCCCTGCCCGTCACGGATCACCGCCGTGTGGAGGTCTTCCATGACGGGCTTGTAGGCGTCTAGGTATTCGGCCGTCAGTTTCTTCGCGCTCGATCCCGCTTCTTGCTTACTCATTGTTTTCCGCTTCCTTTGTGCGTTGTGTCGTTATGCTGTGCCGCAGAGCTGCCGTGTCAGCCTCATGCGCCCGGTGTGCCCGGTGCCTGAAAGGTTGTAGGACGCCTCTTCCACGAGGAATGTCCCCGCGTTAACAAGCGTGCCGCCTTTATATGCCTGAATGTTGACGATCACGGTGGTGTTCACCAGATCCATGAAGTCAACCGTAGCATCCAACGTATCAATTGCGTGATTTGACTCTATCGTCATGCCTGTGCGGGTTCCGATGGGGTAATCGTAGAGCGAGTTGATTGGGGCGAGTTCCGCGCGCCCCGTCACCGAGTGCGTGATCGTCGCATCAAGCAACACTGTTGCCAGGTTGAGTGAATTGTACTGGTAGACATACACCCGGTATGGTCTGTTTGCGCAAGCCATTGTCCAAAATCTCCTTAGAGTGCTATCGTTCTCAGGGGCATGGCGTAGCCCTGAACCGCATCGTTTTCACTTCCGCCCGTCAGCGCGCTGATGGCCGTCCAGTTCGCAAACAGCGGCAACACCTTGGCGTTCTTCGCTGTCGTCCACGCGTTCACCAGATTGGTCTTCATCGTGAGCTTGTCGTTCGATGTCACTGTGTCAATCTGGCAAATCTCCTCGAAGCCGGTGTCATCGTCAACAATCGCGACCCATTCACCCGCGAGGAACTGGCCTGTCGCCGCGACCTCCACAACCTTCTGCTCCGCCGCTGCGTTCTCAGCAAGTGCCTGCTCGCCGACTATCACCTGCGTGTCTGCCGTCAGCGTCAGGTCGGTCAATGCGATGGTCTTAGTCGTTACCCTGTCCTGAAGCAGAACGGTGACAGTCATGGCGGTCAGGCCCGCGCCCAAGTCAGATGTAATCACGAGAGGAGCGCCAATCACGCTGGTGGGCAACGCGCCGTCCGCAGCCGTGTAGGCCCATGTGCTTGCCCCGCGCACCATGTTCCCGAAGTTGTGAAGGCAGGATGTCGTGTTGTCGGCAATGTCCGTCGCGTAAACGCCCTTCGCCCACACATACTGTGGGTCAAGGCGCACGCCGGCCTTGTTGTAGTAGAGCTCCGCAAAGTCCCACGGAACGCCGACCGCCTTGGCCGCGAGGTAGGTATTCCACGGGTCGGTACTATAGCCCAGCCCGGGCGCCGCCCCGTCTGTGGGGTTTCGGAAGTAGGACTCTATCAGGTTGAGAACGGCGGCAATCTTGGTCTGGTTGCCGAAGTCCGCCGCCGCAAACATGGTGTCCAGGTCAGTGACGGTCTGCCCCTTGACGATGTTCTCGAATACCTCGTCGTCGGCGGCGTCCACGCGGGCCCAGAAATCCGTGCCGCCCGACCAGGAGTCCCGGGACACCTTGCGTATCATCGCAAACCTGTCGAATATGCCCCGAAGGGCCGAATCAGCGCTCATTGTTTATCTCCGTGTCTTCAGGCGCGTGTCCTGAACTGCCTGATATCTATGTCAAACTGCCCGAAGTGGCAGACCATAACGCCCTGCCCGACCTGTATGCCAACAAAGCCGGACCCTGGCGATGTGTAGTTGAGAAGGCTGGACTGAAAGACGTTGCCGTTCAGGTTCGGTTCGTCCTCGAACTTTGCCAGAACAGCGTCCACAAGAGTATCGTAGTCCGGCTCGGAAGGGTGGGCCTCGTCGTCGTCTTCGTCAAGCGTGTAGGGGTAGTAGAGCGACAACTGATAGGTCGCCGACCGTTCTGTCTCTGGCCCGTCGAGGTCGTTCATGGCCACGCCCGGCCAGTCGCACTTTTCACCTGACCTGCGGATGTGCCAGAACGGGCCGCCCGCGGCCCCGACCTCTGTAGCCCAGTCCGGTATCTGCCCCCAACGGTCGAGCCACGTTCCAGAGTTCGCGACCTGCCCGACCATCGTCTTGATCACACCCCGTATCTGGCTGTCAGTCAGAAATGCGGCGTCAACTTGAGGCAATGGCTATACCCCCTTCATCAATTCGTCGGCCGCCTCGCCCAACACCTTATCAATGTAAGGCATGGACTCATCCAGCCCCCGGTCAAACATAAGAAAACCGGGCGTCCCTGTCTCAGTGAAGGCAGGACTTGATGTTCCGTGCCGTGCGATGGACGCGCGAATCCGCTTCGTTGCCTGTAACGCCTCGGTGCCAGACTTTCCGAGTTTCTGTGTCACCCACAGATGCAGAGGCTCGAAGGGAACCCAACGCGGCCTCGCCCCGGTCTCGACAGCGGCGCCGTATATCATATCGGTGTAGACGTGCCCCACAACGTCAACGGGAACCTGGGACACGACCTCCGTCTCTCGGAAAATGTTGCTTCGCAGCAGGCCGGTCACGCCAACAGGCGTATGCTTCTGCACGTTCGCCTGTATGTGCGTGACAATTTTGTTGACGGCATCCAGCGTGACCTCCGGACCGCGCGCTGGCACCTGCGCCAGCACATCGCAGAGCCGCTTGAGCTGGCTAGTGTCAATGTCATAAGCGAGGGTGACAAATCCTCCGCCGGGCTTGTTCAGGATGGATCGGCTGTTAACCGGCAAGGGGGTACTCCCACTGAGCGGTCACGCCATATGACGGCTGGCTCACGGTCCCGCTCGATGTCATGTCTATCCCCAGAATGCGGTAGCCGGTCTGCTCAAAGCGGCGGGCTATGGAAAGCCACTGATCCGACTTGCTCCGATAGTCAATGCTGTCTGCCTGCACGGCTGGGTTAGTCGTTGCCGCGAACTTTGCCGCTATCGCGTAGCAGGCCAGCGCCGCTGATAACTGCGCGACACCCTCAAGTGCATTCGCTGGAACCGTCGTCTCCGTCTGTCCTATCGAGTAGGTAACAATCGCAGATTCGCCTGTTGTCGGCGTGACGTCAAGAAAACGCCAGCTTGACGGGCCAATCAGATAATCGTCTCGCGCAAGATAGTCTGGCTCCTGACTGCCTGATGGGTACTCAATTGAATAAACAGCCGAGAACCCCGGCTCCCAGTCTGTCGGAAGATCGTATTCGTAGTCACCTGTTGCCAGTGTTACTGTGGCCGTCTTGATGTGCGGGTTCAGGCCGCTGTAGAGACGGAGCGCCCCATCAATGTGGCTGGAATAGTTCACGTCGGAGATCAGTTGCTTGGCGTCCACCGTCTGAATCTCGTTGACAAGCGAGCGCAGTCGTGCTTCCAGCCAGCCTACCGATACCGGTGTCCCTGTTCCAGTTCCACTCAATGCTGAATCTCCACTATCTTTCGCCTAGAAACGTCAAGACCTGAGCAATAACCTGTTCCTGCTCCGGCAGGTATTCCGCCCACGAGCCTTCTGGCAACGCTGTCGCGCTTGCCGGACGGCACAGGCACGGTTTCCCAATCACCTCGTCTATCGTCAGCTTCTTGTATAGAGCCGCCGCCTTCCAGTAAGGACTGCCGTGGCGCCAGGGTAGCACTAAGTCGGGATGCCGCGCCGACGGTATCAGGACAATCGCGTTCTCAAACGCGCCTGCCGCGTGAACCGGCCCCGAGTCGTTGGACAGCAGAACTGGACAGCTCTTCACCAGCGCAAACAGGGCGCCCGTGCTTGTCCTGTCTCGCAGGTCGAGAACATTCGCCCCGGCCGTCACCGGCAAAACCCCGTGCGGCTCTCTGTTGTAGCCGCACAGTACCACCGGAGCCTCAAGGGCTATCCGGTCTATAATCGCCTGCCACCAGTCCTCGGGAAACGTCCTGCTCGCCCACGTCCGGCCCGGGTGTACCAACACTGACGCATCGAGCGGCCAGTCACCGGAAATGTCTGCAATCTCCTGTTCGTCAGCCTCGAAGACAGTAAGCCGAATCTCTCTATCCTTCAACGGCAACTGCCTGCGCAGGGCCGAGATGCTGGCCCAGTCCGTCCCCTGCGACGCAACCTGCGTCAGCGTATGCCACACCGCATCACTTGCCGGAGGCTTGGTCATCAGCTTCAGAGCATACGACCCATCGAACGGGTTGTCGTCGCCCCACTCAACGGGGACGTCCGCGTGCCCCATCAGCGGGCGAGGCCACCGGGTCGTAACGCGCACGTTTGCCCCAGGGAACACCTGCTCCTTCAGGTAGCGCAGCACCGGCTCGGCGTCAATCACGTCCCCGAGCCCACCGCCTACGTCCAGCCAGATATGCCTGCGAAACTGATAGTGCGGCTCCGCGCGTTCCCAGTTCACAAGGATGCTCTCGGCGATATGCCGCGCGGCCTGCGCGGGGTTGCCCGCAAGGTGCGCGATATACCCCGCCTCCATCGGCAGCCCCGTCAACGGAACAAGGCTGCCCATGAAGTTGAACTCGTGCCCTATGTCATAGGTGTCAAGACGGTGATGGATAATGCCGATGTTAAGGAACGTCTGTTCGATGAAATTGTCATGGCGAACAGCGGGCGCCGCAAACAACTGCCGGTGCCGTCTGCTGACAACCATGACCCCGGCGTTGAAGTAACAGCCATCCCAATACTTCTGTAGCCCCGGACACCCATAGTCCTGAAAACCCTTCTGCATTGCCCCTGTACGCTCAATGCATTGCCCCTCGTTGAATGCCCCAAATGCAGACTCGGGGACAATCTCAAACAGGTCTGGACAGTCGGGGCGCACGAGGCAATCGTTGTCCAGATAGATTGCCCGGTCGTAATCCCGCCCGAGAAGTTCATAGAGCCGGAGCTTTTCCCACGATGGGTGCCACATCCCTGTGCGCTCCCTGATGACCTTCAGGTCAGCGCCGATACGCTCCGCATACGCTTCCTTGGACGGGAGCGTCGCGGCCGCAAGATACTCAGCCTCTTCGCCAATGACAATCGTTAGCAGGAGCTTCTTCACGACTGCCCCCCCGCTCCTTGCATTTCGGGCCACCAGACCCAGACCTGCGGGGGGACCATAATCGCCCCGGGCAGAAGCTCGTCTACCGCACGTATCAACCCGTCAAACTTGCCCGGCATGGCATCGTGTCCACAGATTACGCCCCCATCAGCCAAAAGCGGCCTGTAAGCCGCGATGTCAGCCCTTACGTGGTCGTAATCGTGCGCGGCGTCAATCCATATCAGATCAGCCGTCACGCCGCTTTCAGACAGGGTGTGCGCCGCCTCTATCGAATCCATCGCCAGCACGGTCAGCCGCCCTGATGCGATACTGTCAGCATTGTGCCGCATATAGGCTGTCTGCACAGCGGCCTCGTCGTAGAAGCCCGCGTCCGCGTCGCCCTTGAAATGGTCTACACTGTAGACACGTTCCGCCATGTGGCAGAACAGCCGTGTCAATGCGCCCTGATAGGCGCCAACCTCAATGACCGTCCTGCGCGCCGCGCACAAAAGCGACACGACGAACGTGTCGCCGTTTGCAAGCATTGCCGGCGTGGAGCCGACCGTTCGCTCAAGTATCTTCTCTATCTGTTGCAAGCCGCTTCCTTGCTACCCGCCGGGCGGGATTGTTATCGCGATGCACCGGCAGTTCACTGCTTCCTTTGCGCTCAACCTGGGGTCGTGCGGGTGGGAGCAGGCTTCGCCTCCGACAACGAAGTCCTCGGAGAGCGGAATCGCCGGGCCACCGTGGGCTATGACGTGCGTTGGCCGGACACGCCGGTCTTGCGCTGATAGCCACTTCTTCAACCAGGCTTCGGGCTCGCGGCCAAAGTCGCGTGCCACCTTCGCGTTAAAGCCTTCGTAGTCCCTTGAACGCTCGAAGTGAGCCTTCGCGGCAACCCTGCCGCCCTCTGTCCGTACTATCACCTCGGCCCGCCCGATCTTGCTGCCGAAGGACAGGGGTGAATAGGGTTGCTTCACCACCTGTTGCATAATCTCGTAGGGAGTCTTGCCCGTCATAAAGCCGAGCCGCAGAGCGCTCGTAATCTCCGCGCGAACACGCTCGGTTATTCCCTTCGTAAGCAGCTCGCCTTTGTAGGCGGCCCACTCACTCAGGGTGCCACTGGCGATGGCTGGACCGAGCCGTATCGCCGCGTTCTTGACGCCTGCGCGCTCGGCTATTTCGGTAGCCATATCCGCGCCAACATCAGCGTGACGACCGGTATACCTCTCACCAATGCCCCGCAATTGCCGTTCCAGTTGCAGGCTCACCGACCGTATCTCAGAAATGAGACGCTCAAGCCATGCGCGGGTGAACCCCGCCCGAACCGCAGCAAGCCGTTGCACAACATCTGTCTCAGTGGCCGTCAGCAGGAACGCCATGTCGCGGAGTTCATCGTCGCTCACGTCATCAATGCGTGAACGGAACTCCGCGGCAAGGTTATCCGTGCTGTCTTTCGCCATATGTCAGGAGTGGGTGCGGGAAGAAGGGACAGTGAAGCGGACCAGCCCGATCCCGCGCCCACACTTCCTCAGACCGGTCTGAAGCCTATCGTCACCGTCCCGCACGGAACGGGCACTGCCAGCCCATTCCCTGTCAAGGCATTTGAGAACTGAAGGATGTCGCCCTCGTCGAGCGCATACGGCGTGGCCGGGCTCATGTCCAACGGCGTCAGGGTAGACGTCGTCACGGTGGCCGCGTTTGCGGTGACTGCCGCGATGACATCCGTACCCGAACCGTCGTCGCTCCCGTCAATGAACGAGAACGTCCGGAAGTTCGTTGCCCTGCCCGTCATCGCCCCCTCGAACTGCACTTCGATTGACTCGATATTACAGGTCACGGGTGCCCGCCAGACCCCGAGCGTCACCGTTGCCGTATCAGATGCGGCTGTGCCAGGGGTGTAGGCCGTGGCGAAGTGCGTGCCGGGAAAGCTGTAGAGTTGCTGTTTCGCCATTGTTAGACCGCCTTGAATGCAATCTGGACAACGCTGCGCGGCACGACTGCCGCAAGGCCCGTGCCGACCTTCGCGTTAGAGTAGACCAGGATGTCGCCCTCGTCGAGCGCATACGGCGTGGTCGGGCTCATGTCCACCGGAGCAATCACACTGGCGTTCACGCCAGACGTGTACGCCTTGCTCGACCCCGTCAACGTGGCCGTCCCCGCCCCGTCAGTTCCGCCATCAATGAACGACAGCGTTCGGGAGTTAGTGTCGGCCCCAGTGATTGCCGAGTCGAAGAACTGATAGATGTTCACGATCTCGCAGTCACAGGGCGCCTTCCAGATTCCGTATGTCGCGGTACTCTCCGTAGCGTGGCCGCCGACCTTCGTCTGCGTTGTCGCCTGGTGAAGCCCCGGTATCGAATAGAGTTGCTGTTTAGCCATAAATCACCTCATAAGGTTGCCCCGGGGGGGAGGTCCCCCCGGGGCAAGGAACGGGCCGTGTTAGTTGGCTACGTCCGAGTAGTCCCAAGCCAGGGGCTCGAGGTACACGAAGCCGTAGATGAACCTGATCTTGTAGGTCAGGGCATCCTTCGTGAACTCGTCACGGGTGAAGATGTCCGGCTCCTGCCGTCCCTGGTAGAAGCCCACCTCCAGCGTAGGCGCGCTGCGGGGGTCAGCAACGAGAGCCCAGGAGTTCGTATCCGTGAAATGCTCAACACACAAGACGTTGTAACCGAACTGCCGGAAGAAGTTCGGCTCCGTGGAGTTGTTCTGCCCGGCGGTACCGCCAGTGACGCTCACCTCCGACTCCGCGAGCTTCCACGCGGTCTGCTGGAGGGTCGGGGAAACGATGATGATCTTCGGCACGATTGCGCCGGGGTCCATCTTCACGCTGGAAACCGTGTTCCCGTACGTAGCCCGCTTGAGCATGTTGATGCGGCGCGCGTCGAGCTGCGCCGCCGACAGTGCGGTGGTCGCGAGGTTGCCGGATGCGGCATTTGAGCCGTCGCCGCCTCTCAGCACGCTCGTGCTATGGAACAGTTTCGTGCTGTCACCCATTGTCGGGTTGAATCCAGCCGCAGCCTGGTCAATCGGGGCCAGGATGTCGCGGTTCAGCGTGATGCGCGCCGCCTTGCCCATGTCGCGCGGGATGCGCCGAATCGCACCGACGTCGTCGTTGGCGATAGCCTCCAGTGTGATTTGAAACAGGTTGCCGCGCTTGGAAATCGCGTAGCTCTCGGCGTCGTCCCCGGGGTTCGCGAGCTCCTGATACGTGCCGTTCTCCGTCACGGTCGAGAGAACCCCGAAGCCGCCCTGATGCAGCCGGTAGTTCGTCCGGAAGTCGCTGATGCTGGTGATGTCGCTCGCAAGAGCGCGCCAGTGCTGATCCGAACCCGAGTTGAACTCGCGGATGACAGCCCTGTGCATCGTGCTGGCGAAGATGCTCGCCCAGTCGCTCGTCAGCAGGGTCTCCCGCGCCGAGTCGTAGCCGCGAATCTGCGTGTCAGCCAGAATCTCGAACCCGCTCGTCAGGTAGTCCTTGCCGGGGTTGCACTTGAAGTAGGCTTCCTTGAAGCTGCGGAACGGCTGAACGTCGTTCTCTTTCTGCCCCGTGAAAAGCCCGAGCAGGGCGTCGCCCCGCTTGTCCCAGTCCTCGCGGCCAACCTCGACCTGACCGCCGTTCTCGCGGACCTTGCCGCTCTCGGTGAGCCTGTCAATAGCCGCCTTCGTCTCGGTGATCCGCGCCTCGAGGTCGGCCATCTCGAATGCCCGGCCCGCGAAGTCCTTGCGCACAAGCGCGTCAAAGTCCGCAGGAAGCCGCGCCTCCGTAAGCCGCCGCTCAAGCTGGATGCCGGAAAGCTCAATCGCCGCCTGCTCGCGCAGAGAACGGGCCTTCGCAAGCTCGCTCTCCATCGCCTTGTTGTCAATGGGGGGAGCCGTGGTGGGCGCAGTCTCTTGCTGGGTCTGCACGACCGTCTCGGCGTCCCTGATATCGTCTGCCATAGTTTGCTCCTCGTACTGCGTCCACCAGGAGTCGGTGACGCTCTCGAATAGCCGCCCTCCGGCGGCGGGGTTGACCACTACGTCAACACTGTTCATAGGGTCTCTGCGAAACGACGTGACCTCGCGCACGAGTTCGCCGTTCTGGCGCTTCACCCTAAACTCTGCTGCCATGTCAATAGACAGCCCTATAAGGTCGCCCGTGGCACGCGCCGCTTCGATAACCTCGCGCGTCGCGGGCAAAATCCGCATATCCGCTTTGAGTGCGTTAGACTCATATCGGACGTTCGTCCACGTCCCGGCAATGTTCCGTGGATCGCTCTTGCCGCCCACGTCCGGCCGGCCACCGGGCGCTACCTGATGCCCGAAGTAAGCGGGAAGCCCCTCAAAGGCGCTCGTGCTTGCCGCAAGCAAGCCTTCCTGGTAGTGCGTGCGGTTCTTGGACACGCCCGCCCTTATCAGCGTCGCGCCGGTGAGAAGGCCATCTTCGGCCGCAAGTCCCTCCAACACAACAGTCTCATTTATGCGCGCCATCTGCGGCGCCTCAAGCTCGTTGTCCGTCATTCTGTTTCCTCCGCGTCTTCAGGCTTGCTGGCGTCTTCCTCTGGCTTGTTCTGGCCGCCCTGTTGCGACAGGAAGTAAGCCGCCATGATAGCGTCGTCGCGCTTCTGCTCCTCGACAAGTTCCTCGATGTTGTCGGGCATGGGCATATCGGAAACCTGGTAGATAAGCCGCCTTGCCGTGGTCATGTCCATGAGCCCGCTGTGAACGGCGGCAATTGTCGCCGGAACGAGCTTTGCAACCGCATTTCCGAGAAGGTCGTTGTTCTGCGGGGTAAGGTCCGACAGCGTCAGCGTGATATTGCCAACGTCCTTGCCGGAAGGTCTCCACACCCCCGCCGCAACGAACAGGTCGCGCTGCAGCGTGAGCATGTGCATGATTCGCGCGCCGAACTCAGCCTGAAGCCCCTCAAGGAACTTAATTGTCGGGCTGCTGCTCGACTCCGCCGTCGTGCGGTTTACGTCAGCCTCGGCCCCGATCCAGTGCGCGGGAAGGCTGGCCGTGTGCCCGATATATTTCAGAAGCGCGTGAAAATCGTCTATTGCGTCGCTTGCACCAAGGGTGGGGGACACAGCCTTCAGTTCCGCGGCATCGTTGTGGACGTAGGTCCCGCCATGAGGCATTCCCCCCGCCTCTAGCGCCGAACTCTGCTCGCGCACCATCTCACCGGTTGCGTTCTTGAGCGTGAGGTCCCAGCTCCATGCGTTCGCAAAGGTGGCCCGCATCATCCGCTCGGACAGCCAGCGCTCCGCCTTCTGTATCCAGTAGAAAGCCGGGGCAAGCACAGGGCGCCCCCTTCCGGCCGCGCGCCACTGGTAGGGGTAGTAGAGCAACATGTTCTGCCCCTCAGCGACCTGCTCCGCCGTTGTCTCCGGTCCAATTACCGTCCACGTCCGGTCGTCGAGGCCATGCCGCGACTCGGTCACGGATAAGGCGACACGGCTATTGTCAGGATCGAACCGGACCGTCTTGATGTTGCGCGGGTGCAGATACCCAAGCCGCATCAGCCCTTGCTGCTCAGAAACGAAAACGGGCAGGAACAGTTCTCCGTACACCAGCCACTCACGGCAGAGCTTGGGCAGATAGCTGTCCATCTCGTTCGTTGGGTCTGTCCAGAACTGCGACAGCAGCTTGTCGAGCTGGGCGTTATCGCTATCGTAGGTGATTGCCCTACCTACGATATGGGATGCGAGCGAATCAATCAACTTCCGCGCGACAGGCGAGTTCTCCGCGAAATGCTGCGCCAGTTGGAGTTCGACGTCAATCTGGCGCGGGGACAGCTCCGATGCGGGATCGAGGCTCCCTATCCGCTGCCACTCGCGGTCTTCTTCAATCAGGCTCGTGAGCGCGTCAGACGACTCCCGCATCCGCGCAAGTTCCGCCACAACGCCGCTTTCCTGCGGAACCACGCGGCCAGCACTTGCGCGACCCGTCAGAGCACCCCATGCCTCAGTAAACCTGCTCATGCCGCGGCCACCGTCTCCTCGTCAGGGTTCGCAAACAGATATCCCGCCTTCATACACCAGACATAGACAGTGCCTTCGTCCAGGTAGAACGTGCAGCTTCCAGCGGCGTCCGTATAGAGCGGCCCGCCGATAACAACGCGGCCCTCTTTGTCACTTGTGACCCATACCCGGCAATCGGTGATAGGGTCTCCAGACCCTTCTTCGGTAAGGCTATATTCCCACGTAACCGCCCCCGCGCCTGAAGCGCTGCTGCCGGTGTATCTGTTCTCAATGCTGAACTGCGCCAGCACCGTGCCCGCGACTGAAGTGCCGTCCACGGTGCCCGCCGACAGCACGACCTTGTAATCGGACCCGGCCACGAACGGGCTACTCTCCTGCGTGATGTAGACCGTCACGTTATACTGCCCGGTAGCGACCGCCACAAGGTCGCATTCCGCTGACAGCACGAGCGCGGTAGTATCGTCGTCTTTGTAGACGGCCAGCAAGCCGCCGTCCAGCGCCACGGGCGTCCCGTCCGCTTTGCGCGTGTTGAAACTGAAGTTCACCTGCGCCGTGTCTGCCGCGAAGTCGCCGAGATATATCACCCTACCAGCCCTCCCGGCCCGATCAGAGGCACCCCGCCGCCGCCCGCCGCGAGTGTGCCCTCGAACTCCGTGCCGCCGCCGCCGTAGCCCACGCCTAACTTAACGTCCGCCTCGGCAGGTATTTGCAGGGTGCCGTTGTCGGGAACCTCCAGCATATAGCCCCGCTGGACGCCGTCTCTGACGTTCTGCGCCATCGGCGGCACGGTGTAGCGGAAGTTGTAGCTGCCGTTCCACGGCGTCTGGTGGTAGTGCGCCATGCTCGCAGGCTGCCAGAAGATCGCACCGGCATACGCGCTGCACTGTGCCGTGTCGATGAGGCTGCCGATGACCGTAATAACGCCCGTGCTGTTGTTATACACACCAAATGCGCGGGCTGTGCTGGACGCCGCGACCGTGCCGTTGATGGTGATCGCGCCCGTGCTTTGGTTCCACGCGCCATGTGCGTTCGCCGCGCTGCCGCCGGTCACGGGTCCTGTATAGATGGTGATCGTGCCCGTGCTGTAGTTGTACGCGCCATGTGCGGTCGACACGCTGCCGCCGGTGACAGCCCCCGTGATGGTCAGCGTCCCGGTGCTGTAGTTGTACGCGCCATGTGCGCCCAACCCGCTGCCGCCGGTGACGTTGCCGTTGATGGTCAGCGTCCCGGTGCCGTAGTTGTACGCGCCATCTGTGTCCGTCGCGCTGCCGCCGGTGACGTTGCCGTTGATCGTGATCGTGCCCGTGCTGTTGTTCACCGCGCCATTTGCGCCCCCCGCGCTGCCGCCGGTCACGGGTCCTGTATAGATGGTGATCGTGCCCGTGCTGTTGTTCAACGCGCCATATGCGTACGACACGCTGCCGCCGGTGACAGCCCCCGTGATGGTCAGCGTCCCGGTGCTGTTGTTCCACGCGCCATGTGCGCTCCCCCCGCTGCCGCCTGTGACGTTGCCGATGACCGTGACCGTGCCCGCGCTGGCGTTCCGCACGCCATATGCGTTCGTCGCGCTGCCGCCGGTCACTGCGCCGTTGATGGTCAGCGTCCCGGTGCCGTAGTTGTACGCGCCAAGTGCGCCCAACCCGCTGCCGCCGGTGACGTTGCCGTTGATCGTGATCGTGCCCGTGCCGTTGTTCCACGCGCCATGTGCGTTCGCCGCGCTGCCGCCGGTGACGTTGCCGTTGATGGTCAGCGTGCCCCCGGACTGGTTCCACGCGCCAATTGCGTTCGACACGCTGCCGCCGGTGACGTTGCCGGTGATCGTGACGGCGTTAACGCCGGTGCCGGTGTGCGTGGATGTCAGGCAGGTCGTAGTGCCCGCCACGATGTCCGCCGTGATGGTGACGGT
>ERZ1026796.829-NODE-829-length-22754-cov-3.851637_pt1 | contig 22754 bp, 25 predicted proteins | sample MGYA00520874_ERZ1026796 | MGnify/ENA primary metagenome ERZ1026796 (study PRJEB33270, sample SAMEA104284474) | anaerobic digester metagenome | biome: Anaerobic digester microbiome; feature: mesophilic sludge digester; material: Anaerobic digester biomass | place...
GCTAATAACATCGCAATCAATGATATTCATATTCATATTCTTAGCCAATTAGGAGTTTCAGCTGTGTAGTGATAGTCTAAACTCTTTTCGTTTGTATAACCTATCAACCAAAAGAAACCTATAATTATACCAAATATTCATAATAATACACCTTTTGAGTTTTCCATTATTTGATATTGTTATAAAGTAAATCTTCATAGTTTGATAGCTCTTGCAACTCTGTTTCAAGTTCTACATCAAGATCAATGTCTTGTGTAATAATATCAAGGATTTTTTCGTTTTTCATTTTTATTAAATCAATGTCTTGTGTAATAATATCAAGGATTTTTTCGTTTTTCATTTTTATTAGATTAAGTTATAAAATTGTATGGTGTTATTATAACAAAATATTTTGATATTACAAGAGCAAAAACATTATAACTTTTTTTTAGATTTCTTGTTTATCTCCTGGATTAACTCAAAATTATCGTCTTGCATATCTAAAAGCATTGTCAGTATTTTCTGATCCATTGTGGATGTTCTTGGAGAGCTACCAGTAATATATCTCATAAGATACCAATAAGAGACACCGTAGTCAGAGCAAATCTGTCTTTTGCTTATTCTTTTAAGTATTTTCAATACTATATTCCATTGTTTTTCATTAAACATTGTTATTTATTATTAAATATTAAAACTAATTTCAAACTCACATCCTAATCGCTTTATCTAATACCTGCAAATCTATTTTTCTTTGTGATAGTTCTGTAATATACATCTTATAATGTGCTACTACTCTTTTATTCAAGATATAATCTCAATATCTATCTAGTGCATTCTTTTTAGATATAATATCAATATCTTTGTCAGAGTATGAGTTCTTTTTCTCTTTTTTCTCTTTTTTGAGTTCTACATATCTTTCAATCCTGTAAATCTCATAAGATTTCTCTAGTTTTGCTTGTTCCATATCTAGTTTACAGTATGCTTGGATCATCTGTGGCAAAAAGTTCTGTATATCACTAACCGATCCAACCTGTAATATCTTTTGTGCTTTTTCTAGCATTATTGATAGTTTAATTTAAAAAGGCAATTCCTCTGCTGGTTTATCTTTCTTCTCTTGTTCAAACACACTAGCAAATCAATCCCAGTTTGTAGGAATACAATCTAAAGCAACATACTGCTTTCAATCTTTTTCAATCAATCTACCAATAGTCAATCGCTGTGTTTTCTTTTCTCAGTTCTTTTCATAACTTCTTCAAACGCAAATGTTTTTCATAATATTTTTTAATTAAATAAATCTTTAATCTTTTGTTCTCGTTCTTTGCTTATAGTATATCATTTATCATCTAATATACCAAACACTCATAGAGCATCAACATAATCTGACTTCTTTTCTACTAATGCTTTATATTCTTTTTCTCAAAACTCTTTTTTAGCTGGTTTTATTTCCTGTTTTGCTTCCTGCTTTCTATTATAAAAGCTCTCTCAATCATCATCTTTATCAGCTATGATATTAAATAATGAAGCAAGATTATATCTTCTACCATAAGTTATTACTGCTCCTCTTTTTTGTGGATCATTTACTCATTCAACAGTAAACGTAGATATTTCTTTATCATCACTATCTAAATCACAGATAACAGTTTCAACTCAATTATCTATATTTCTATGAATAACTACCACTCTGTTTTTTTCTAGTAATGGTTGCAAATCAGCCACTATATCCTCTAATGGGATATAGCTTGATTTAAAGAAAGGATTTTTTGCTGTCTTTGTTACTGATACCTCATTTTGTATCTTTAATATTTTTTCTAATAGTTTCATTTCCATTCTAATTTCAATAGTTAATAAATAAATTTTCTCTATACAATTCAGTCATTAAATCTGATACATCTTCTCGGCTTAAATCATCATACACTTCTTCTAGATCTCAATCATTAATCTTGTATGCTTTTTCTGGATTTCTTTCTTCCCATTCATTACAATAATAAACTTCATTTTCTTGTACAAATTCTTCAGGACTCATTTTAGGATTAAACTCAAACTCATAAGAATACATTTTAATTTTTACCATTGTTTTACAGATTAAGTTATAAATAGTTTGCCAGTCAGACTTGTTTACATTACATTGAATGTTATCTATCTCACTTGTGCAATATCATTATAACAAAATACTTTGATAATACAAGAGCAAAAACGATAAAACTTTTTTTGTTATAATGTGCTAACTTACTAATATTTCAACACATCATTCATTTTTCCTATACCCACCATAAACATAAGTTATTTTATTTATGAAGTTATAATTATCATCATCTATGTATCATAATTCAACCAAAGAATCTTGAAAAAATTTGTTATGGATACTGCATTGGTTTTCTAAATCTGATAAATGTTTTGTTCAGTTATAGAATATAAAGGTTAATGTAATTGGTGTATCTAATTTGATTTTTGGATACAATGACAACTGGTCTTTTACGATGTTTTTATATGCTATCTTAAGATTATTTGATACTTGGTAATGTAAATTTCTGTAAGTATTCATTGAAATACTATATTTCTTTTTTTTCTTTACTCATAGTTCTATTGATAGTGGCATTTTTAATTGCATTGATTATTTGGTTAGCGATAAATTTTTCCTGTTCTCTCATATCAAAATTGTTATGGTTATGGATGTATTCGTGGCACTCTACACACAAAGCTAGTAATTGGTATCATTCCTCGTTTTTCTTTTTACTTCAACGATAAGCGTTCTCTATATGATGTATGCAACAAGCCTTTCTCTTTTTACACCATTCACAGATCGGCTGTTGTTGTTTTAAGTATCATCTAGGCTTTTTTCTGCTGTCCTCTCGGCTTGCTCGGTGTGTTGGATATTTCATTAGCTCAAATAAGTGATATAAAACTAAATTGATGTAAATAGTTGTGGAGCTGTTTCTCAGTTCTTGCTCAAATAAAAATTGATATTTTTAGATATAAACTTTGGCTTTTCTGATTGTATATATCATTTTTCAGTCTGTATTTTCCAGTATAAGTCTTTATGTTTAGGATAATCTTTATTCAATATTACTGTGCATTCTTTTTCTAGTTTTTTTTTAATTCTTTTATCACAAACAAAATAGATATATCTAAACTGTTTTCATTGATAATGTTTCCGTCATAACTCTTTTTGTTTCTCTTTGTTTGGTCTACCTCATATCTTATTAGTCATTCTTGGGTGTATTTTCTCTCAATCAGGTCAAAAATAGCTGTCTGTGAATATAAATCATCAGTATAAAAAATTAGATGCTTGATACACATATCACGGCTTTCATAACATTCAATCAGCTCGTGTAAAAATTATCTTAACTGTGTCGTTTTTTTTTACCCAATCTAACATTAAAGATATAAATTTACTTTCAGTATTTTTTGGCATAGCATCATCAAAACACATTTTTCAAATCTCATAATAATCCCTTGTTCAGAGTGATGGGAATAGCTTTTTTATTGTATGTAATGGTCTTACCCCCCATCATAAAGTTATTACTCAAACCAATAAATCATCAACAAAACATCATATAAAATATTTATTAAGTTTTGGCAAAACCTTTGAATAGTGAAACTTGTATATCAGTTGATATGCTTGGTTTTTTCATATAGGTTTAACATAAAAATTACCATCAAAATTCATTAGCTCAAATAAGTGATATAAAACCAATCGTGTGTCTTAATCCATTCCAGTCATTCCTCAATAGTCATATCTTGGTATGCTTTTTGGTTATGGTGTTTGTAATATATTCTTACCATTATTTCTTTTTGGTTATGGTGTTTGTAATATATTCTTACCATTATTTCTTTTTAGTATCTAAAATCTTTTTAACTCTATCATAATCAATCTCTTTACTTACTGGCTCTAACTCTACACATTAATTTATTATTTATTTAAAAATCTATTTTCATATATATTCCATAAATGTTTAAATCAATTTGTTTTAAATCATTTATTCTTCCTATCATTTAATATAAATCTAAGTTCTTGTTGAACATTATAAGGGTGTTTAGCTATTTCAGAAGTAATATCATCTACTTCTACTAATCTAGTACTTACATCATATTTATTAACAAGTGTATATGGAGCTACTTCAATATGACTTTCTTTCATTATTTCTCTTTTAAGAGCGTCATAATTTTCTTTAGGAAATAAATACACTTTTTCTCAATTAGGAGATTTTACAACAACTTCTAATAATTCTTTAAACTCTTTAATTGCTCACATAATTTTGTCAATCACCATATAAAAATGTTTTTTGATAAGTTCTATTTTGTTTTTCTTCAATAAAATCTTTAGCTTTTCATAGAATAACAACAATATAAGGAACTCAATCTTTGTTTTTTTGTCTAAGTTTTTTAATTGTTAATATATTATTTTTCCAAAAATCATCTTGTTTAATAAATAATAATGTTAGTTGTATTTGTTCTAAAGTAAATCAATCTTTAATTAATTTATCAACAACTTCATATTGTTTTCATAAATAAACTTCTAATCAATCTTTTTCAATTTGATATTTTATTATTGGGTGTTCTTTATTTAAAAATTCATTTACAAAAGAATAATCAAAATTATTTTTAGGTTTATATATTATATTATCTTTAGATAATATATTATTATTTATATTATTATTATTTATATTATTATTATTTATATTATTATTATATGTTTCAAAGTTTTTTGAATTCTTGTTTTCAAGTTTTTTGTAATCCAGTTTTCAAGTTTTTTGCAAACTAGTTTCAAAAAGACTTATATACTTATTTGTATCTATCGTGAAGTATGTTTTAGCAGGGACTCAAGCAAGTTTTGTCTTTATAACTCAAAGTTTTTCTAGTTTTTCTCTATTCCTATCCTGTTGGTATCTCGACAGTCAAGTATCGTCCTCAATATCTTTTGCAGTTCTGAAAAAATAATTCTCTCAATCAATTATTTTCATATTTTCAGATTTTTTTTCTAAAAAATAATTAAAATTGCTCAACAAATACTGCAAATAAAAGGTTGTCTCAAATCATATCTCTTTTACTAGAGATTTATTGATTGACCAAAATCAATCCGATGAAGTCATTGCCGATATGACTTGCAAATTCATTTTTACATTCATAGAAATATATATAAATAAATAAAAACCCACTCCTATTGCTAGGGCGGGTTGTATTGCGTATGCCTTAAATCATACAGGTTGGCTCTTGGCGTATGTCTCACCAACCCGCCAAGATTTAAGAGACAAACGCTATTTGTAAAATTAATTTCACATTTACACAATCAAATATAAACATTTTAAATCAAATTGCAAGACTTTTTTATACTTTTTTTTACCAGTTAAGCATACTGATTATTAAATTCTTTGTTTTTTGCTTTCAATTTACTGAAATATTTTCTGCTTATAGTATTAATATTAAAGTAATGATACTATATACATAAAAAACAATAAATCAATACAAATATTAAAAAAAGCTCTTGAAAAATCAGATTTTTCTCTTATATTGAACTTGATTTTAACTACTAAACTACTAAAATGAAGGTAGAGACAGTGGCAAAGCTCTCCAAATACGAGCTAAGAAAAAAGGTAGAAAAGCTATTGCATAAAGTCTCAGAGCTTGAGAAGTCTAACGAGATCCTGAGGAGTAATCTGATGGAGAAGGACAAGAAGGATGGATCAGTATTCCAGAAGTTGAGAAGTGCAAGAGATAAGTTTTTCTGAGAGGAGTAGTTTCAGAGAAGTGTAATAGATTTACTTCCTAAACAGTAAAAAGATGACTAAAAATAAATGAGGTAGACCAACAGTTATGACAGAGGAAACACTCAAAAAACTAGACTATGCTTTTTCTAATTCATTTACTGATGAAGAAGCCAGTCTTTATGCAGGAATAACCCCAGCAACATTATATAATTACTGTAATGATAACCCAAAGTATTTTGAGAGAAAGGAGCTATTGAAAAAACACCCTACTATGAAAGCTAAGCAGAATGTAGTATCAAAGCTTAATGAGAAAGATTTAGATACTAGCAAACGATATCTAGAAAGGAAAGCAAAATCAGAGTTTAGCACAAAGCAAGAAGTTGATTTAGATGGTAATTTATCTATTAAATCCATAGATATAAAGATATGAGACTAGAATTCAAAGCAACAAAAAAGCAATGAGAACTCCTGAAGTATCTATACGATGATATACATACAGAGATTTGATATTGATGATGAGCTTGATGAGGTAAAAGCTATTGATGAGTGTTTTGGGTCCGATCAATGTGCCAGAAGTATCCTTGAACTAGACGGTTCTTTTGAAGAAAAGAATTAACTGTTCTAAAAAGAACAACACTAAATACTTATTTTAAGTTTCTAGCAGACTATCAAATCCCAGAAGTGAATAGATGAGGATTGAATAACCAGACCAATACTATTAAATTCCCTAATTGAAGTGAAATACTATTGCTTGACCTTGCTTGGCAACCTTCCGATCCTTTGTATACTAGATTCTGATCCCTAGAATTAACGGGAGGATTCATTGATGAAAGTAATGAGATCCACAACACTTGTATAGATATCCTAAAAACAAGAATAGGGAGACAAAAGAATAAAGAATACTGACTCAAACCAAAGCTCCTTGAGACCTTTAATCCTGATAAAGGGCATATTTACGAGAGATATTATAAACCTTACAAATCGGCAACTCTTCCGGAATATAGGATGTTTGTTCCTGCACTAGCAACAGACAATCCCCACCTTGATGAAAACTATATCACTCAGCTCCAAAGAGCAGATGAAATCACAAGGCAAAGACTCTTGCTTGGAAACTTTGATTATGATGATACTCCTGGAAAGCTATTCAGATGGGATGAGATTTCAGATTTATTTACCAACAATGTAGAAGATTGAGATTATTATATCTCAGCAGATATTGCAAGACTATGAGACGATAAAACTGTAATAGTAGTTTGGAGATGACTAAAGGCAGTTCACTTTGTCTCTTATAATTGATTAACGACCGACCAAACAGTTGAGAGGATAAAAGAGCTTGAACAGAAATATAATGTCTCTAGATATAAAATCGTTATAGATAGCGACTGAGTCGGCGGAGGAGTCGCAGACCAACTTAGATGATGTGTAAACTTCTTGAATAATTGAACACCAAAAAAGACTCAGATTCCTAATAGTTATGCAAACTTAAAAACCCAATGCTATTTTGAGCTCAAACAACAGATGGAGAAAAGAACAATCAGAGTTGAAGCAGATGGAGAAGTGAAAGAATCTCTCCAGAGAGAATTAGATAATATCCTAGTAAAAGATAACCTAAAAGAACAGAAAATCAGACTAGAATCCAAAGAAGAAATGAAAAATAGATTGGGACACTCTCCAGACTATGCTGATGCTATAATGATGAGAATGTATTTTGTAGTTGCTAATCTGGAATGATGATCAGATCATACCGAAATATTTACTGTAGATTATAGCAGTGAGTTATACTAAAAATCACTTGCAATTTAGAAAAAAAACCTTATAAGGTAATAAATGCTTTTAGCTCCTTTCACAAAAGCAATATGGATGACTATCAAATCTTAAAACAAATTTCTGACGAATATCAATTAGGATATAATTATGTAGAAAAACTAAGAGAAAGATATAAACAAAGACTTCTTAAATGGACTCCACAAGATAATAATAAAGATAAAATCAATATCAATTTGATAGCGAATACTATTGATGTATTGATCGCTAATTTCTGGAGTTCTTGAGTGAAGGTGAAATTTATCTCAAGGCAATGATGGATCTGACAAGAAGAAGCAGACAATCTTAATGCAGTAGCAGAGTTTGATAAAAAGGAGTGAGTCCAACAACAAGTAGAGTATCAATCAGAACAGGATTCTCTTTTCTTTTGAGTAGGAATAGTAAATAGGACAGGATTCGATAAAGTAAAAAAACATAATACTTGGAGGGCAATAAATCCTCTCTCTTGGATTCCTGATCCTTTACCTTCTCAGACAGGACAATTTGATGGCCAGAATTATAGATTCCATTGATTTATGATGCTCTCTAATGTAAGAGATATGATCCAAAGATACGGTAAAGAGAATATGGATAAATTCTTTGCGGCACAATATAACTCAGCTGAACAAAGCATAAGAGATACTTACTCAAAGAAGAATGGAGTTTGACCGATAACCTCTGATAATCTGGATAAGAATTTCTCGATAGATATTTATACTCATTATTGTATAGTAGACTGATTCAAGTGGAAGTTTGTTTTGGATTGAAAGTTATCGCATATCTTCCATAGAGAAAAGCTAGAACCAGTACTTAAAGAAGAGAAGTTGAACCCACTATTAGTTCCACGACCAATCCTTCTTAATTACTACGACCCTCAAAGGAACAGTGCATTTGGTAATAGTCTATCTGACAAACTGGAGGATAAACAGAATTGAATCAGTATTTTAGCTAATCTTAATCTTATCAAAGCAAAGAAGGAAGCTCTAGGAGGAGATTTTCTTGTAAATAGTAGATTGATTAAAAACAAAGAGGAGCTTAAAAAGAAATCAGTAGGAACAAGATACTTATTTGTAGACGAAGCAGCAATCCAGGAACAACCATTGACAAATGCAATGTATGAATTGCCACAGAGTGCAATCAGACAAGATACTTTCACTATGATGAACTTCCTGACTAGTGAGGCCAATAGAGATAGTAAAATCGATAGCTTGCAACAAGGACTAGTTCCGGATAAATCGATGACTAAGGCAGAAGCTCAACAAATCCAGAGCAATGCCAACAATATTATTTCATTAAAAAACGCCATCAAGAACCGATACTACCAAGAGTTCTATCACCAACGATGGAGAGGATATTTGGAGAATTTGACTGATTGAGAGAAAAAGTTTGCATTACTTTCTTCTGATTTTGAGTGGAGAGGAACAGAGCTAAAGAAGGATGAGTTCATAACTAAGCAGATGCCTTATGTAATGGTATGAAGTGCTGAAGATATGATGGCTTTGAATGAGAACCAAAAGAATTATCTCAATCAGTTATATCCAATTATCTCTAACGACCAGAACCTCCACGAGACAAGTAAAAATATCTTCAAGAGATTAGTGTATAGAGTGAATGGACTAAAGAATAATACAATCAATGCAATCTGTCCTTATTCAACAAGCGAAAAGAGAGCAAAAGACTTTGTGCAAATGATTAACTTGGGACATAAGCCAAAGAGTCTTTTCTCTGATCCTAATGCAGACTTCTTTACTTACTGGATTTATTTACAGAAAGCAGACGATTGAGATATAAAAGACGAAGTTCTGGAAGTGCTAGGAAGAGCAATCTCAGAGATGTGATTAGAACAGCAAGCAAATATGATGATGGAGAATCCGATGGCAAATAGTGCTGCTAATATTATGATGGCACAAAACCAACCACAACAAGACATAGTATCAAGACCAGATGCCAATAATCCTTTATCATTTAATCAATAGTAATGGCAAAACAAGAAGTAATGAAAAAAATCAAAGAGCTTATCTCTAGTCCATGATGGGAAGAGATAGAAAAAGTCCTCAAGAATAGGAGAGCTGATTTTGTAGTAAAGATCCTTTATCACACAGGGATTGAGGAGAAAACTTACTCTGAAGCAGATATCCGAAGACACTATATCAGATTTATTAACTGAATCCTAGATATTCCAAATCTAGAAGTTCCTTATGAGATGGAATTAACTGAAGAGATGATCGCTAAGGATGAATGAGAAATAGATATTTGAGATGTAGATGAGCTGTTCACTACGAGAGAATAGATAATTGCACTGACAATCAGTGCATATATAGATAATGATCCCATTGTTTATATATGCCTTGATTGTGGCTCAACCAATCATTAGGCGATAAGACCTTTATCTTATAAATTCTTAACCAATGACTAACATTGAAGAAACGGAAGACATCGACCTAAACGATGTAGAAAACGAGGATGAATCTACAAATGAAGAAGATGTGGATGAGTTGAAAGCAGAGCTGGCTAAAGAAAGAGCTGAGAGAGAAAAATTCGAGGCTAGGTTCAAAAGGACAGCAAAGCAACTAAATGAGTTCAAATCTAAAGCAAAGGTAGATCTCGATCCTGAGGAGTTATTTGAAAAGAAGTTCAATGAAAAGATGTTCTTTATGAATAACCCTACTGCGAAAGAATTTGAGAAAGAAATCAAAGATGTTCAAGATTCAAGTAATCTTGGGATTGAAGATGCCTATACTCTATTCTTAGCGAGGAAACAATCCCTTGAAGCTAATAAAACTTCTCCTTGAGTCGATTGAGTGGATCAGGAGATAAAACCTAAAAAATCATTCGATGAGATGACAGAGGAGGAATTATGGGCTTACAAAGGGTAAAACCTTTTAGCTTATTTATTCTTATTAAAAATGGCAAACAACATTGAAGCTTTTAACCCACAACTGTGGAGTGCTAGAATCCAGAAAAGGAGAGAAAAACTTCTAGTATCAAAACCAGTATCTTCATTTGAAGAGCAAGCAAACCTTACACATGGGGCAAGAGTTCATAGACCTACTGCACCAGAGTTCCTTACTAATGACTATAACAAGTATGGAAATGGAGTATCAATTCAGGAAGTAAAATCTGAAGATCAGTATCTTGATGTAGATAAAGTAAAAGAAGTATCATTTTATATTGATGCTGTAGAAGATAAGCAATCAAAATATGATGCTGAAGCTGAAGCAGTAAAATCTGCTGTATACTCTATTTCTCAAGAAATGGATTACACTAGATTTAAAGAGACTATCAATGCAGCTGATTATGCAGATGCTGCAACTGCAGGAGGTTCAGCAGGTACACCTTATACACCAGCTGTATCTACTCTTACAGAGTTCATAGAAAACTCTAAAGCTAAACTCAGATTGAGTGGAGCAGAACAGGATAGAGAGTGGTATCTTGTAGCAACTCCTAAAATGGTATCTTATATTGCACAATCTTTTATCAAAGATGGATTTAATCTTGCAGATTCAGGATTGAGAAATGGATATAAAGGAGATGCTTATGGATTGAAAGTGTATGAATCTACTAATCTATTGCACGAAGTAAAATTTACTGCTGATACAATTGCTGCAACAAATACATTTGCTATCGCTGGAATTACATTTACATTTGTTGCTTCTATCGGTTCAACTGCAGGTAATGTTCTTAAGGGATCAACAGATGCAGATGCTTTGACTAATGCAGCACTTGCTGTAAATGCAGGATCAGGAGCAGGAACAAATTATATTGAGATTTCTGATGCAAATAGAGCAAAACTTAGAAAACTCGGAGTTTATGCAGTAGCTGATACTACAGCTAAAACATTGACTATCTATGCTAACGGACCATTTACTTTTGCTGGAACAACAACAACATTTGTTCCTGGATCTTTAGTAGCACACTGTGAGCTTGGAAGAAAAGGAGCTGTTGATATGGTAGTTCAGATTGATCCAAAAGTTCAGAAAAATAAGGTACCTAACAAAACTGGATACAACTTTATCATATATGATCTTTACGGAGTGAAAACTTTTGACGAAGGTAAATATAGGATGTTGGATCTTAGAGTTGCTGGATAGCTTAAATAGTTATAGGGGAGTCTTTGGATTCCTCTATAAAATTTAATTTATCTTCCTAGAGGAGTAGTATTTATTCACTAACATAAATTCTAAGAATGAAAGTTGCAGACCTTATCAAGCAGAGCAGAATCCAGACTAATACAAGCACAGGACAAGTCTCAGATGCTGAATACCTAGAGCGATTGAATATAGTTCAAGACAATATTTTCTCTAAACTAGGAACAGTGAATAAGCTCTATGCTTGGACTTTCTATACTTCTGACTCGGTAGCTTACCAGAATGAATATACTTTAGCAAGGGAGACAATCGATCCTTCAGGAAGCTATCCAAAACTTAAAAGACTTCTCAGAGTTTTTGTGGACTATAAAGATGGATATAAGAAAGCTAAAGTTTATACTGAAGCTCCTTTTGATGTTCTGGACTATAAAGACTATAATAACCCAATAGCTATCAATATGGATGATAGTTTTTTCATTTATCCAGCACCTTATCAAAGCAAAGCAGATGCAATCAGAATTGAGGGAACATATATTCCTTACCCTTTGGAGCTAACAGATGAAGATGAGGATATAAAGCTAGCTAGAGAGTATCACGACTTGTATATCTATGGAATGAATAAGTTTGCATTTGCTAGTAAACAGCTATTTGATAAAGAGTGATTGATGGAGCAGAAATACCAGTTCAGACTGGAGCAGTTATTAAGAGAATGAGCAAGAGATATCGATAGTGCATATATGGAGCAGATTCCAGATTTATCTTATTTTGAGTAATCCGATGGCAGAAGGAAAACTAACACTAAACAATTGGACACTATGAATGTCAGCAGATGAATATACTGGTGGTAGTTTTTTGTATTCTGAATGAATAAGGGTAGATAATACAAAATGTTTCAAACTATGACAGCATATAGTAAATACGTCAATAAACAAAAGGTCTAGCTGATATGCAGTTGCAATGGAGCCAGTATTTCAACGAGACGAGGATTGACTTGTTGTATGAATGTTATGATTTAGTGCTGATTGATATATGGAAAGTAATTGAGCTAATAGATGATCTTCTCCTGATTGAGAATTTTGATGATGAATATACAAAAGAGCTAGTTGATGATATGTAAATTGATTAGTTGTTTGAGACCAGATATTATGAATATCAAACAGTAAAATAGATAGAATAACAACAATGGACGGTTTATATGGTAGTAATCTAGTAAGTAATCCTACATTAACAAGCGACACAGATTGGACAGTTTGAGCTTGATGGACTACTGGTGCAACTGGTGCAACACATACAAGTTGAACAGCTGACTTAACGCAAATGCTTACTGTTGTTAGTTGAAAATCTTATAGAATAGTTGTAAAAGCGACTTGAGTAACTACTGGTACTTGTACTATTAAATTAGCATCTGACACTGTAGCGACTATAAGTTCTACAAGTGATGTTTGTATATTGTGAGTTGAGGCAGCTTGATGATCATCAGAAGCGATAACATTCACACCAACAACAACATTTAATTGAACAATAGAGTATGTAAAAGTACAAGAATATGATGATACAAAATTATTACCTGATAATATAACAATAACAGATTATGCTTCACATCCAGTATGTAGAAAATGACCATTTATATATATTGGTAGTTGATCAGCAGTAGATGTAATAGACACGACAACACGAACTAAAGATAGGACAGTAAATATAATAGAGAGCGACCAAATAATAAGAGATATTACAGTATCTTGAGATAGTATTATCTTATGGACTAGTAATTGAAAAGACTCAAGACAATATTATTGGAATTGAGTAGACGATGTAGCTGATGAAGTTATAGAATGGAACTCAAACAATATAGCTTGAGTCGCTTCTGACGAAACAAAAAACTATGTAATAACTAGTAATAACCACAATAGAGATTGTTATGCAGTTTCTTGATACCAAAGACAAAATATAGCAAGGAGTGTATTTAATTGAAGAACAATAGAATGGGGTAGAGAACCATACAACATAAATAAAAAATATAATTTCAATATAACTAGAACAAATCAAGCAATGGTATTAAAAGACACATTATATGTGGTTGCTTATGGTTGAATATACTCATATTGAAGTGAAGTTGTTGGTATACAACCTAATTGGAATAAATCGATAAAAACATTAGCTAGTACAACAATATATGCTTTGCAAACTATGTATGCTAGGTTATATTTTTCTAATAAAATAAGTTGAGAGAACTTTATATCTTATGCTTATTCTCCTCAATATTGTTCTAATTGATATCTAGTAACTAATACTATATTATGGGATAATCTATCAAGCAGGAAAAACCTAACTAAACTAAAAATAGGATTTAAGAATATTAAAAAAGATTATGGCAATATAAAGGTATATGCTATAGTAGATGATGACTATTTTTGGAGATACCAAGTAACTAGCGTAACAACACGACCTAGTATATGAGATAAATATAATGTATGAACTGATACAGTTTGAGAGATTATAGCGATAGAGAATAATTGAACAACTGGAGTAATAACATTCAAAACAACAGAAAATACAGCTAATTATCCTTGAAACTATTTAAGCTCTATAACTAGGGTAACAGGGTCAGGACAAGCGACAATAAGTACAGGGCGATTGTTTGATAATATGTGTTTACTAAAGACAATAGAGTCTGATTATCAAGAATATGGAGATGATTTAATATTTAGTAAAAACTTTATTGATGCACATATGCCAGACCGACACAAATTACAGCTTGTTATTGAATTAAATAGTAATAATAGCAAAGTTAGTCCTGAAATATATGATGTAAGTATTTTATCTGATATAGCAGATGCAGATGTTTAGTTTATTATTAACCATATTATTTATGACAAAGAGCATAAAGATAGAAAACCCACAGCAACCGCTTGTTCCTTTAGAGAGGTCTGAAACAATATCTTGAATAGGGTATGTGCAAAGACCTATAAACCAAAAAACACAGGTAAGGAATGTTTATTTGGATGGAGTAATAGCAACCACAACACAACAAATACCTATACCTCTTTGAAATTGAGAACGGACAGACGTTACTTGATATACATATACTAAGACAGGTAACCATGATTTCACTAGATGAAGTACTGATAGTATAATAGTTCCAGCTAATTGAACATATATGATAACAATGAGGGCTTCTATAAACGATTTGTTTTGAGATTTATGATTAACAAATTATCAAATAACTAAAAACTGAAATTTCTTTTTGATGGATTGAAGATTTACAATGATTTATTATGAATCAATGAATATAACGTCTATAGAAAATCTTAATAAATGAGATGTATTAAAAATAATGATAAATATAGACAACGAAACAAATATAAGGACATTAGATGTGAAATTTACATTAACCAAACTATCATAATTTAACAACTAAAAATAACTAAATGGCTACACCAAGTGAACAGCTAATCAAAGCATATCAAGGTATGACAGCAGAGCAACAAGCTAAGATTTATAGTGCTTGAAATTCACAAGTTAAAAGAATTATAGATGCTTATAAATCAACACAAAATAACACAGCACAGCCACAACCAGTAGCGAAACCAACAACACAACAAACAGCAGAGCAAGTAAAAGCTAAGTTAGACCAAGCAGTAGCAAGTGGTGCGACTTCTCAAGCTAATGCTACAAAAGCATATAATACTTGGCTATCACAATATAACACAGCACAGCCACAACCAGTAGCGAAACCAACGACACCACCTGCTACAGCCACACAAACACCTAGTGCTACTACTCAGCAGTGAAGACCAGAACTGCTCCCAGAATCTTACTATAAAGATGATTCTGATCAAAGACAGAGAGAAATAGTTGCTAATCTTAATGAGGCAGTCTATCTGAATCCTCAAAGTCTATCAGATTACAATACTTTTGCTAATTACTACAACTATGAAGGGAGATCTGATCTACAAAAACAGACTTTAGATAACCGATACTTGTGATACCAAAAATCTCAAGAGTATTCAACTAAAAGTGTGAAAGAACTCCAGTCTTTGTATAATGCTAATGTAATAAGCCAGAGTGATTTATCTCTCCTGAAAGTATATGATCCTAATAAGTATAATGAGCTGAACTCTCTTATCTCTAAGACAGCAGATCTCAAAACTTATGCAGACCAACTCTCAGGAACTGAGATAACTACTCCTACCAATCCTTTCCAGTGAATTATTGATAACTTTGTGCAGTGATTACAGTCTTTTTCTCAAACTAATTTCTATGATGAGTATAGAGATACAATCAACTCTCCTGCATTGAAGCAGAAAAACCAAGAGATAATCGCAGAGCAAGCAGAGATGGAGAGGTTGGACTTGCTAATCAATAACAAAAGAAAAGATGTAGAGGAAAGATATGCAGGAACTGGGGCTACTAAAAGTAAAATCGCGGCAATCATTGCAGATGAGACTTATGAATTACAGCTAGATAAAGCAAATAGAGCTATAACCCTGAATGCAATGGTAAATAGCTATAATTCTGAGCTAGGGAATGCAAGAGAGGAATTAAGTCTTAGGCTTGAGGAATATAATATGAATATGCAACAAAGACAAATGCAGATGAAAGAGCTTTGATTCGCTATGGAGTTGATGAATTTTGAGACCAATGCACAGAGAGATGAGAGAGAGTGGAATAATTTTATAAGGCAACAGGAATATCAGAATTGAGATATTTTCTCCAATGATCCTAAAGTAAGGAATAAAGCTATAGAAAAAGCAGTAGATACTGTGTTGCAAGAGTTTTCTGGGATACCTATGATAAGAAGTAGGGAACAGATGGTAGAGGATATTACAGTGCTTGTAAATGGAGGTATGAGTCTATGAGAAGCTATAACAGAGAATATAAGAAAACCTATAATGGATAAGCCTGAATATAAGAAATGGGTAAATGATAAATTTTGAATAGATACAAGCAAAAACTTAGTAAATATATGATGAGTAGATTATCTTATGGATGAACAAGGTAATTTTTCACTACCTACATTACCTTGAGTTTGATTAGATTTATGATTTATAAAAGCTTGAGATTTGAGTTGATTAGCTAGTCAATATCCTTGAGAGGCTAGTTTCAAAAACAATAACCCAGCTTGAATAACTTGGGGTGTATCTGACGACCTTAAAAAGTTATGGACTAATGCTGGGATTAACTTCACTAAATGAACAGCAAGACCAGCTAATGAGTGATGAGCTTATGTAAAATTTGATACAATAGAGGATTGAATGAAAGCATATGATATAGCAATGACACAAAGACGAGGAAATGCAACAGTAAAAACATATCTCAATTGATGGGGAACTTGAACTGTATGACTACCTGAGAATATCTTAAATAAGAAAGTAAAAGATTTATCAGCAGAAGAAAAAAAGACAGTACAAAACGCACAAATCAAAAAAGAAAGCCCTTGATTATATAATTATTTACAAGGACAAACTACAGGACAATGGATGACAGATTGACAAAGTAATATTGTAAAGAGTTGATTATTTGATGCTACATTTGAAACATATTTTGAACAACAAAAAAAGATTACATCATTAGGCACAGAGAAAGATAGACAAGCAATATTTGCTAGTATGTGAATAAGTAGTTATACAGAGTTCCAGAGGTTAGCTAATGAACGAAAATTAAATAAACCAGCCGACCAAAGAACTATACAATTATTAGAAAAATTAGACAGTTTGGAAAAATGAGTTAAGACGTTCTGACCAAGATCATTAGAAGTTAGTCTAAATCCAGACCTAAAGGCTGATTATAATTTTATTAAGAGTAATTTAAGTCTTGAATCATTACAAGCTGCTAAAGCTAAATGAGCTACATTCTGAGCATTATCTGACGCAGAATGGAAAATATTATCAGCCGCAGCAACAGCGCTTAGTCCACGATTGTCTGCTGAGAAATTTCAATCAGAAATACAGAATATTAGAAATCAAATATATGAAAACTATCCATCACTAAGAACACAAAATACACAACAAACAATTGATAGTAATAAATACTTCTGAAATCTAGTAAATAATCAATGAGCTGGTAACTTACAAGACAACGACATATCATTTATTTTATGATACTAAACCTAATGAATATGCAATTCTGATTTCAACCACAGAAAGTAAATCAATTTCCTTGATTAGATGATGAACAAGTGAAAAGATTGAAACAGGTAGTAACTCAAATGTGAGTTACAGATATTTACGAGAAACAAAGAAAGGAACAGGAACTATATAGGAAAGTGATACAGGCTAAACAGCAAAAAGATACTTTTGATAAAAGGAACGCTATAAATAATAGTTTATATTATGATACTATTAAACAACCTGATCCAGTAAAAAGGAATGTATGACAAGCACAAGTAAGGATGGAAGATTTAGCTGATATAGTTAAACAGAAATACAATCTACAAGCAAACGCACCAACTAACGAGGTATTGCAATGATTTTCCAAAATGTTAGCAGACCAATGAGTTGATCCGAAATTAGCAGACGATTATCTTAACTGAAGAAGTGAAGAGCTACTATATGTAAGTGGGTTGAAAGAAAGACCAGTAATGCAACAAGAACAACAATCATCTGATTTACAAACATTTCTTACTCCTATGGCATCATTTTTACAATGAGCTAGTGATGTATGACAAACATTAGTATGAAAGCCAATAGATTTTTTAGCTAAAAACATCTTAAAACTATTCTGAGTGTCTGATGAAGAATTAGCACAAGTTGAGGCTAGGTTTTGAAAGTCTACTGAATGAGATATAACACCATATTTATGACAATCTTGACAAACTTGATGAGCTAAACTTATAAGAGAATGATGAAAAATAGCCTGAACAGCAGCACTTACGGCTTGATTACCTCTATGATGATGAATATGAATATGAGCTAAAGTAAGTTGAAAAGAATTAATAAAGAATGTCGCATTAAGAACATTAGTAGAATGATGAAGATGATTAGCAGAAACAGCTACATATAATATGGCTAGTACTTGAAAGGCTTGAGATCCTATAAATTTATGATTATGAGCTTGAATTGCTGCTGCTATATGATGACCACTATCTTTATTGGGTAGTAGAGTTATAGCCCCTTGAGTAACTAAGTTAGCAGAAAAATTACAATTATCTGGATTGCTTAATAGAAGTAGATTAGATAGATTGTCTACTATATTAAAACAATGATGAGCAGAAGATCTAGCTTGATGAAAACCTGAAGATGTAGCTAATTGGATGTTCCAAAGAGAAATCAAATGAACAAAACAACAAATAATAAATAAACTTGATGATATAGCTAATTGAAGTATGGAGCTATTAGATGATGCTTTAGTAAATAGTACAACAAAACATAATCCAGAATGATTAGTAGATATGTTAAATGTATTAAAATCTGAATATGAATGATGAATATCTGCTACCGTAAAGAAGAAGGCTTGAAATATAGATATATTATTAAATAAACTAGATACTGAATGATGATTGACATTAAAAGAGATAAACGAAGTTAAAAAGATGATAAATAAAGACTTAGCACCATATACGGCTAGTGGTAAAGTAAAGTTATCAAAGGAAGATATAGCGGCCGCTAATAGACAACTAAAAACATATATAGAATGAGCAGTAGAAAAAGAATGATTAAGTGCTATATGAGTAAGGATGTTAAATAATGAATATGCTATGGCTAATTCAATGAAACAAGCTATATCAGAGAAACTTAATACTGATATGATATGAGAAATATTGAGTTTTGTAAGTAATAGATGATGAACAAGTGTGTGATGAGCATTATTATGATCGCAAGTATGACCATTTAATAATGATAGTATAGAATGAAAATTAGGTAATATAGTATTTGGATTTGCTGTTGGTAGATTCTTATGAAGTACACAAGCGAAGACATTTACTGCTTGATTATTAAAGAAACTGAATAGTACACAAAAAGCAGAAATATTAAACTACATAAATAAACCAAAATCAGTAAAGTTAAGCGATAAGACATCAAAAATACTTTTAAATGAATTAAATAAAATAGATGACTCTATTAATTTACCTAATAACATTTATGACGATGTGAATAATATTAATGTATGACCATCAGTAAAATCACAGTCAGAATCAATCCCACAGATAAAGGCTACAGTGAAAGCTACTGATGAAGCATTATTAAAAGAAGCTAGGAAGTACAAGAGTGCTGAGGAGTTTATTGAGAGTAAAATAGATGATTATGTAAATTCGACAAAGAATAAATCACAACTCAAGCAAATCCGAGAGGAAGCAAACAAATAAAATTTAACCTCTAACCAAACCCAATGCCTACACTACGAAACAGCAGAACTCCTCCTAAAACTGATTGGAGTGGGAGAAGAAACCTGCGAGACTATTTCCTGGACTATCTCAAGTGATTCCGAACTGATTGAAGTGAGGTATTTATCTGTGATGAGGAGGGGAATAGAATAGTAATAAATTCTGACTCTTGATTTAAGAAAATGCACGAATACTCTGAATACAGAGAGAGAGAGAGAGTATAGATACTGATTGGAAAACGAGAATACCTATTTAATTTATAATTTATAAAACAATGGCTGATAAAAGATTCCCAATAGACTACCAACAAAAGACCGATCCAATGGTAGAGGATGATGTGGTGATGCTCTCAGATAGTGAGGATTTAGGGAAGATTAAGCGAGTAAAGCAGAGTCAATTCAAATGAGATACTGGAGCAAAGATAACCAGTGCAACAATCTCTGGAGATGATATAGTTTTCTCTTTGGATGATTCAAGCACAGCTACACTAATTGATGGAGCTAAAGACTTGAAAGGTAAAGACTGAGATGAAGTAGAGCTAAGGGTAGACTCTAACAACATAGAGTGGAAACTATCACAAGATATAGCACGAACAGTACTTACTCCTCTTTCTGCCATAAAAGGTGATACTTGAGCTAAGATTGTTTGAGCTGATTGGGATTGAAACAATATGAAATTTACTTTAGATGACTCAAGCACAGTGTCTTTAGTAAATGCTAAGATTGATTTGAAAGGTGATAAGTGAGATGATGGTGCTAAAATCAATTGAGTATCTTGGGATAATAATGATATGAAGTTTACTCTTGACGATGCTAGTTCTGTTTCTCTTACAAATGCTAAAACAGACCTGAAGGGAGATACTGGTAGTACTTGACCAGTAGGTATGCAATGGAAATGAGTTTGGATTGCTTGAAGTTATGATAAAAATGATTGAGTATCATATCAAGGTAGCTCTTACATAGCAAATAAGAATACAAGCCAGACTCCTTGAGGTAGTGATTGGGATATTTTGGCACAACAATGACAAGCAGGAGCAGGTAGTGGAGATATGCTTGCTAGTGTATATGATCCTACTAATAAAGCAGTAGATGCTTTTGATATGGATAATATGGTAGAATGAACTACAAATAAACACTTCACAGCAACCATAGCAACAAGACTTGCTAATACATCTTGAACAAACTCTTGAGATGAAGATACAACATCAATAAAGACTAAGTTATGAGCAGCAGATACTGATTCTGACTGATATTTAACTTCTACTGATTGGAATACCTTTAATGCTAAACAAGCAGCACTAGTTTCAGGCACTAATATAAAAACAGTATGAGGAACGACACTACTATGAAGTGGTGATATACCATTGTCGGGGGGGGCTTGGTGAACTATCACAGGAACTCTATCATCACAAACAGACCTACAAACAGCTCTCGATGGTAAGGCAGAGAAACCAATGAGAATAATAACCAAGACATCAAGTTATACACTAGTACTTGCTGATGTAAATGGTGATACACTCCTAAGAATGAATAGTGCAAGTGATACAACTGTAACTATCCCTACAAATGCTTCAGTAGCTTCTCCAGTAGGTATTGAACTACTCATTGAAAATATAGGAACTGGTAAAGTAACTATCGCTTGAGCAGGTTGAGTAACAGTAGGTGGCGATTTGGTACTTGAAAATCAAAATGATACAAGAGGATTAGTCCAGACATCTGCTAATACTTGGAAATCGTATGGTGGAAGTTCAGTAGTACCTTGAGAGAATAATATAGGTTATCTAAACATCCCAGCTAACAGTAAAAGTGCAAACTATACACTTGTATTATGAGATGCTTGAAAATCTATAGACCACCCATCATCAGATGCTAATGCAAGAACATTTACTATCCCTAGCAATGCTTCAGTAGCTTATCCAATAGGAACAACTATATCGTTCTCTAATATGTCATCACAAGATGTAACTATAGCTATCACTACTGATACTATGTATCTTGCTTGAGATGGTGCTACAGGAAGTAGAACACTAGCACAATATGGAGTAGCTACGATAAGAAAACTAACAGCTACTACACGACTTATATCTTGAGTCTGACTAACCTAATTTTATATTAAACCATACTATGAGATTAATACAACGACTACTATCTACAAGAGGTAAATATGTAAGAGACACTACTTGAGATATAATACTTAAAGTAGTAACTTCTTGAGCAAATCAAAAAATAGGTATCAATAAGTATTTTGATGTATCAGATTACACGATAGATTGGTGAGATGGAACAACAACCACAGCAACAACCACAGATGCTTCTTGAGCACATAGTAAAACCTATGCTAGTGCTTGAACTTATTATATCACTCTAGTAAATCCTTGAGGTAGATGGACTTTTACTACTGCATCATATGGATTAGTACCCTCATCTTGATTTACTGGAGCAAGTGTATGAGTAGAGTATATGCCTAGTTTGAAAGATTGGTTTGGTGATGGTGCTAGTAATCCTTGAGATTATTTCTTTTCTTATTTCAATCGTGATTGAGCATTAACATCATTACCAACTTGAAGTTTTAATACAAGCAATATAACAAGTGTTTGAAGTAGTTTCTTTCGTGCTTTCAATGACTCTTGAGCATTAACATCATTACCTTCTTGAAGTTTTGATACAAGTAATATAACAAGTGTTTGAGATAATTTCTTCCGTTATTTCAATGGCTCTTGAGCATTAACTTCATTACCAACTTGAAGTTTTAATACAAGCAATATAACAAGTGTTTGAAGTAGTTTCTTTCGTGCTTTCAATGACTCTTGAGCATTAACATCATTACCTTCTTGAAGTTTTGATACAAGTAATATAA
>ERZ1026796.843-NODE-843-length-22539-cov-3.400500_pt1 | contig 22539 bp, 22 predicted proteins | sample MGYA00520874_ERZ1026796 | MGnify/ENA primary metagenome ERZ1026796 (study PRJEB33270, sample SAMEA104284474) | anaerobic digester metagenome | biome: Anaerobic digester microbiome; feature: mesophilic sludge digester; material: Anaerobic digester biomass | place...
TGAACGTGCACGGAGCGCGATCCGACCCACCCGCCGAACGGAACGCCGACCCCACTGGAATCGACGTCGTCGACGACAGTCCACCGGACCCATTCCGATACTGCACCGTGATTGGCCCCGGCTGAGGTGGTGGATCTGGATTCGGGCTTGGGCCGGGCACAGCCCACACCGCTGAAGACGGAGCGGTCGCGATCGCAAACGCGACAGCCGCGGCTAGCGCTTTCACTCGCATGCGCGCGGCTCGAGTCCTCCGTCGTCAAGGAGCCATTCGCCCTCGACGAGAACCATCACGGCCGAGATCCCGACCTCCACACCTGGCGGGCCGTTGTTCGGCCAAGCGTCGGGCGGTGCCTTCGCGCCTGTGTCCTTGTCCTTCCAGAAGGTGGCGTCGATCTGGCAGTCCCACACGAACGCCCGTGTCGGGTCGTCGTTCTCCACCACGTACGGCCGGAGCGTCATCCCGCCGCTTATGTCGAGTACCTGGTTCAGTTGCGTTCGCTCGACCAGCCCGCTGTTCTCGCGAGATCTCATCTCGTCGCTGATCGGGGCGCCCATGAGTTCGGTGCTGGTCGGGTCGAGCGGCCACTGCGAGTAGGTGATGAGTTCGGCGTTGATCGCGGCGACGTAGGCGTCGATGATCGGCTGATGCTCGGGCAGGCTGGCGTGCAGGTTGTTCGGATCGTCGGGGTCGGTCACCAGGTCGGCCGGTCGAACCAGGGTGGTCGTTGGCCCACCTGTCGTTGTCGCGGTTGCGGTTGGCGCATTGCTTGTTGCCGGACTGGTGGAGGTTGTCGTCGAGCCGGTCGGAGGGTCACTCGACGAAGTGCTGGTCGACGTCGTGATGTTCGGTGACGTGCCAGCGGTTGGGATGGGCACAGTCGGGTCGCCGTTCGAACTGTCGCCGCTCGAGCAGGCACCGAGCACGAGGGCGGCAACGACAATGAACGAGAAGGCTGGGCGGGATCGCATCATGACAACTCCTCTCGGCAATGCGCAGGTGCGCAGCCGAAGGTCGGCAGGAGGCGATCGGTCGCGATCGCGATCACAGCGCCCACACCCCATTCGAGCCGGTGAGGCCGAATGCGAACGCTGTCAAGGCGGATGCTAGCGAGATCGCTGGGCCAAGCGGGAACGCCCGACGCTTCGTCGCCCGCTGGTAGATGAGTCCGAACCCGGCACCAATCGTGAGTGCCAAGAGCAGAGCCCAGTACGCGGCGGCCGGTGAGACTGCGCCGAGCGGCGCGCCGAGAACAGTTGCGAGCTTGACGTCGCCGAGTCCAGGTGTACGCGACTTGCTGATGAGATGTGCCGCGAGGAGCGGCCCACCCATGATCGCCGCTCCCGCCACGATCGGCTGCCACGCACTGTTGTCCACAACAACAAGCTGGACACTGAGAACAGCGAAGAGGAAGGCAGCCGTGCCGGTCAGCCAGTTCGGAATTCGAAGTGTGCGAGCGTCGATGACGGCCGCAGTGACTGCGATCATCCCGAGCGCCGGCATCATCAGTACCTCTGCCCGGCCGACGTACACAACGGCGAGCAGGGCCGCAATTGCGAGGCCAGCACCGATGGTTCCTGCTCCGGGGCCGCGCTGTTCCAGGTCATCCACCGCCGCTTGAGTTGGCGTGGTTTGGAGCATGGCTACCCCCGAGCACTTCACGGTATCACCGCCACCGAACTCGTTTTTCGCGGGTGAGGCATACAAGTAAGCCGGTATGCGGCGCGCCGTCTGCGTCCGTGTGAACGAGCCGTCTGCGAGCAGTCGTATTCTCGCGCTGTGCCGCGCCCTCGTATCGAACGAGACGAACCAATCGACCCGCTGGCCACGAAGCTGCCTCGCTCGTTGATCAAGCGGCTGAGAGTTCGCGCCCGCCAGGACGACATCAGCGTGCAAGACCTCGTTGGTGCCGCGATCGCTCGCGAATTGACTCGTCGCGAACGTCTGGAGGCGCGACGAACGGACCGGCTGACCTAACACGATCGACGAGTCCTCCATCAGCGGAATTCCCCACCCCAACGCGGCCGACCGCGCGACATCAGCCAATACGACTGTCGATAGCGTCTTATAAACCAGTTGTGTTATCGTTTCCTATCGAGAGGAGCGATGATGTCGACACCGAGCCCGTATCGGCCAGGATTCGCAACGCAACCGCCGCTGCTGGCCGGCCGCCAGCACCTCCTGCAGCTCGTCGAGACCGCAGTCCGGACCAGTGGGAACCGGCGCCAGTCGTTCCAAGTCCTTTACGGGCCGCGCGGTGTCGGCAAGACCGTGCTCCTCGACCGGTACGCGGCGATCGCGATGGAACGCCAGTGGGCTGTGGTGCGTCACGAGGCCCGCTCACCCGGTGACCCGATCGGCGCGATCCTCGAACAGCTCCACGACTGCACGGGGCTGACCAAGAAGATGAGCCGCGAACTCGTCGAGCTGCGCGAACGATGGGGCGAGGAATCCCAGACGCTCAACCTCGGCGTCTACCGACGAGAGTCCAAACGCGAACGGCGCGACGCGATCCCAATCGCCCAACAGTTCGCCAGCGCTGTACTGGCTGTCGCCGAGCACTGCACGAAAGACCGGCGCGGACTGATGATCCTCGTCGACGAGGTACAAGAAGTGCATCCCGACGAGCTCTCGGTGTTCGGACCGATCATGCAAGACCTCAGCCGCCGACCGGGGCTCACCGCGATGATCGTGTTCGGCGGGCTGCCCGACACCCCAGGACTCGTGACCGACGCCGTCACCTACGGCGAGCGAATGGCGTTCCACCCGATCGACAACCTCGACAACGACGCCACCCTGCAAGCACTCGCCGGCCCCGCCGACTCCGCGGGCCGACCCTTCGACGGCGACGCGCTCACCGTGCTCGCCGACGCCACCGGTGGCTACCCGTACTTCGTCCAACTGTTCGGCGACTACGCCTGGCAGGCCTCCGACGGCCACGCACGCATCACCCTCGACGACGCCAACCGAGCGATCGACCTCGCCCGACACGACAGCGAACGCGGCCTGTACGTCGCTCGCTGGAAGAAGCTGCCCGCTGGCGAACAGACCTACCTCACTGCGATGGCGCGCATCTCGACGAGCATTCCTGTACGAACCGGCCAGATCGCCGACGCGCTCGGCAAACCCATCACCGCACTCAGCGCCGTCCGCAACCGCCTCCTCGACCGCGGCATCATCGTCGCACCATCAACCGGACACGTCGCAGCATCCATCCCCGGCTTCCTCGACTACGTGCTCACCGTCAGCGAACCATCGAAGCCAGCAGGCGGACGAACAGCGACGACACGAATCACGACTTCCCCCACCAAGCCCCCACGGCATCGAGGTCGCACCACCTGACCCGCCGACCCACGAAGGGAGACCAGCCGATGCTCACCGTCGGACAACTCGCACAACACCTCAGCACCCTCGACCCGAACCTCCCCATCGGGATCATCGACATCGACCGCCACCCATGCTCGCAACGCGCCACCATCACCCTGCGTGAGCTCACCGATGTGGATGTCATCCACGAAGCCCGCACCGGCGAACCGCAGGCGGTGTGGCTGACCGCCCAACCCTCCGCCGGCCAGCACGACCCTCCGACGGGGCGTTCTCCCTCGACGGTCGTGCTGCCCAGCCATCCCTGCGGATGCCTCATCCCCATTCCCATCGCCGCCGGCCGCAGCGTCAACATCGACGCATTCCCTTGCCCGCACCATCAGCCCAATGGCCTCGTCATCCGCTCCGCCCACCGCGCCAGCGAGTGAACCATTCCGGTTCACGGACGCGGCGCGGCTCCATGCCCGACGGTTCAACAAGCACCAACTCGCGTCCGCGCTGCGACTGCTCAGCGCGGACCAACGGATCACCCACCCCAACGGTGGCATCGCGCTCCTCACCGAAGCCGGCCACGTCGCGCGCTCCACCTTGGCGTTCGTCGCGACCTTTGTTCCCGCGTTCGCCGTCATGCTCGTTTGCATCGCAAACGGCAAGGTCGCCATCGCCGTGACCGCAACCGCGATCGCGGCCGCCTCGGCACTGGTGCTCGCACCACGTTGCGAACGCCAGATTCGCGCACATCGCACCTACGTCCCCTCGACAAGGACATGGGTGCTGTCCGACGTCGCGACCGAACCGCACCGTGGCATCGGCGACGCACTCATGCGAGAAGTAGAGCGATGCGCCGACCAAGCATCTGCGACGGTCGTGTTGGAAGTCGCCGACGTCAACGAGGTCGCCAAGCGGCTGTACCTCAAGCACGGATTCCGCACCTTCCGCCAACGAGCCGACCGACTCCTCATGCGCCGCGCCGTCGATCCAACGTAAGTTGTCGTCCGTTGGTGGCAACCCCGCACGCCCGCGTTCCGTCGTATCGAGTGCAGCACTCCTCGGCTATCAGCTCGCCACAGTGAAGGGCATATGGCCCGACTTGGCGACGAAGCGTCGCAACTCAGCCAGCGCGATTCGGCGTGAGCGTCCGATGTGAATCGACGTCACCTCGCCTCGATCGAGAAGGTGGTAGACCGCGCCTCGACTGATTGCGAGGAAGTCCGCTGCAGCGTCAATCGTCAGCAGGCGACACCCGTCGCTGGCGAGCGTGGCGTCTTCGTCGTTGATGGTCACAAAGGCCCTCCTTGTTCACGTTCGACTCTCTCGTTCGCCCGGTGACCCCACCCCGTTCGGCCATCGCTCGCGACAACCATGTCGGTGACCTGACTAGCGTCCGTCGTTCGCTGCACGTTTCCGCGCTGTCGTGGTGGACTGTGTCCGCCCACCTGCGCGGCTGCCTTTGTGCGCCGACCAGGAGCTGGTGCGCCCGGCGAACCGATAAGTCTCAGTGGAAGTCTCAAATCGGCTCAGCGGTGCGATCGCGAGCGATTTAGCTGGGCTTTCGCGCGAGTGAGCGGATTCCCGTCCACCTCCGCCAAACACCCCACGGTCTAGGGGCCCATCCTCGTAGTGGAACTGGCCCGCCCTCGCAGAGCGGCTACGAGCTGCGTACTTCGACGTTGGCGCGGGTGCCCCAACCGGTGTGGCGCAGGGTGAGCAGTGACCACACTCGGAGCGGGGTGAGCAGGAGCACGTGCAGCACCGTGTAGAGCGGGGCGCACGCGAACGTCGCGCACTGGGACCGAAGCGACTCGTCGGGCCGCCCGAAGTAGCGGACGTTGCGCGCGTAGGCGAGGACGACGGCGAAGGCGACGAAGCTCCAGGGGATCATTTGGCAGGTGAGCACCGGCCGCACGTACACGGCAGCGAGCAGGCTGATCGTGAACATCATCCACACGGCGAGCTCTGCGACGCTGATCCAGAACGGCCAGCGGCGGGGACCGAAGCGCTGAATCGCCCACAACGATTCGCGGAAGAAGCTCCTGTTCCAACGCAGCTGCTGCCGCCGGTAGTGGCCCAGCGTCTCCGGCACGAGGGTGTACGCGACGGCGGTGTCCTGCAGCCGCACGAGCCCGTCCTGCAGGGCATACTGCGTGAGCCGGCGGTCGTCGCCGTACTGCACCTGTATGCCCAGGAAGCTCTGGTGCAAGAAGTCGTCGAGGTGTCGCCGCACCACGGCGGTGCGGAAGAAGCTCAGGCTGCCACAGCAGCACACGACCGAGCCGACCGTGGAGTACGCGGCGCGTTCGAACAGGAAGGCGTTGGCGTAGCGCATGTCGATGAGCCGCGTCAGCAGGTTGCGGCGGTGGTTCAACGCTCGGACGTTGGCGGCGACGGCAGTCACCTTCGGGTCGCCGAACGGTCGCAGCCCTTCGGCGATCGCCGAGGCGTCGAGCACCGTGTCGGAGTCGACGGTGACGACGATGTCGGAGGCGGTACGAGCGAACGCGTAGCCCTGTGCGTGGCGCTTGCCGCGGTTGGCGTCGAAGCGGTGAACGACCACCCCGGGCATCTCGGCAAGTGCGGCGCGGGCGATCTCGAGACAGGCGTCGTCGCGGGAACCGTCGTCGATCACCCAGATCTCGTCGGCCGGCCGAGTCTGGTTCTTGATCGACTCGAGGCACCGAGCAAAGGCCACCGGATCCTCGTTGTAGAACGCTGCCACCACGGCCACGCGATGCCCGTCGGGCGGCGCGGTGAGGGTGGGGCGGTAGCACGCCGAGCCAACCAACTTGACCGTCAAGAGGCACACTGCGCCGATGCCGTACCAGTTCCCGAGCCCGCCGCTCGACCGCGAGATCACGACGACTCCGAGCAGCGCGATCACGAACATCGCGACCGACTGGATGTTGCGCGTCCTGCGCTCGGACACGCTCGCGGCCCGCGTCGCCTGGACGCTGCGCGCGACAACGGGCGAGGACGCGCGCTGGATCTCCAGCGCGGCAAGGACCTGCGCATGAGAAGCGAGGCCCTGGGCCACCAGGATCTCCCCCATGCGGCGTGGGTCGCCGAGGTCCTGCTCGTACCGCGCCAGCAGTGCATCGGCGGCCCCGACCACTCCTTGCACTTCGAGGATCTCACCGAGCCGCCGAACCTCGTCGCGTGTCCTCAGCCGCGTCAGCAGCTGGCCGCTCGGCTCGGTGGGCGCGCGGGGTTCGAGAAACTCGGCGCCGCCATGCCCATCTGCATCGATTCCCCTGATCATCGGCTGTCTATCGGTTCGCCGGCGGGTCGACTTGAGGAAACCCATACGAAGCGCAGACGATCGAGCGGCAACAGACCAGGGGCGTGGGAACCGTCGAGCGCCGAGCAGCGTCGAATGCGCATGCCGCCGATGTCGCACGCCCATACCGCCGCCTGCGGCCGCCGGGCGAGCACTGTGGCCATCGGCGTGCTGTGCGTGCTGCTGGCAGCAGGTTGCTCGCCCGCTGACGACACGTCGATCGGCACCTCCGTGGCGGGTTCGGTGGCGCCACCGACCAGCTCCTCGACAACCACTCCGACCAGCATGACCACACCCACGACCACACCGCCGGTGCCGGTACCCGTGTTCTTCGACGAGAACGGCTTCAACGATCACTCGGTGCCGCGAGTGAGCAGCGTCGACGAGTTGATGGCGCTCTCGCGCGCCGGTGATGGCGGGCGCACCTCGATGAAGTTCACCATCCCCGACTTCGATCGGCCGCTCGCTGCACCAGGACTCGCACGCGTGCACCTGATGGACAGCAACTTCTACGGGCTCCACGACGAGTGGTACTACTACCGGCTGCTCAACGGGCAGCCGATACCCGCTGCTGTCGTGGCACCGATCGTCGGGCAGCGGTTCAACTCCATCGCCGAGATCTACCGCTGGGCACGGTCGATGCCGGCCGCCGACCTGCCGCTCGGGCTCACGCTCAACAGCGACCGCCTCTACGCGACTGCGTTCTACGACCTGGCGTTGCACGGTGATCCGCGTACGTACGGGGTCGGCTCGATCGTTCGCTTCCCCGACCCCGTGGCCGGTGAGCCGGATCACTGGCTGATCGAGCTCGAGTACTCCGACGAGGTGACCCCCGAGTCGGTCGCCACGTTCTTCGAGCGGCTGGCGCCAGTGCTGCCCGCCGAGGTGAGCAGCAGGCTGGAGTGGGTCGTGCGCTCGGCGCAGCAGGAAGCCGTGGCCCAGCAGATGACGGCGGCCGAGCTGCCGTACCACGATCGCATCGTCTACTTCCGCGATCTCGTGCCCGCGGGCACGGTGGCCGTGTACAGCGAAGGTGTCGCCGCCGGCAGGTTGCTCTACGTGGGCGAGGGCGGTGCGCAGCTGGGCGAGGCCAAGGCCGGCGACATCATCGTGACCGAACGGGTGCCCGACTGGCTGCCGCCGGCGAGCGCGCTGATCACCTCCGAACCGCAGACCCCGCTCGCGCACGTGAACCTGCTGGCACGCAACCGCAGCATCCCCAACGCGTCGCAAGCGGGCATCCACGCGGATCCGGGCCTGCGCCAGGCGGCTCGCGTGCGGGCACACGCGATCGTGATCACGCGCGGCTCCACGCTGCAGATCGCCCTGATCAGCCGCGAGCAGTACGAAGCGTGGGTCGCGCAGCAACAACCGGCGCCTGTGGCGGTGCCCCCCACCGACATCACCGGCATGCCGTTGGTCGTGAACCTGGAAGCGCTGGTGGCCGATCTCTCGGCCGATGGCGCGCTCTCCGAGACGGAGGTGGCCGACTGGCGGCCGGTGATCGGCGGCAAGTCGGCCGGCTTCCTGACGCTGCTGTCGACCCCAGGGCTGTCACCGCCGCCCGACCCATTGGCCATCACCATCAGGCCCTACGTCGAGCACCTCGCGCCCTTGCGCGCAGCCATCGTCGCAGCGATCACCGATCCGACCGTGGTTGCATCGGCGCGAGCTCGTTGGATCACACTCGAAGGCCTCGACGACTACGCCGACGTCTTCCCCTCGGCCGCCGACGCAGCCTTCGCGACGGCATTCGTGGCGGCACGTCCGAGCGGGTCGCTGCTCGGCGAAGTGCTCGCCGCCGGCGGTGTGCGGGCGCTGCTCGAGAGCCGGCCGATCGCCCCCGCCACGCTGGCGGCGATCACCGATGAGCTCCAGCGCACGTACGCCGACTACGACGATGCAGCCGGGCTGCGGTTCCGGTCATCGAGCTCGGTGGAGGACATCGAAGGCTTCAACGGAGCGGGCCTCTACACCTCCTACACCGGGTACCTGCGCCCCGAGCGCCTCGACGAACCCGACGATCGCGACAAGACGATCGAACGCGCACTGCTGCGGGCCTGGAGCTCGTACTGGAGCTTCGAGGCCTTCGAAGAGCGCCGGCTCGCGCAGATCGACCACCTCAGTGGAGCGATGGGCCTCACCGTGCATGCTCGCTTCGACGACGAGCTCGAACGCAACAACGGTGTCGCCACCTTCACCTTCCTGCCCGGCGGCGAGGCCGACGACGCTGTTGTCGAGATCAACGTGCAGGCCGGGGCGGTCGACGTCACCAACCCAGATCCCGACGACATCCAGCTGCCGGAGGTGATTCGCATCACTCGCCGCGCTGGTGCGATCGCTGTCGAACGACTCGCCGGCTCGACGCTGCTCACCGATGGCGACCACGTCCTCGACGACGACGCGATCCAGGAGCTGTTCGCGCAGGTCGCGGCCGTCGCCGACCGGTGGCGCTCGCGCCTGAACCAGTCGCTCCCCGTCGCGCAACAGGTGAGCACGGTGGTGCTCGACTTCGAGTTCAAGACCGTGGAGAGAGGCTGGCCGCGCCTGGTCGGTGGAGAGCGGCCGCTTCCCGCCAGGTTGGTGTTGCGGCAGGTGCGCAGCCTCGACCCAGGACTTCGCGCGATGCCGCAAGCCGTTCGTGAGCTACCGGTGCCGCGCGATGTGCTCATGCGGGCCTCGCTGGTGGAGACCGTCAGCTGCCGGCGGGCGGGCGGTCAGCCGATCGACCACATCGAGGTGCGCACCGACCCGCTGCTCGCCCCCGACATGGGGTACACGGACCAGCCGCTGGTGATCGGCCCGCTGCCGAGCCCGGGTGCCACCTGTGCTCGCACCACGCTCTATGGATCGCCAGATCACCAACTGGTCGCGGCGATCGACGACGGCACAGCATTCGTGATCATCGGCTGACAGCAGTCGCCGATTCGGCCGGTGTCAGTGCACGTCGTCGGCCGTGCGGCGGCCGTCCATGTAGCGCAGCTCGTGGCGCACGGAGCCGTCGTTGCGCCACTTGCGGATGGCGGGGCTTCCGTCGCGACCGTCCTGGCGCTTGCCGGCCCAGTAGCGCTCCTCGTAGTGCACCTCGCCGTCGGCGAAGAAACCACGAGCGGCAGGCCGCGAGGCGGTGGGGTCGTGCAGCAGCCCGTGCGTGTAGAACAGCTCGTACTTCAGCTTGCCGTCGGGGCGGAAGCGCCGATATGCCGGGTACTGGCGCCCAGGGTTGTGCAGCTGCCCGTCGCGGTACCAGGCGACGTAGCTCACCGACCCGCCGGCGTGGCGACGTACGCGACCGGTGAAGTCGACCGGAATCTCGGCCTCGTCCTCGATGTCGATCGTGGTGATGACGCGAAACGACATCGCGTTCGGAATCAGGTCGATCAGCTCCATGATCGAGTATCGCCCGGAACAGCAGGCGACTTGAGAAAACAGAACGATGAGCGGCAACGCTCAGGTTTCGGCCGGCGTGAGTGCGCGGTCAGACGGCGAGCAGATCGCGCGCGCCCGTATCGGACGACGGGTGGCGCAGCTTGCTCATCGCGCGTGCCTCGATCTGGCGGATGCGCTCGCGAGTGAGGTTGAAGTGCTCGCCCACCTCTTCCAGCGTGCGCGGCTCGCCGCGATCGAGGCCGAAGCGCAGCTTCAGGATCTCGCGCTCGCGCTCGTCGAGCGGGGCCAGCAGGCGAGCGATCTCGTCGGGCAGCAGCGCGGTGGCAGCAACCTCGAACGGGCTCTCGGCCGAGCGGTCTTCCACCACGTCGCCCAGCTCGGCGTCGCCGTCTTCGCGCAGGGGCTCGCTGAGCGACAGCGGCTCGGCAGCGAAGCGCAGCGCCTCGGTGACCTTGTCTTCGGGCATCTCGACTTCTTTGGCCAGCTCGCTCAGCGTGGCCGGGCGGCCCAGCTTCAGCTCGAGCCGGCTGCGCGCCTTCTGCAGGCGAGCCAGCGTGTCGCCGGCGTGCACTGGGAGGCGAATGGTGCGGCCGGTGTTGGCGATGCCGCGTGTGATGGCCTGGCGGATCCACCACGTGGCATAGGTGGAGAACTTGAAGCCCTTGCGCCAGTCGAACTTCTCGACCGCGTGCATCAGGCCCAGGTTGCCTTCCTGTATGAGATCGAGCAGCGGCAGGCCCGACGCCTGGTACTTCTTGGCGATGGACACCACCAGTCGCAGGTTGCTCTGCACGAACGCTCGCTCGGCGTCTTCACCCTCGCGGGCGGCGCGACGCAGCTCGCGCTTCTTCGCCGCCGTCAGCTCGCCGGCAGTGTCGAGCTCGGCGGTCGCCGCCTTGCCACTCTCGATCTGCTTGGCAAGGCGAACCTCGTCGTCCTTGGTGAGGAGCGAGTACTGACCGATGTCGGTCAGGTACAGGCGGACCAGGTCTTCTTCGTCCCGCTCCACGCGATCTTTCGCCACGACTGCTCCTCGAACCCTGAACGACTGCTTACGCCTGACGGCACGAACTTGAACGGCACACGACTCTGGTATGAACCCTGAATGGCTGGGTGAGGCCTCGGCCTCGGCCAGTGATCTTGGTCACGATACCGAGGTAGTGAACCCCCTCACACCCCGTGCACAGATTCACAAGCAGTATCGTTCGCCGTCATGGCGGAACAGGCGGCCAGCGAGCGAGCGGTCAACGACATCGAACTGGCCATCGTGACCATGCGGTTCGATGCGGCCGATGCGGCTGCGCTGCTGGCCGTGCTGGCGAAGTACGTGGTGCTCACCCGTATGGAACAAGGCTGTCGCAACATCGACCTGTGCGCCTCGGTCACTCACCCCGGCCGCTACCTGCTCATCCAGAAGTGGGCCTCTGGCGAGGCGCAGCGGGCTCACTTCGACAGTGCGGGCATGGTGGAGATGGCAACTGCGTGCACCGGATTGCTGGCGGCACCCCCCGACATCGACCTGTGGGATGGCCCCAGCGCGCACGACCTGCGCTGAGAATCGGGCGCACGTGCCAGCACTGCGCCGGCGGCGGCCAGTATCGTGCCTGCAACAGATCGCCGGGCCAGGTCCCAGGGCCAGATCCCCCAAGGAGGGCATCCGTGGCAAATCCCATCCTCAACGAAAAGGCTGCTGAACAAGCGGCTCGCGCCGGCTGGGCAGCACCCGACGCCGCAGTTCGTTCCACCAACATCCCTGCCATCACCGACGGCCCGGTCAGCAGCTGGCAATCCGCCGGCGACGTGATGACCGTGCGCGGCACCGTCACCGCCACCGGCGTGCTGATGGTGCTGCTGCTCGCCGCGGCAACGGCCGGCTGGGTGATGGGTCCCACCCGCGACAGCGAAGTCACCGGCTTCCCGGCGCTGGCCCTCGGGGGCATGATCGTCGGTTTCATCTGCGCCATCGTGGTCAGCTTCAAGCCGCAGCTGGCCAAGGTGCTCGGCCCCATCTACGCCGTGGCAGAAGGCTTCTTCCTGGGTGTCATCTCCAAGTCGTACAACAACTGGCAAGACGGCATCGTCGTGCAGGCAGTGGGCGCCACGCTGGGTGTGTTCTTGGTGATGCTCTTCCTCTACAAGAGCCGCATCATCAAGGTCACCGATCGCTTCAAGCGCATCGTCATCATGGCCACCATGGGCCTGATGGCGCTCTACCTCGTGTCGTTCCTCATCAACATCTTCGGTGGCAACGTCGCGTTCTTGCAGTCGGCCTCGCCGATGGGCATCCTCTTCAGCGTGTTCGCCGCCGGCCTGGCCGCAATGATGCTGGCCGTCGACTTCGACCTCATCGAGAAGGGCGCGAAGGCCGGTTGGCCCAAGGGCATGGAGTGGTACGCCGCGTTCGGGCTGCTCACCACGCTCGTCTGGCTGTACCTCGAGCTGCTGCGCCTGATCGCCAAGCTCAACCAGCGCTAGGCGCGCTCGCTCTCAGAGCGTGCGCAAGAAGCCCAGCAGTGCGTCGTTGAAGGCGCTCGGCGTCTCCTGTTGCACCCAATGGCCCGAGCCGGGGATGATCACCTCGCCGCGATAGTCGGGCAGCAGGTTGCGCATGCGCTCCGGGCCGGTGGGGTCCATCAGGCGCACCACATCCACGTCGCCGGTGATGAAGAAGCTGGGCATCGTCAGCCGGTCGGCACCCAGGCCGGCCGCGCTCGTGGCATTGGCATCGAGGTTGCGATACCAGCTCACCGGGCCGAAGAAGCCGCTGTGGGTGAACTCGCCGGCGTACAGGTCGAGATCGGCCTCCGTCAGCCACGCACCCTCGGGGCCCATGTACGGCAGCGCCGGCGGTTCGCTCATCATCGTCAGGAAGCCGGTGCCCTCCATCGGCGGGAGCTCGGTGGGCATCGCCCGCCCGGCCGTGGCTTCGCCCGACGCCCCGTACAGCACGTGGCTCATCGTGCGGCGAGCGTCGGCGCCCAGCTCGGCCTCGGGCGGGCCCACCTGCTGGAAGTAGAGGATGTAGAAGAAGCGGTCGCCGTAGACCATCTGCATCAGCTGCGTGGGTGGCCCTGGCCACTCCACGTAGGGCACGCTGACACCGACCACGGCGCGAACACGCTCGGGCCGGTGGCGGGCGGCTTCCCACACCACCATCGCGCCCCAGTCGTGGCCGACGAAGACGGCGTCGTCCTTGCCGTAGTGGTCGAGCAGTGCGAACAGGTCGGCGGTGAGGTGGTCGGTGCCGTAGGCATCGATGGCGCTGGGTGCCGAGGAGTGGCCGTACCCCCGTTGGTCGGGGGCGATCACGTGGAACCCGGCTGCGGCCAGCGGCTGCATCTGATGGCGCCAGCTGTGAGCCAGTTCGGGGAACCCGTGGCTGAGCACGACGATCGGGTTGCCCACCTCGCCGGCTTCATGAACCACGAGGTCGACGCCGTTGACAGCGATGGTGGAGCTACGGGTTTCGGTCACGGGTGCATTGTGGCGCACGCCGCCGTGCCGTTCAGGACCGGACGGTTGCTGCGGTGCTGATGGCGTCGACCTCGCCCCACGTGAGGCCGTCGGCGGCCCACAGCTGGTGGAAGCCGGCGTCGGCGGTGTCGGTGAACCCGTGGCGGTTGCGGAAGTTGTAGAGCCAGCGTTGCTGGTTCACGTGCAGCCCCAGCCGGGCCAGGCGGCCGGCGCAGTACGTCTCCCACGCGGCCATCTGGCGCAGCTCGAGATCGTCGTCGGCGGGCGCCTCACCGAACCCGCCGTGCAACCGATCGCGCACTCGCAGCAGGATGCGCCCGAGGCTGACAGCCGTGGCCGCTTCGCTCTGCTGGCGCGGGCGCCGCGAGTCTTCGAAGGCGCCGCTCTCCACGCTGATCGCGATCGCATCGCCGTCGGCGGCTCCGATGGTGGCGCGCACTCGACCGAGCGGGGTGGTCTCGTCGATCTCGATGTGCACCGGTCGATCGATGCCCAACGCCGCGATCAGCTCCTGAGCGACGCGGGTGACCGTGCCGCTGTCGAACTGCACGAAGCGGAACGCCTCGGGGGTGACGGTGACGCTCATGCGTCGGCGAGCTGCTCGGTGCCGGTGCCCGTCTCGCTGTGTTCCGTGTCGCCGTCGTTGAGGCTCGCCGCGGAGAACGCCTTGCGCTCCTCCAACGCCTTCAAGCTGACGTCGGCGATCTCCTGCACCTCTGTGTTGGTGAAACCGGCGAGCTCGCGGAAGCGGCGGGCGAGGCCGATGGGCGACTCGTTCGAGTCGGAGCGGGTGCCGCCGAAGGAGAAGATCTTGTCGACGACGCTCTGGAACTCGAGCGCGTTCTTGCGGCGCTCGGGATCGTTCTCGGTGACGCGTCGCAACCAGTCGCTGCCCATCTTCACGTGAGTGACTTCGTCGGCCAGCATCCAGTCCTCGCAGAACTCGAGATACGGGTCGCCGGCGATGTCGCCGAACTCCTTCATCGTGGTGAACACGTCGATGGCCAGGCCCTCGAGCGCACGGTTCACGCCCGCGAGGCGAAACACCGGGTCGCTGCTGCACGCCACTTCGAACAGCACCGTGTTCTCCGCGAACTGGCCGATCTCGCTGCCCATCCAGTCGCTCAGCTTGACGCTGATCTCCACGTGGCGAGCCTCGTCCCACGCCTGGCGGGCCATGTCGAGCTTGAGTGCGAAGGGCACCGTGTCGGGTGCTTCACCGGTACCTGTCTCGAAGTCGAAGCAGGTGCGCCCGGCGCCCTCCAGGGCTTGGATCTCGCCCACGAAGATGCCGTGCATCAGGCTGCGCGCGGCCTCGCTGGCGTCGGGGCGATCGGGGGTGAGCCGGTTCGTCTTCGGGCGCTTGCCGGTGGGTTCGGCCAGCAGCACGGTGCGCGGGTCGGCCTCGCTCTGGCGCATGGTGATCTGGGTGAATCGCTCGTCGCGGGCCAACTCCTCGACAGGGAAGAACTTGCGCATCACTGACCTCCGATCGAACCGGGGCCGGCGATGCCGCCGGCCTCCAACATCAACTTCTCCAACTTCGCCTGATGTGCCGCGGCGCGATCCACTTCATCGGGTGTTTCGATGAGCGACTGAATCATCATCTCGCCGTCGCGCCAGTCGTCGAACTCGTCATGCAACGCGAAGTTCAGCGAGCGGATGGTGGGTGCATCGGTGATCTCGCTGGTGTTGTTGCGGTGGTACGTGTACGCCGCGATGAAGTGTGGGATGAACACGCGGTACACGCCCACCAGCTTCTCGATCGTCTGGTCGGCCGCCTCCGGCTCGGTGAGCGCTTCCACGAACCTCTCCATCGCCTCGTTGGCCGGCACCGTGAGGCGGTCGGGGTTCATCTCGCGCAGCTCGGGCAGGCGCTTGTGCCACAGCTCGGCGTGCCAGGCGTGGTGGTAGCAGTGCGTGCCCAGCCGCATCTTCACGTCGAGCTCGGGCACGGTGGCCACCCAGCCGCCCAGCGCCTCGAACAGCTTCATCTCCGCCCACTTGTAGTTGCCGACGCGCCGGGCGGTCTCCTCCACGTCGAAGGTGCCGGGCAACTGCCGGCGATCCCACGGCGCAAACGGTGCTCTCGGCTTGTACGGATCAGCCACGGAAACCCCCTCCGATGGTGCACCGCGAGCGGTGCGGGCAACGGGCCGCACACTACTGCCGGCGCTGCTGCGTCCCGTAGCGGGGCGTCCCTATGGTCGGCGACGCCGCCAGGCGAGCTCGGCCTCACCCATCGGGGTTGCCGGCGCGCCGTCGAAGAGGTACTCCAGCAGCATGCCGCGCCATGGCGCCTCCACCTCCAGCTTGCCGAGGATCGCGTTCACCCCCCACACCACGCGATCGAGGATGACGAAGCTCGGTGGCATGTTCAACTGCTCGATCACCTGCGCGTGCGGGCCCCTCACGTCGATGATCGTGGCCAAGGCCTGCTTCACGAAGTCGCGGTCGAACGCGAAGCGATCGGTGAGGTACGGCGTGTAGGGCGTGCTGACGTACTCGTACACCGTCTCGGGCGCCAGCCCGTGCCCGCTGCGCAGGAACCCCGAGGCCTCCATGGCGGTCACCAGCAGCGTCGGATCGCGATGCACGATGACGGCGTGCAGGGTGGGCAGCAGCTGCTCCCACTCGCCGGCCGTCCATCGCTTGACCAGGCCGAAGTCGAGGAACGTGACCTCGCCATCGATGCTGAAGCGGTAGTTGCCCGGGTGCGGGTCGCCGTTGAACGCGCCGAGGTGGTGCACGGCATGTTGCGCGAAGCGCCAGATGCCCTCACCCGCGCGCTGCTTGGCGGCCGGCGTTGCGGTGGCCAGGAACTCGGCGAACCCGATGCCCTCCACCCACTCGGTGGTGAGCACGCGTTCGCTGCTCGTGGCCGCGTCGACGATCGGGATGCGCACGAACGGGTGACCCGCGAAGTGAGCGGCGAACTCGCGCTGGTTGCCGGCCTCCAGCCGGTAGTCGAGCTCGTCGCGCATGCGGTCGCGCAGCTCGTCGACGAACCCCTTGGTGTCGAGCCCCTTCAACGCGAACGCCCCGACCAGGCGATACAGACCCTCGGTGTTGTTGAGGTCGGTCTCGATGGCGTCGCCGACTCCGGGGTACTGCACCTTCACGGCCACGTCGCGGCCGTCGCGTGTGACGGCTCGGTGCACCTGCCCGATGCTGGCGGCCGCCACCGGCACGGCCTGCCAATCGAGGAACACCTTCTGCGGCGCCGCGCCCAGCTCCGCGCGCACCACGGCTGCCGCGGCCTCGGGGGCCATCGGTGGGGCATCGGACTGCAGCGCGCTCAAGGCCTGCTGGGCCTCGGGCGGAAGCGCCTCCACGACGAAGCTGAGCAGCTGTCCGAACTTCATCAGCGCGCCCTTCATGTTGCCCAGTTCGCGAGCGACGTCGTTCGCCGTGCGGATCGCGAACTCGCTGTCGAGCGCCTCGTGGCGCGAGCGGTGAGTGACCAACCGACGTGCCCGATGGGCAACGAAGCGTGCCCCGTTACGAGCGGTCAGCCGCCAGACGCGCAGCGTGCGCCGTGCACGCAGCAGCCGGGCGTTGCTCACGTGGCGCTGGCCATGTCGACGTGCTCAGACTGCTCGGCTCACTGCGGAGCGGTGCGACGGGCGGTGGGTTGTTCGGCCAGCAGCTGGGCCGGCAGCTGGTCGCCGGTGACCTCGTCGGTCCAGTAGGTGCCGGCATCGAGTCGGGCCAGTGCCACCTCGACGTCGGCGAGGTCGCGCTCGATGCCGTCGAGATCGAGCGGCGCGGCCGAGTGTGCTGGTGCTGCCGTGTCGGCGTGCGTCGGCTCGGTCTCCATCCCGGCCAGGCTAGCGACCGGTGGCTCGTGCGGCGGTTCGCGACCCGATGGCGTAGCGTGCGGGCCGTGGCACAGGTACGGCTGGAACAGGTCACCAAGACCTTCGGTGAGGGCGACGACCGGGTCACTGCGGTCGACCGGGTCTCGCTCGACATCGAGGACCATGAGTTCATGATCCTGCTCGGCCCCTCGGGGTGCGGCAAGAGCACGTTGCTGCGCATGGTGGCCGGTCTCGAAGATCCCACCAGCGGCGACGTCTTCATCGGCGACCGGCGGGTGAACGACGTAGAGCCCAAGCTGCGCGACATCGCGATGGTCTTCCAGAGCTACGCGCTCTACCCGCACAAGACGGTCGCCGCGAACATCGAGTTCCCGCTGAAGGTCCGTGGGGTCGCGAAGGCCGAGCGGGCAGCGGCGGCGCTGAAGGCGGCCGACGTGCTGGGCCTCACCGACTACATGAAGCGCAAGCCGGGCCAGCTCAGTGGTGGCCAGCGGCAGCGCGTGGCGCTTGCTCGAGCGATCGTGCGCGACCCCGCCGTGTTCCTCATGGACGAGCCGTTGAGCAACCTCGACGCGAAGCTGCGTGGCGATACCCGTGCCGAGCTGGTCGACCTGCATCGCCGCTTGGACAGCACCTTCATCTACGTCACTCACGACCAGGTGGAGGCGATGACCATGGGCAGCCGCGTCGCCGTGCTCAACGCCGGCCAGTTGGAGCAGGTCGGCACGCCACAAGACGTCTACGACCACCCGGCATCGACCTTCGTGGCCCAGTTCATCGGGACGCCGCCGATGAACCTCTTGCAGCCCGGCCAACTGGGTTCGTCGGATGTGCGGGTGGGTGTGCGCCCCGAGCACCTGCTCATTGCTGCCGCCGGCGAGCTGGAAGGCACGGTTCGCCAGGTCGAGCATCTCGGTCACGAGGTGCTGCTGCTCACCGAGTCGCCGGCCGGCCGATTGACGGCACGGGTGGCGCCGCACGCGGATCTGCCGATCGTGGGCGAGACCGTGCGGTTCGACGTTGCGCCGCACCACCTGCACCGCTTCGATGCGGTCACCGGGGTGCGGGTGCCGTGAAGCGCCGACTGCGCGATGCGCCGGCCGCCGTGCTGATGCTGGGCGCCTCGCTCACGCTGCTCGGGGTCTGGACCATCTACCCCCTCATCCGCGCCATCCAGACCGGCCACCTCAGCTGCGACCAGACGGGGCGCAAGTGCACGGAGAAGGGTTGGGGTCAGTACCTCGACGTCTTCCAGAGCAAGCAGTTCCAGGACGCTCTCATGGTGTCGGTCAAGTTGGCCGTGATGACGGTGCCGATCGGGCTCCTCCTCGGCATCGGTCTGGCCGTGCTCGCCGACAAGCACCTGCGCGGCATCGGCTTCTTCCGTACCGTGTTCTCCAGCACCGTGGCCACCAGCGTGGCGGTGGCCAGCCTGGTCTGGTTCGTGTTGCTGCAGCCCGAGATCGGCGTGCTGTCGGATCTGTTCAGCGACTGGATCCCCGCGCTGAAGAACCCCGGCCTGCTGCGCGACCCGGATACCGCGCTGCCGGCGGTGGCGCTCAGCAGCATCTGGGCGAGCCTCGGGTTCACGTTCATCGTCATCACCGCCGGCCTGCAGAGCGTGCCGAAGGAGCTGTACGAGAGCGCCTACGTGGATGGTGCCGGCAGCTTCCGTCGCTTCACCAACGTGACGCTGCCGATGCTGTCGCCCTCCATCTTGTTCATCAGCGTCGTGCTCACCACCCGTGCGCTGCAGACGTACGGCGAGGTGGCGCTGCTCACCGGCGGCGGCCCGGAGCCGGAGAAGTCCACCACCACCATCCCGTACCTGATCTACGGCCGGAACTCGATCATCAGTGGCAACATCGGCCTCAAGTCCGCCGCGGCGGTGCTGCTCTTCCTCATCTCGCTCGTGTTCGCGTTGGTGCAGTTCCGCGGCTTCGAGAAGCGGGTGCACTATGGCAACTGACATCGCTGCCGTGAACACCACTCGCGGCCTGCGCAAGGTGGGGCGCTACTCGCTGCTCGTCTTCGTCGCGATCGTCGTGCTGTTCCCCATCTATGCGGTGCTGCTGCAAGCGCTGAAGTCCGGCCCCGACTCGCTCGACCATCCACGCTCGCTGCTGCCCGTCGACCTCACCTTCTCCACCATCAGCGAGGCATGGACGCAGGGCGATCTGGGCCGTTTGCTGATGAACAGCCTGTTCGTCTCCGTGATGGTCACGCTCGGCGTCATCGTCACCAGCCTGCTCGCGGCGTACGCCTTCGCTTTTCTCGAGTTCCCCTTCAAGGGCCCCATCTTCGTGTTCTACATCGCCACCATGCTCGTCCCAGGCGAGGTCACCGTGGTGTTCAACCAGCGCACGGCGGATTCTCTGGGCTGGATCAACTCCTACCAGGGCCTCATCGTGCCGTCACTGGCGAGCACGTTCGGTGTGTTCCTGGTGCGCCAGGTGTTCCTGCAACTGCCGCACGAGCTGCGCGAAGCCGCCTCGCTCGATGGTGTTGGCCACCTCCGCTTCCTGTGGGAGGTCGCCGCCCCGCTCAGTCGCCCCACGCTGGGAGCACTGGGTTTGTTCACCTTCCTCGGTACCTGGAACGCTTACCTGTGGCCGTCGCAGGTGATCCGTGGTGATCGTGCTCACGAGACCATCCAGATCGGTCTCGACCGCCTCAAGAGCAATGACATCAGCAGGCTGAATCTCGTCACAGGAGGACTCGTGGTTGCTGCACTTCCCATCTTCATTCTGTTGGTCGTCTTCCAACGCCAACTCGTTCGCGGGCTCACCGCGGGGGCGGTGAAAGGCTGATGCGCGCTCGCACTCCTCGCTCGCTGTTCCTACTCGTGGCCGTCAGCCTGGTCGCCGCCTGCAGTGGTGGTGACGACATCACCGACTCCGGCGACGATGCCACCACCGCCTCGCAAGGCCCGGTTGAGACCGTCGCCCCCGGCGAGACCGCACCGGCCGCAACCACCACGACGATCGCGCTCGACCTGCTGCCCGATTGCCCCACCGACGCGCTGGCAGCGGCCTCGGGTACCACCGAGATCACGTTCTGGCACAGCATGTCTGCAGCGCTGGGTGAGGAAGTCGTCAAGCTCACCGATGCCTACAACGCAAGTCAGGACAAGGTGAAGGTCAAGCTCGTGCAGGGCAGCTACGAGGAGACTGCCGACAACTACTTCCTCGCCGGCCAGGGCGACCGACCCGACCTGGTGCAGTTGCCCGAGTATCAGGTGCAGGCGATGATCGACACCGCCAGCACGGTGCCGGTGGGCAAGTGCATCGAGGCCAGCGGCTTCGACACCTCGCAGTTCCTGCCCTCCGGTTTGAACGCGTACACGACGCAGGGCGTGCAGTGGTCGATGCCGTTCAACATCTCCAATCCGGTGCTGTTCTACAACAAGAAGGTCTTCGCCGCGGCCGGCCTCGACCCCGACGTCCCGCCCCAGTCGCTCGACGACATGCGTCAGTTCAGCCAGCAGATCGTCGACACGGGCGCGGCCAGCTACGGCGTCGCGCTCGAGTCGGGCTTCGACTCGGGCGGCGGCTGGTACGTCGAGCAGTGGTTCGCGAAGGCGCAGGAGTTCTACGTCGACGGCGACAACGGCCGCACCAGTCGCGCCACCAAGGTGCTCTACAACAACGGCACCGGCGTCGACGTGCTCACGTACCTGCAGGCGCTGCTCAGCGACGGCTTGGCCGTCAACCTCGGCGACAACACCCAGACCGGGTTCGACAACCTGCTCAAGCTGGCCGACGACAAGGAGCCGGCAGCGATGACGATCGCCACCTCGGCCTCGCTGGGCCAGGTGCTCGACGTGCTCGCCGGTGGCCAGTTCCCGCAGCTGTCGCCCGGCGACGTGGGTGTCGGCCCGATGCCCGGTCCCGACGGCCTGCCCGGCGCGCTGATCGGCGGCGCCTCGCTGTGGCCGGTCGACTCCGGTGACGACGTGCGCACGGCGGCCACCTGGGACTTCATCACCTACCTCGTCGGCGCCCAGCAGCAGAGCCAGTGGGCTGCCGCCACCGGCTACATCCCTGTGCGCACCGATGCCACCGAGGTCGAGCCGTATCTCACCACGCTTGCCACCGACCCGCGGTTCTCCGTTGCCTACGAACAGTTGGCGGCATCACCCGACGCCCTCACCTCGTCGGGCCCGGTGGTCGGGCCGTTGCGTGAGATCCGTTCGGTGCTCGCCACGGCTGTCGCCGCCATCTTCGACGGCGCCGACGTGCAAGCAACACTCGATGCGGCCGCCGAGCAAGCCAACGGCCTGATCAGCGACTACAACGCCCGCAACACCTGACCCGACCCGAGTGAGTCAAGGTTTCCCGTCGGCATCCGGGCGGGATTCGTTCCCAATCGGCCTCTGGGCGTGATCCGTCTCCAACTCCGAGACGAGTCACGTCCGGTTGCGCACGCAAGGGCCGCCGCTCAGCGCGTCCAGCGCTCGATCACCCTTCGGATGTCGCCGGCGACGCGCTCCGGCTCGTTCGTCAGCCGACGCCAGGTGAAGTGGACGATCACGTAGCCGGCGGCGGCAAGGTCGGCGTTCCGGATGCGATCGAACTCGAACTGGTCGCGATCCAAGCCGTGCGAGCCCCAACCGTCGCATTCGAGGATGATGTTGGTGCCGACGACCAGGAAGTCGACCTCGAAGCCGACGACAACGGCATGGAACTGCACTGGGGGCAGACCGAAGTCGCCCAGCAGCGCAGCCATCCGAGCCTCCAACTCGCTGTCGGGGGGAAGTTCCTCGTCGAGCCAAGCCCCCAGCGCCGCCCGCAGCGCCGTGACCCCATTGCGGCCCTTGCGGGCATGGCGGGCGAGCGCGCCCCGGATCGCGGCGGGCGATGCCACCTTCGACGCCAGCACTGCGTTCATCGCCGCGACGACGGAGGCTTCATCGACAGCACCGAGATCGAGCAGCATCCGCATCGGGTTGGTCGTCGGCACTCGCTGGCGCATGATCGGCCGCAGATCGAGCAGGTCTCGGGGGCGATGCACGATCACGCCGGCGGGCCGCGAGTCGCGCCTGCGGCTGGGAAGCAGGATGTCGATCGCCTCGTCGTCGGCCCGCGGAATGCCCCACAGTGCTGCCGACGTTCGGTGCGAGGCCATGGCGCCCTCACCGGCAGCCCACACGGCTGCCAGGGCACGCTGCGCGAGGGTGGCCTGGGAACCCCACAACCGCGCAACGTTGGGGTACAGCTGCTCCAGGTGGCCGGTCTCGATGGCTCGGTCCCAGGACG
>ERZ1026796.848-NODE-848-length-22450-cov-3.253595_pt1 | contig 22450 bp, 17 predicted proteins | sample MGYA00520874_ERZ1026796 | MGnify/ENA primary metagenome ERZ1026796 (study PRJEB33270, sample SAMEA104284474) | anaerobic digester metagenome | biome: Anaerobic digester microbiome; feature: mesophilic sludge digester; material: Anaerobic digester biomass | place...
ATATGGAATTCGAGTTATTCCCCTCACCCTCACCTGGGAAGGAAAAAACTACCGGGATGGTTTGGACATCCAGCCGGATGAATTTTATGAGAAGATGAAAACCACATCCGCCATTCCCACCACCAGCCAGCTGGGGGTGTTTGATCTGGAGCGGATGTTCCGGAGTGTTTTGGATGAGGGTAATTTCGTGCTGGGATTATTCATCTCCAGCGGCATATCCGGCAGTTATCAATCAGCACTGATGGCAAAGGAAAACGTCAAATCCGACCGGGTGGAAATCGTGGATACCCGGCTGGTCTCGATGGCGTTGGGTTTTCAGGTACTTGCCGCCGCCCGCGCTGCCGCGGATGGAGCCGGATTGGGGGAATGCCTGGATGTGGCAAACCAGGCTTACCAGCATATCGGGGTTTATTTCACTGTTGACACCCTCACCTACCTGGTGCGCGGCGGTCGCATCGGCGGTGCCAAACGGCTGCTGGGTTCAGCACTGAACATCAAACCCATCCTTGAAATCCGCGATGGAAAAATTGAAGCTGCAGGCAGTGTCATTTCACGCCGCAAGGCACTGGACCGCCTCGTGGACCTGGTGGAGCAGGGAATCAATGGGCGTGAACCGGTGCGTATCTCGGTCTTCCATGCCGCCTGCCCCGATGAAGCAGTCATATTGACCGAACGGCTGGAGGATAAATTTCATCCACTGGAAAACATCCCCTCGTTTGTCAGCCCGGTCATCGGATCCCACGTGGGACCCGGAACGATTTCGATCGCCTACATGGCTGGCTGAATTTATTCCTCCGCTTCATCCTGCTGAGGGGTTAATCCCAGTTCCTCCGCCTGGTCAAAGCTGAGTACATCCGCTCGGGTGATTGCCGGTGTGGAGGAAGCAGTCGCCTGCTCCCAGAACGCATCGGCGTCCTTTGCCTTGCGGGCACGGGCGTTCTTTTTTAAAGCGCTTTCCAGTTCCCCCGTGGAAGGCTGGATGTCCAACTCCCCGGTTTTCGTTTTTAACCTGCCGGTTTTACTCCGGGGTTTTTCAAGTGCTTCAGCCGGCTTCTCCTCCACCTTTGCCTCTTTATCTCCGGCATCCGCCTCTTTCTTTATGGACATGATCACGCCTTCCCCCCCTTTTTCGATAATATTTTCCATGGCTGCCTGGGCGGTCAATAATTCCTCCAGTGCCAGTGCCAGGCGCAGCGCCCGGTGGGATGAGGGAACTGAAATTGCCAAAATACCCCCGCGAACCGCAGCCGCCAACAAATCCTGGTCGGCATCCCGCAGGATGACTACCCGCGCCCCGGTCTGGCTGCCAGCAGCCTTTGTCAGTGGAGAATCCTCACCCAATGATGCCAGCATGGCTGCCTGCCAGCGGTTGGAGAATCCCTTGGACAGGGTGCCGGCGGACATCTCCACCTCGCCATTTGAATTGAACAAAACCGCCACATTGGCGCCGGTCTCCTGTTGCAAGACCGTCAGCACATCCATGAGCGCTGTATCCGGCATGGCGGGTGATGGGGAGCGCTTCCGCTTTGGGGGCTCCGCCGGTATTGACGGCTGTTCAACCGGCAGCGATGCCGGGGCACCGCCCAGACTTCTCTGCACAGCCATCAGGAATTCATCCATTTTCAGTGGTTTTGTAAAGAAACCTGCACCCATTTCCTCAGCCTGCTTGCGCAGGGCACGGTCGGTCATCCCGGTAATTAATATCACTTCCAGGGTGGGATTATGTTTGCGCATCCGTTCAGCCAGCTCAAAACCGCTCATACCCGGCAGCCGCAGATCGGTAATCAGCAAATTTAATTGTTGGCGGCTGCTGGCGAGGATCGCCTCTTCAGCCGATGGCACTACGATCAAATTCAGATCCGGATCAATTGTCCTGACCGCAGATTGGAGCAGCCGCCCCAGTTCGATCGCATCATCCACGATCAATACATGTTTTCCAATCATTTCACTCCCTGTCATTTAATCCACCCAGCAGGCAACCCAGTGATCTTTGGATTTTTCACAGAATTCGGGCTCCTGTTTGGAGCAGATTTCCTCAGCCCTGGGGCAGCGCGGATGGAAGCGGCAGCCCCCCGGCGGATTAAGCGGACTGGGAACATCCCCCTTGAGGATGATTCGCCCGGATTTTACCCGCCTGCCCGGCACCGGTATGGCGGACATTAACGCCTGCGTGTAGGGATGCATGGCATTCCGGAAGAGTTCCTCCCGTTCCGCCAGTTCCACCATCTTTCCAAGGTACATCACTGCCACCCGGTTCGAAATGTGTTCGACAACACTCAGGTTGTGGGCAATGAAAAGGTAGGTCAACCCCAAATCTTCCTGGAGTTCCTTCAACAGATTCAGCACCTGCGACTGGATGGACACATCCAGCGCCGAAACCGGCTCATCGCAGACGATGAAGCTGGGGTTGAGTACCAGGGCGCGGGCAATCCCAATCCGCTGACGCTGACCTCCGGAAAATTCGTGCGGGTAGCGGCGGGCATGGTAATCCTCCAACCCCACCCGTTTGAGTGTGCTGATCACCAGGTCAACCCGGTCGGCTGGTGTGCCAATCCGATGGATGCGCAAGCCCTCCATGATCGACTCACCAATCGGCAGGCGCGGATCCAGCGAAGCATACGGATCCTGGAAAATGATCTGCATGTTGCAGCGCAGGGTTTTCAATCCCTCGGGCGGCAGTGAAAACACATCCTGACCATTAAACAATACGGTTCCGCCAGTGGATGAAATGAGCCGCAGGATGGTCCGACCCACTGTGGTTTTTCCGCAGCCGGATTCACCCACCAGACCCAGTGTCTCGCCGCGCTGGACGACGAAGCTGACATCGTCCACCGCCTTCACCCATCCAATCGTCCGGCGCAACAACCCCCCGGGTACGGGGAAATATTTTTTCAAATGGTTGACAACCACCAGATCCGGAGAATGTCCTTCCAGGGTCAATTCGCTCATGCCAGCTCCGACAAGGGGTTTTGAATGGTTTGATACAGCCAGCACCGCACCTGGTGACCGGCATCAACCGCCATCAGGTCGGGAGATTTTTCGCAGCAAATGGTCAGCCCGGCTTCCTGGCGCGCCGTGCAGCGCGGGGCAAAACGACAACCCGGTGGTAAATTGACCAAATTGGGAACCATCCCCGGGATCACCTCCAGCCGGTGTTGAATCCTGCCCAGCACGGGGATGGAGCCGATCAGACCCCGCGTGTAGGGATGCCGGGGCTGCTCAAACAGCACTGTCACCGGCGCCTCCTCGACCACCTGCCCGGCGTACATGACCGCCACCCGGTCCGCCATCTCCCAAATGACGCCCAGGTCGTGGGTGATGAGGATGACCGATGTGCCCAATCGTTCACGCAGACCCTGCATCAGGCTGAGGATTTGCGCCTGGATGGTCACATCCAGCGCGGTCGTGGGTTCGTCGGCAATCAATAACTTGGGGTTGAGCGCCAGCGCCATGGCAATCATCACCCGCTGTGCCTGACCACCGGACATTTCATGCGGGTATGCCAGAACCTTGCGGTCCGGGTCAGGGATGCCCACCAGCTTGAACAGCTCCACTGCCCGCTCCCAGGCTTCCTGCTTTTTCACCTTTTCGTGAATCTGGAAAACCTCCGCCACCTGTGAACCCACCTGAAACACGGGGTTCAGGCTGGATTGCGGCTGCTGGAAAATCATGGAAATGCGGTTGCCGCGGATTTCCATCATCTCCGATTCGGGCAGCGTGAGCAGATCCCTTCCCTCAAAATATATTTCCCCCTCCACAATTTTACCGGGATGCCCCACCAGGCGCATGACCGAAAGCGAGGTGACACTCTTGCCGCAGCCGGATTCACCCACCAGCCCCAGGACCTCGCCGGGCATTACATGCAAATCCAATCCGTCCACGGCTTTCACCACCCCGTCCTCGGTGTAAAAGTAAGTTTTAAGATTGCGAATATTGAGCAGTCCGGTTGTCATCATGGATGCAATTGCTCCAATAATAAGGGGGAATGACCGCATATCAGCAACGGTTTGAACATTATAGCAGAAAATGACCTGGCATTGCTTTGATTGCCGGCGGGTAAAATGCTGGATGACATCCTTTACAACCGGGTGGAATAAAAAAAAGGCGGGTCTTTACAGACCCGCCCAATGGATTATTGAATAAAATTGGTCACCGTCGTTTGGTTTTGACGTAGTTAAAAATTCCCAAGAATCCCAGGAACATTCCCGACACCGAACAGCCGTGTGAGAGAAACGTTAGGAAAAACGTCGGCTTGATGAGCTGCAGGACCATCAGCCACGGTAAGACGACACCGATGATCATTAACTAAACACCGATGATCATCATTTTTGTGGGTCAGCCTCTATCCAGCATCGCTGAATAACCAGCATGAAACACGGTGTCCGGGACCACGCTTGAATTCCGGAGGACGTTCCACGTTGCACAAACCATCAATCATGTGCCCGCAGCGCGGGTGGAACCGGCAGCCAGCCGGAGGTTTCACCAGGCTTGGCGGTTCTCCGGGGGGCACTTCCTGCAGCTCGTCCACGTTCTTGGGATCGGGATCCGAGGTTGCCGCCAGCAGTGCCAGGGTGTACGGATGGCTGGGATTGCTCAGCAGGTCATCCACACGGGCTTTCTCGATGATTTCGCCGGCATACATGACGAAGATGTATTCCGAAAAGTAGCGCACGGTGGAAAGATCGTGGGTGATGTAAATCACACCCAGCTTGTGTTTCTCCTGCAAGCCGCGCAGCAGCTTGAGGATTTCAACACGCACCGAGGCATCCAGCATCGAAACAGGTTCATCCGCAACCAGCAGAGTGGGATTGTTGATCATGGCGCGGGCAATCACCACGCGCTGCTGCTGTCCACCGCTGATCATGTGGGGGAACTTGGGCAGGAATTCATCCACAGGAGTCATCTTGACTTCTTCCAGAACCTTGTAGATGCGGTCCAGCCGTTCCGATCGACTCCGGATGCCGTTGATGATCAAGGGCTCTTCGAGGATTCCCTGGATGGTCATGAAGGGCGGCAGTGCTCCGTAGGGATCCTGCTGGACATAGCCAACCTGCGAGCGATACCAGCGTAAATTGGCGCGGCTAAAATCGCTCATCTTCATGCCGTTAAAGACAATATCACCCTTGGTGGGGATGTTAATCCCCAGGATGGTTTTCATCAGGCTGGACTTGCCGCAGCCGGATTCGCCGACCACTGCAACCGCCTCGCCGTGATACAGGTCAAAGGATACGCCATCCACCGCCCGCACATAACCAGCTCTGCCGAAGCCAAACCGGCGCAGTTCAAACCAGACGTGCAAATTCTGGACGGATAAAAGCGCGCCGTGCTCTGAGACCTGGGGTTCTTCAATCACTTGAGCTTCTACTGTCATGTTTTATTCTCCTAGTCTCATGTGTAAAGCCAGCACTTCACCAGGCGTCCATCCTGGGTGATCGCGGGTGGTTCTTCATCACATTTTTCAAACCGTTTATGGCAGCGGGCAGCAAAGCGGCAGCCCGTGGGTGGATTGATCAGGCTGGGCGGCTGTCCGGTGATGAAATCCGGTTCCGTCTTGGCGCGCAGCTTGGGAACGGATGCCATGAGTTTGGCTGAATACGGATGGAGCGGGGCGCTGAAGAAGCGGTGCGAATCGCACACTTCCACGATCTGCCCGGCATACATCACCGCCACACGATCCGCCAGCTCACTGGAGGTGGCAATATCGTGGGTGATGAGGATGAAACTGGTGGATATCTCCTTCTTGATGCGCTTAAGCAGGTTCATGATGTTCGCCTGGGTCAACACATCCAATGCGGAGGTGGGTTCATCCAGAATGACAAGATCGGGCAGGGTTACCAGTGCCATAGCAATTGCCACGCGCTGGCGCATGCCGCCGGACAGTTCAAACGCATAACGGTTGACAAAATCCACCGGCACCCCCACCCGCTGGAACATGGCTTTCGCCTGCTCCAGGGCGGCTTCCTTGGTTACTCCGTGGTGAACAATCATCGGTTCCGCCACCTGGTCGCCCACCTTCAGTACCGGGTTCAGCGAGTTCATCGCTGCCTGCGGCACCATGGACATTTTCACCCAGCGGATTTCCTTGCGGAAGGTCTCATCATCCATCCCCATGATTTCCGTACCGTTCAGGAAAACCCTTCCGGTATAGGTATCCACGTTGCGGGGTAAAAGACGCAGCAAAGCTTTCGCCATGGATGATTTTCCGCAGCCGGATTCACCAATGATGACGACAGCTTCATTGGTACTTAACGGCAGATCCACATTGTCCACCGCCTGCACCACACCCTTGGAAGCCCTGAAATACAATTTTAAATTTTCAACTCGTAATAATATTTTTTCGGTCATGACCCTTAGACCCCTCGCAAGCGTGGATTAAAGATACGGTCGAGTGCAAAACCGAGGCTTGCAAAACCCAAACCGGTGATCATCAGCAGAACTGCTGGTTCCATTATCCAGTAATACCAGCCGCGGTAGAGAGCTGCATTATTGTAAGCTTCATTGATCATCTTGCCCCAGGTGGGTAAAACCGGATCACCAATCCCGAGCAAGGCAAGGGAAGCTTCCAGGAATACAAAAGATGGAACAGAGGAAATTAAGGTCGGCAGCAGCAGGGGGATCATGCGCGGGATCAGATACTTGAAGATAATTCTGCTGTCGCTGGCGCCGTAAGCCTTCGCTGCTTCAATATATGTCGATTCCTTCACCTGCATGAACATGGCACGGTAGCTCTTGATGCCGCCGGTGAAGATGGAAAGGAGAATGGTTACTCCCAAAATGGTCCAGATGCTCCTTCCGCTGGGATAAAATGTTCCGATCATGATCAGGATGCAGAGGAAGGGCAAAACCATGTTGACTTCGGTGATGCGCTGGATGAGAGCATCCACAAAACCACCGAACCAGGTGCCGATGGCAGCAATGATCATGGTCAACAATGAAGTTCCCAGGGCTGCCAGTAAACCAAACGATAATGCAATCGGAATGCCCCATAATAGCGGCAGTGACAGGTCGCGGCGCATATGGTCCGTGCCAGCCCAGCCAAACACCTGACCATGGAATACGAACTCGGGATGCACATCGGAATCCGGCTCAAAGCAGACGGCTTCCACCACCACCCGATAAGTACCCTTGATCGATTTTTGTTCCGCTGATTCCGGATCCAGGAACAAGCCGATATTGGGCGTCACTCCCCCAAGACGTTTCATCAGCTTCTGATCCTGCAGGAATGGATAGGTATAAGTTTTACCGATGGTGAAATTTTGCAGTTTAATTTCACGTTCATCCGGGGTAATCATTTTTACCGAAACAAATGGCTGCTTTGCCTGATATTCGGATTTAAAATACAGTTGAATGTCCTGCGGGAACGAATCATATTCATAGTCAAAGGCAAAGGTGACGGTCTTGATTTTTGTGCCGCCTTCGGTAACCTCCTCCTCGACGGTGACATTTTCATCACCTTCCTTCAAATCGAAGGACTCGACAAGTTTTTCCTTGCGAAACCAGTTGTACCAGGTGGGGGGAGCATTACGCGGATTTTTATATACAATCTCTTCACCGCCGCGCCATGTCGTTATGGCGGTATCATACGGGATGGTGATGACCACAACCAATGCTGAAATCAGCAACGCCAAAACAACGATGACCCCAAAAATGGCGGTGGGATATTGTTTTATCCCTTTCAGGGTGTCGAGGAATCGCTTCATTTTGCACCTCCACTGCCGCCAATTTTGACCCGTGGATCCACAAGTGCATAAATGAAGTCCAGCAGGAATACAGTAATAGCCAGCAAATAGGCATAGAGGATCGTTGTGCCAACGATCACCGGTGTGTCAAACAATCCAATGGCTTTATAAGTGATCCGACCGAGACCAGGCCACAGAAATACCGTTTCGGTGATGATGGCACCAGTCCACATACCAATCAACATAAGTGCGAAACTTGTAATGATGGTCGGCAGTGTTGGTCGCAGGATGTAACGTCGTTCAATATCGCGGTCAGGCAGCCCCTTGGCTTTGGCTGTGTCCACGTAATCTTCGCTGGAATAAATCAGGAAAAAGGTACGCCAGTTATAGATGCTTAAGAAAAATGATGCGAGGATTAAGGAACTGGCAGGCAGAATGAGATGTTTTAAAATACTTAATGCACGTCCCAACAAATCCTTTGGGACAGGTGCATCAATTACTCCCCCAAAAGGCAGAATTCGAAGGACGGCAGCAAAAATCAGGATCAGGAATATGCCATAAAACCATGGCGGTACGGAGGAGGTTGGCGAAAGTGCGATGACGATTTTATCCCACACACTGCCATACTTGCGGGAAAGCGCCAGCGCCAGGAAAAGAGTCGCAAAAAATAGGATCAGATTGGCTGTCCCCATTAATAATAATGTGTAAGGTATTCGCTCCAATATGATTGAACGGACATTCCGGGACCCCTGATCACTGGACATTAACATGGCACGCCCAAGATTCAAGGTTAATGCATTTTTAAGATGTCCAATGGTTTTGATCATCACCGGTTGATCCAGTTTCAAGCGTTCCACCTCGCTTTGAATTTTTTCCTGGGTCAGCTTGTTTTTGGTTGCCGGATCCATCTTTTCGTAAGCTGGATTCATGGCAATCTGCATGGTGATGGTTTCCTGGATTTGGGATTTCATCATTTTATCGACATACCCGCCCATATTGGCGATGATGATGGTCAGGTATATACCCACAACAACTGTTAGAAATAAGGATAACAGCCTTACTCCGGAGTACTTCAGAACCCTTGACAGAGTGCTTGAAGACCCGGTTTTCTTCTTCTCTGCGATGGGGGTTGTGCTCTCAGCGACTGAGCCCATGCGATCATACCTCCTCAGTAGTATAGGGAGGGGCAGGTGGAGTACCTTGCCCCTCCCTTTCGTGCTAAGTATTAGGATCGACGTTCAATCAGACTTACTTGACCGTCACGAATTCAAATGCGCTGAAGGTCGGAATGGCTACCACGTAGGGAACCACCACGGCTTCCAACTTGCTGGAGCCGGCTTCCATCGTGGCAGAGAGATCCGCCGGAACGGTGAACTTGTAGAGTCCTTCTTCCACCATTTCGCCATCGAGCACCTTGACGATTTTTCCGGTCGCATCATAGAGCAAGCCGATGACTTCCTTGATGTCCTGGGACGGGTAGGCTTCGCCATTGAAGGTCACGTTCACATCGAATGTGAATTCGGTACCTACAACAACACTGGCTTCACCATCAACCTCAACATCGGCAATCATGGGGGCGCTGAAGCGAGCCCAGGTGTCCGACAGGTCAACATAGTCCGGGTTGGTGATCAGGGTGGCGACCTTTTCGGTCAGATGAACCTCATTCAGGATGTAGGGACCATTTCCGATCATGTAGTGACCGTACTTGCCATAGAAGTCCTTGGCTGCCTGGTAGCGGGCCACGGCTTCATCCGGAGTGATGTATGCACCCAGAACTGATTCGTAGGGGATGTACTGGTCAGCGATTGCCTGATCGAGGTACTTGGTCAGGATGTCCAGGCTGGGTCCGCCAACGAGGCTTAACCATTCAACCGTCTTGGTTTCGGTGGAAGTGGCTTCAGCCTTGGCAGCCGAGAATGCCAGTTCACCAGCTTCATCCGCCAGGGCGGCAGCTGCCATGGTGTGCCACGGGGCATAGCCATAGTTGAAAGTGGGGAACATGGCGGTAATGTTCATTTCAGCATCGATCTGCCAGTTGTCAGACCAGGCTTCAACAATCAATGGATCTTCAGAGATGAACCTGAAGCCCTTGTAAGCTTCCAGTTTGGCTTCGACATTGGATGCCATGGATTCGTCATAAATGGCTGAACCTTCCTTGCCAATATCCAGATCGAGGATCCAGGTATACAGGAAGTCAGCGATGTCCATGGTGGTTCCGTCCTGGTTCTTCACATCCGTGAAGAGAGTTTCAGGATAGTAAACCACGCTCTTGACCTTGGCGGTCATTCCCTCGGGGAATTTCTCGGCCGCGGTGATGAACTTCTGATTGACGGCATCCCAGTCAACAATGGCGTCTTCGGGGACGGTGATTTCGGGGGCAAAATCGAGGGTCACCCAATCATGGGTCTTGCCAACAGGCAGACCTTCCAGAACGGTGATTTCAGCTTTTTCGAAGCGCAGCGGCCAGATCAGACCGGTGTACGGATCGTACATGTAGCCTTCATCATAGGTTGCGCGGACGATAGGCTGGTCAAATGCCCAGTTGGAGCCAGCGACCGGGTTGATGGGGTCAACAAACAGGTCGGGGGAACCCCACTTGAGTGTGCCGCCTTCCTGGTCAGTGTAGCGCAGGGTGTAAGGCCAGATCTGTGCGCCAGACACACCAGCTGCCAGGTCATAGGTAACCGTCAAGCCTTCCTTGTAGGGGATGAAGCGCTTGCCGTCGATCAGCCAGACATGCATGGAGTTCTCGAGGGAGAGCCGCAGAGCCTGTTCCAGACCGGCAATACGTTCTTCGGGGCTGTTGAAGTTGGTGTAAGCCAGATCGTCTGCCAGTTTCTGGTACTCTTCGGTGATGTTGTTCGCCTGCCACAGCTGGGTGAAGCCATAGGCAGATGAAGGGCTGTCGAAGAACTGGAAGTTGTCGGCTTCATTGCGGGAGATGGCGGTTGCAGACCAGGCGCCGGTATAGATGTGGAACAAGCCGTCAGCAGGGTTGCCGCCGACCCACATGGGGGAGGCTTCCGAGGAGGTCTTGTACAGGCGGTCGGTTGCAAAACCAATGCTCTCGAGCTGGTTGCCTACATAATCACCAATCGGGATACGGGTCTTGTCGGAGTCCGAGCGGATGAGCAGGATAAGCTTAACCTGTTCGCCGCCGTACATGTATTTGCCGTCTTCCTTGGTGACGCCTTCGATCCCCAGCATAACCTCTTCAATCTGTGCGGCTGCTTTTTCAGGATCATAGGCATACTTGGCTTCCAATTCGCGGACCACCGGCGCAACGCTGGTGTAGTCAGGCATGTTGGTGACGATGGGGAAGAACTTGGCAAGCGCACCACCCGCGTAGATTTCGCGGTTGAGGTAATCGCGGTCGAGCAGCCAGTTCATAGCTTCGCGAGCCTTGGCGAAGTGGAATGGATTGACTTTGCCTGTTGATTCAAAGACGGGTCCAACCGGGTTGAAGGTCAATTCATAATAGAGACCATTAGCCTCAGCGTAGCCCAGACCGGCTTCCTGGATTTCGGGAAGGGTGTCCGATGAGACGCCATCGGCGTAGATATCAATGGCGCCTGCCTGAATCTGGGTCACAGCAGCGGCATTGTCAACCACCGAAACGACGACCTCGTCAAACCAGCCGCCATGGCGGGTGGTGCGGGGGGGCTCGGTGGGTTCGGGAGTGGGCGCCTCGGTGGGCGCTTCCGTCACAACGGGCGCTTCCGTTGGTTCCGTGACGGGTTCAGTGGGGGCGGCTGTTGTGCACGCTGCCAGAATCATGCTGGCTGCGATCAACAGGCTTACCACCATAAACAAAGGGGTACGTTTCATTTTTCCTTCTCCTCCGTAAAAGATGGGTTTGGAATGAAAGTTGGACGGGGATTTGGTGTTCTTCCTGGCGCTTGCTTGTTGTTTTCTTTCCTTCCAGGTTGCCAGTGGAACAGCACTCCCCAAAGGCAATTACATCCCTTTATGATAAGGGACTGCGACAATTATAGAATAATCCGTCTGGAAAGTCAAGAAATACCAGGCATGGTATGACGATATGAATCGATCTAATTTGGGTGACAAAGATCATCCTGCCTGGCATGCAATTGACCGATATTGAACCGGGATTTACGGGCATCCCCCGCCATAATCCATCACTTCCAGGTTCCACAGGCTGCTGCGGCTGCTCACATCCAGCTCATATCCGCATAAATCCGGGCGGGAGGCGGAAATTTTCAGGCGGTAATACAACGGAATCGATGGCAGCAATTCGGCAAACAACCTTTGGGCGTCCAAATCATCCAAACGGGTCGCCGCCCGGCAGGCGGCGTCATAACCGGCATCGCTGAATCCGGTCACGTTTGCCCCCAGCCAGTGGTTGGCGGTCGTGGGAATCTGATCCGTCGTATACAAAAAGCACGGCGACATCTCACCTGACTGCCAGGCAAACTGCGCCAGGTCGAACTTGCGCCCAAACAGGGGACCATCTGGACCGGCGGCGTAAAAATTCGCCGCGGCAATGGTCTGGACATTGACCTGCACACCGCATTCAGCCAGGGACAGGCTGAAGTGCAGTGCCGCCGCCTGCGCCAGGCTGGCAGGAGTAGCCAACCAGGTGACAGAAAGCTGGGTGCCATCCGGCACACCTGCCACACCGGCGGCTGTACGGGGTGTGGCGGGGTTATTATCATAATCCTTCCAGCCAATCTGATCCAGCAGGGCGCTGCCGGCAGCAGGATCAAACCCCACCGCCGCGGCTCCGCTGTTCAACGGATGACCGGGGGCATGCCAGCTCACGGGCACCGAGGAACGACTGTATAACTGGCTGGCAATGAACCCCTGGCGGTCCAGGCAGAGTTCAAATGCCTGACGGGTTCGCACATCACCAAACAGGTCCACCCGGTCCCCATAAAAAGGAGAGTAACCGTCATCATAACTGGCAGGTTTGATGCCGAAATCGAGGTGTTCCCATTCGGGTCCCTGCCCCACCCACACTTTTCCGGCGCCGTCCCTCTCCATCTCCAACACTGAAAGGAGATCACCGGTCAGGTTGACGGTCGGGTCAATTAAATCACACTCGCCGGAACCAAGGGCTGCCAGATTGGCATCCCCCGTTTCACCCAGGAAGCGGTAAACCAGCACATCAAAGTTGGGCAAGCCTTCGCCTGCCCGAAAATACAACGGATTGCGGCGCAGGGTGATGTGATCGCCGGCGGTCCATTCATCTATATAGAAGGCGCCCCAACCCAGCGGCTTGCGGTTGACTTCCTCAGCCGTCAGCAGTTCATTGCTGGTGTGTATCCCCCAGGCATGTTCCGGCAGGGGAATCCAGAAGGCGCCCGAATAGTCGTCCGGAGTGTAACCGGGTACTCCGACCCACTCCACGGTCCGGTCATCGATGGCAGAATAATCAGCAGTACGTTCCACCATGGTTTTTGCCACCGGGATGGATTCATCCGCCGATACCCGCCAGGAATAGACGGAATCCGCCGCAGTCAGCGGTTCCCCATCCGACCACTTCAGGTTGGGAATCAATTGATAAGTAAGCGTCAGCGCATCCATCTGAAGCGGGCTGGTTCCATCCCATTCCAGAGCGCAGTCCGCCTGGTTGCAGCCCGAAGGCAGAACGCGCACACCCGCCACCAGCGGCTGGACAACCCCGTCCGCTGACATCACAGGGTCGCCAAATTTCACATCCACCGGGGTGTAGGCGGCATCGCCATCCTCCAGTGAGGGGAGCTTTTCAAGGATCACCGGCTGGGGTGTAAAGTTGCGGATGTCAATCGGTCCATCATAAATTGCCTCCAGCACACTCCAGGTGCTGCGGCTGGAACTGGAGTAGATGAAGAGAGAGGCTGGCTCCTGCCCCAGGCAGATGGTGAAGGTGCGCGGCAGTGGTGTGGGGGTGGGGGTGGGCTGCGGACTGGCTGTGGCAGCCGGGGTGGTGGCAGTGGGCACCGGGGTGGAGGTCTGGCAGGCGGAAACCAGCAGCCCCGCCGCCAGGAGAAGGTTCACAAGGAGGGTGGTTTTCAGACGCATGGGTTCCATTTCTCCATTCCGTCGATGGACGACAGGGGTATTATAACCCACTGCAAGCCCGGTCAATTTCACAAATGGCTTTAGAAAATCCCCCAAATGATCCAGAGTGTACCTCAGAGTGTCAGCCTGAATGCCCCAAGGATGAAGTCACTTGCCCGTTCCAGATCCTCCGGTATTTCCCCCGCGCCATAATCCTGATCAAAGTCATCCAGGCTGATGGTCAACACCAGGCTGCCGGTTGAGAATTCTTCGGCATGGCTGTATAAAATTGCTTTGTTCCTGCCTTCGTTGGGAAGCATTTACATATTGATTCCAGCCATATGCGGCTCCAGGTTGGGTTTCCCGGGGCAAATCCTTGAGAGGTTCCTTCCCGCAATTCCCGGTACAATTTTGCACATCCGTTTCCGTGGGTTTCGCTTCCATGCCGACTGTGGGAACATTGCCTGGTTTTGGAGTATCCAGTAGACCTGCCGCTGTTTCCGTTGGAGAAGGCGAAACGCGAATGCAGGCAGTAAGCAATAAAAATTAACCAAATACCCCGCCAATCATGGCGGGGTATTTTGACTATAAAGGGAATTCAAATTACTGTGTGCCGCGCAGGCGGGGGTCGAGTGCATCCCGCAGACCATCACCCAGGAAGTTGAAGGCAAACATGGTGATTGCCAGCGCCAGCGCCGGGAAAACCGCCTGGTTGGGATAGGTGCGGATGACCGCCGAACCATCCGAAATCATCGAGCCCCAGGAGGGCGTGGGCGGGTTGACGCCCAAACCGATGAAGGACAGGAACGCCTCGGTGGAGATGTAACCCGGGATTGCCAGGGTCTCCGCCACCACCAGCGGTCCGACGATATTGGGCAGGATATGGCGGAACATGATGCGAAGATCGTTGGCGCCAATGGTGCGTGCCGCTTCGATGTATTCCTTCTCACGGGTGGCAAGCACCTGGCCGCGGGTCAGACGCGCCATGGTTTCCCAAGCGGTCACGCCGATGCCAATAAAGATAAACAACATGCCGCCCAGCTTACTGTCAAGCTGGCTCATGGTGTAGGTAAACGTGCCGGGATCCGGTCTTGCCAGGGTGGAGCGGAAGAATGCCAGCAGCAGGATGATGAACAAGAGTTGCGGGAAGGCGTACAACACATCCACAACCCGCATCATGATATTGTCGGTGCGTCCCCCAAAGAAGCCGGAGATGGAGCCGTAAACCACCCCAATCATCAGGCTGATGATGGGTCCGATGAAAGCAACCGTCAATGAAATGCGTGCTCCGTAGATGATGCGGCTGAACAGGTCGCGCCCGGCATAGTCAGCACCCAGTGGGTAGAAATTGTTGATCTGGGAATAACCCTTCATGGTGGGGAAGATCTTCAATACCCACTCCGGAATGCTGTTGTTTGCCGTCAGTTCCTGCTTGGCATAGTGCATGATGGCAATTTTATCGGCAAAAACAGCCAATAAAATCAATATCAAAATAATTGAGCCTCCGACCACTGCCGCCTTGTTGCGAAACAGACGGCGTAAGGCATCCGCTGCCAGGCTTTCGGATTTTTGAGTCAGTGGAACACCACCTGAACCCGCCCGTATATTTTTTAAGGATACTGGATTCGTCATGGAGACCTCGTCAATCGTAACGGATGCGGGGATCAAGGTATGCGTACACCAGATCCACGAGCAGATTGGCAATCACCAAAAAGACAGCGTAGAGCAGAATGGTTCCCATAATCACGGGATAATCTCGATTGGTGATGCTGGTAATAAAATATTTACCCATGCCGGGAATGCCAAAGGTCAATTCGGTCACAAAAGTACCGGTAACCAGGGCGGCAAACATGGGTCCGATGATGGTGACAACCGGTATGAGGGAATTCTTCAAAGCATGGCGGGTGATGACCAGGCGTTCCTTTAAACCTTTGGAACGAGCCGTGCGGATGTAGTCCTCCCGGATCACCTGTAACAGGCTGGCGCGGGTCAGGCGTGCCAGGATGGCTGAACTGCCCAAGCCCAACGCCACCGCAGGCATGATGGCATGTTTGAAGTAATTCCATCCCAAGTTGGATGGTAAGAATCCCAACAGATAGGGCGGTTTGGCACCCCAGCCGGTGGGAGGCAGCCATTTGAGGGTCACTCCGAAAATCCAAATCAGCAGAGGACCCAGAACAATCACCGGTACCGACACACCGAAGATTGCCACACTCATGCTCAGGTAGTCAAAGATTGTATTTTGTTTCAATGCCGCGATGATGCCGAGTGGAACGCCAATGGTGATTGCCACTGCCAGCGCCATCAGACCGAGCTGCATGGAGATGGGCAGTTGTTGGCGGAAAATATCGTTCACCGTGCGGCTACGGGAACTGAAAGTTGGTCCAAAATTCATCCATCGAATCCAGACCGGTCCTATTTTAATATTGACGAGATGATCATCCTCCAACTTGGTATTGTCTGGAGGGGTTGTCGTGAATTTGGGCAGCATCACATCTTTCAGATACTGACCATACTGTACCATCAGGGGTTGATCCAGATGATAGCGCTTGTTCAGGTTTGCCATAATTTCCGGAGGCAACGCTTTCTCACGGTCAAACGGACCACCCGGGACGGCGTGCATCAAGCCAAAGGTAATGAAGGAAACTACCAGCAGTACCACGACCATGTAAATCAAACGTCGGGCAACGTAGCGTCCCATGCAACCTCCATAAATAAACAGGGTGGATGGTTGGGACGGGGATGAACCCCGTCCCAACCATCAGTTATTCCCTTTTTACAAAGGGTGAATACGTGGTTTCTGTGTGTAGCCTAGGGCTTCGCCGCCATATCAATATCCCACTTGTCAATCGATTCCTGACCGCCGGAACCGAAGGTGCGGGTGATATACGGTGCAGTGCAGGTATTGCGGGAGTACCAGTAGATCGGGATGATCACGGCATCTTCCCATACCAGGATTTGTTCAGCTTCAGCGTAGAGTTCAACACGCTTGACAGGATCCAGTTCCTTGGCAGCTTCGAGAACCTTGTCTTCAAATGCCTGGTTCTTCCACATCGCACCGCCCAGGGGAGCGCCAGCTTCATCGATTGGGTTCGAGGAACCGCCAGAGGCAAATACGTCGCGGATGAAGTTGTTGGCATCAGCGTAGTCCGGGCACCAGCCCATGCGCCAAATCTGGGGAGTCTCAGGGCTCTTGACCGTGTTCAGGTAAACCTTCCATTCCTGGTTCACCAGTTTGACATCCAGGCCCAGGTTCTCCTTCCACATCGCCTGGATTGCTTCAGCAATCTTCTGGTGAGCGGAGGAGGTATTGAACATGAGAGTCAGGACAAGTTGTTCGCGGGTGAGATTCTTTTCAGTCAGGTACTCATCCAGGACTTTATTGGCTTCTTCCTTGTTGAATTTCACACCCAGGTCGGGGTGATCTTCCAACGTGGGGGCGCCAGCCAGACCGGGGCGGGAGAACCACTGTGCCGGAACCTGACCACCCTTGAGAACGTTGTCAATCAGGGATTGGCGGTCCACAGCCATGGAGAGGGCGCGGCGAACGCGGACATCATCCACAACCGGCTGGGTGATATTGAAGCCATAGTAGTAGGAGCACAGATCGGGAGCCACAACCAGTTCCGCCGAGAGAGTCGGATCAGCCTTCACGCGATCAAGCTGGGTGGAGGGGACTGCTGCAGAATCCAGATTACCAGCTTCGAATTCAGCGAAAGCGGGTTCCGCATCCAGCATGGTCCAGGTCACTTCTTCGATCTTGGGTTCCGGAGTGGAGTCAATCGCCACCCAGAACGGATTCTTGATGATGGTGATCTCTGCGTCATGGACCCATTCCTTCAGGGCATAGGGACCATAGGACTGGTTGAAACCGGTCTCGGTCCAGCGGTCACCACGGGCTTCGGTGCAATCGTCGCCTTCAATCAGCCATTGCGGCTGGGCGGAAGCCACCCACAAGCCAGCGATTGCAGCATTATAGGCAGCCGGTTCCACGAAGGTGATCTCGAGGGTCATGTCATCAATGATTTTCACGCCCACGGTCGCCGGATCATCGGTCACTGCAGTGTTGTAATCATTCGCACCAGCAATGGCGAAAGCCAAAACAAAGGCGTACTGGGAGGCGGTGGCGGGATTCAGGGTGCGCATGATTCCATAATAGAAATCATTGGCGGTGACTGTGCGGGGATTTCCATCGCAGTCCAGAACCTGAACAACGTCGGTGCCGTTGTACTTCACCCAGTAGATGTCGGGGCGGATATGGAAGGTGTAAACCTTTCCGTCTTCGCTGATGTCCCAGCTTTCAGCAATGCCGGGCTCGACAAGGTTGGTCACTTCATCCTGCCGGGTCATACCCAGGTGGGTTTCCCAGATAATCTGGATGGAGGATGTATCAGTGCCCAGTGCGGGGTCCAGGGTGGGGATGTCGCCAGGTCCCATGTTGAGGCGCAGAGTCTTCATTTCAGCAACTGGTTCTTCAGCGCCTGGGGTGGGGGGTGACTACAATCACCTGGGGAGTGCCTTCAACGATCTGTGTGATGTAGATCGGTTCGGGGGAAGGAACTGGCGTGCACGCTGCCAGAACCATGCTGGCAACAACCAGCATACCAACGAACACAAACAGCTTACGCATTTTCTTTCTCCTCCTTAAAAAGATGAAAGATTGGGGATTGGGTAGAAGTGAGTTTCAGGATTCATAATCATTTATCGATCTGTACTGACCACCTCCTCTCACATTCTCCTAAGCCTTGTGACAGGCCACAAAGTGACCCGGGCTCAGCTCACGAAACTCAGGCTTGGCTTCCTTGCAGATATCGGCTGCAATCGGGCAGCGGGTGCGGAAGCGGCAGCCTGAAGGCGGATTGGTGGGTGAGGGCACGTCACCCGGCAAAATGATGCGCCGGCGCTTTTCCTCAGCCACCGGGTCGGGTATGGGAACGGCGGAAAGCAATGCCTTGGTATAGGGATGCAAAGGATTGTGATACAGTTCCGTGTTCACCGCCAGTTCAACGATGATGCCCAAATACATCACCGCCACCCGGTCGCTGATATGCCGAACCATGGAAAGGTCATGAGCAATAAAGAGATAGGTGAGTCCCAGCTCGCCCTGCAGATCCTCCAGCAGGTTGACCACCTGCGCCTGGATGGATACATCCAGTGCCGAGATGGGCTCATCGCAAATAATCAATTCAGGTTCCAACGCCAGGGCGCGCGCCACGCCAATGCGCTGCCGTTGTCCGCCTGAAAATTCGTGCGGATAGCGGTTGGAGAACGCCGGGTTCAAGCCCACCATCTCCAGCAGCCGTTCCACATGCGCCTGGGCATCCTTGCCCTTGGCAACACTATGAATGGAGAGCGGCTCGCTGATGATTTCGCCCACGGTCATGCGGGGGTTAAGGCTGGCATAAGGATCCTGGAAAATCATCTGCATCTTGCGGCGCATGCGGCGAAGCTCCTCGCCTTTCATGGTCGCCAGATTTTGATCCTGGAAATAAACCGACCCGGAAGTGGGGCGGTGGAGCTGCAGGATGGTGCGTCCGGTGGTGGACTTGCCACAGCCGGATTCGCCCACCAGACCCAGGGTTTCTCCCTGGTGAATGCTAAACGAAATATCATCCACAGCATGCACGGCACCCACCTGCTTCATGAAGATGATCCCGCGCATAATGGGGAAATGTTTTACAAGATTTTCAACGCGCAATAAAACTTTGGGTTCGGTCGAGGTCATTCGCGTGGTCTCCCGGTGTTGCTATCCACCCAGCAAGCAACCTGATGATTGGTATCAATATTTACAAGAGCCGGGTTCTCCTTCCGGCAGCGGTCCATTACAAATGAGCAGCGCGGCGAAAACGGACAGGCATTGGGTGCGGTCATGAGAACCGGGGGCAAACCATCGATGGAAGTCAGCCGGCGGCGCTCGGTTGCATCCATGCGAGGCAGACTGTTCAACAGCCCGATGGTATAGGGATGAGTGGGATGGGAATATAATTCCTTAACTCCGGCAGTTTCGATGATCAAGCCCCCATACATGACATTCACCCGATCCGCCAATCCAGCAATGATGCCCAGGTCGTGGGTGATCCAGATGATTGCCATGCCCAGCTCATCGCGCAGGCGTTTGACCAGTTCCACAATTTGAGCCTGGATGGTCACATCCAGCGCAGTGGTCGGCTCGTCTGCAATCAGGATTTGCGGATTGCAAGTTAAAGCCATGGCGATCATCACCCGCTGGCGCATGCCGCCTGAAAACTGGTGGGGGTAATCATTCAGCCGTTCCTTGGCTCCGGGAATGCCGACAAGCTCCAGCATTTCCGCTGCCCGGCTGAATGCCGCCTTGCGTGACATGCCCATATGGATTTCCAATGGTTCTGCCACCTGTCGTCCTATAGTCAACACAGGGTTAAAGGAAGTCATCGGGTCCTGGAAAATCATGCTGATCTGGGCGCCGCGGATGTGACGGATTTCGTCATCTGTCAACTTTAGCAGATCCTTATCCTGGTACATTGCCTTCCCTGCCACCACTTTACCGGGTGGGGTGGGGATGAGGCGCAGCATGGACATGACTGTGACAGACTTTCCGCAGCCGGATTCGCCCACGATGCCAAGTGTCTCGCCTTCCTTTAAGTGGAAAGAGACGCCATTAACAGCATGGACATAACCTTCTCGGATTCTAAAGTGAGTTTCCAGGCCTTGCACATTTAATAAATCGGCCATTCAGTTCATCCTCTATGAAGTTATCAGGTGTATTGGGGGTTGAGCCAGAAAACACAACGCTCTCCAGCCAATATAGGCAAAGAAAGTATACTCTTAATTGATTATGGTGTCAAACAAACGAAGAGGAACATCATTCGCGTCAAGATGAATGGTATCCGCAGTAATATGACAAAAAATCCCTTGTAACTGCTATATGATACATTCCAAATTAAAGATAAATGAACTGTGAAAAATTATTCTTTCAGGTCCGGGGCTGATATGACGATCGGAAATTCCATCCACATGGTGGTTCCCCGCCCTTCCGAGGATTCCGCCCAGACTCTGCCGCCCTGCACCTCCACCAGCGCCCTGACAATTGCCAGACCCAGCCCGCTTTCCCCTCCCTCGGCATGGCGCGATTTGTCGCCGCGTTGGAACCGTTCAAAAATATGCCCCAGTTCTGCAGCAGGAATTCCGCTTCCGGTGTCAGCCACCTGCATCCGGATTTTTCCTTTAACAAGGCTTGCCGCCAGGCGAATTTCCCCCCCTTCCGGCGTGTAGCGGAAGGCATTGCTGATCAGGTTGTCCAGCACCTGCATCATGCGGGCATCATCCACACGGATTTCCGGCAGTGGATCCATGGCATCAACCGTCAACCGGACTTTCTGCTGGACTGCCTGGTTCTCAAAAACCGCCGCGGCACGTTCCAGCAGCACCACCGGAGACAGGTTCTGCAGGTTCAATGGCAGTTCACCGGCATCCACCTGGGAAAGCATCTTCAGGTCACCCACCAGGTTCTGCATTCGTTCAATTTCGGAATATATCAAATCAAGCCGTTCCGGATTGGGAGATAAAACCCCATCGCGCATGGATTCAATATAACCGGCAATGACGGTCAGGGGTGTGCGCAGATCGTGGGCAATATCAGCCGTCATCTGCCGGCGCTGTTCGTGGACGCGCGCAACCTCGGCACTCATGCTGTTGAACGATTCCGCCAGCTGACCGATCTCATCACTGGATTCCACCGGCACCCGCTGCTCATAGTGACCTGCGGCAATCTGGCGGGAAGCCCGGGTCAGAGCCCCCAGCGGTCTGGTGAGCGTGCGCGCCAGCACCACACCGACAATCAACGCCGCCAGCAGTGCTGCCAGTGCCGCCAGGATAAATCCGCGGTTGGTGCGCTGGAGATAGAGAATTTCCGCTGCATTGTAGGCATTCACCTGGCTTGCCAGCAATAGCGTTCCCACCCGGCTGCCATCCACCCGGATGGGTTCACCTGCGTTGAGGATGCGGCGGGGAAGCAGGCTGCCCGGCGGATAATCCGGATCGACCGCTACAATCACATTGCCATCAGCATCCGCCAGACCCACCAGTTGGCGGTCGCCCTGGCGGAAATTCATCCCCATTTGCTGACGGTTGCCCATGCCGGGGCTGAATTCCCCGGGGGTGCTTTCGTTCAAAACCGCCTGGCGCTGGATGATTCCCCAATAATCCTCCACCCCATCCCATGAGCCGTTTTCCTTGTAATATTGAGCGAGGATGGCTTCCATGTTGGCGCGCTGTTGATCGACAATGAACTGGGAGAAACGGGCTGCACTGGTGATCCGTGCAATCCCCCCCACCAGGGCGGCTGAGAGGAACGCCACCAGCAAAAAAGCGAGGGTTAATTTCCAGACAAGGGATTTTCGCATTCCGTCACCGGTCCTTACGGAGACGATAACCCACCCCGAATACCGTCTCGATATACCGCGGATTGGCGGGGTCGGATTCGATTTTTCTGCGCAGGTTGCGGATGTGAACATTCAGCGTGGAATCCATCCCGGCAAAACCGCTGTCCGTCAGGAGGTCCACCAGTTCGGTGCGCGTGTGCACCTGTCCGGGTGAGCGCAGAAAGATCGCCAGCAGGTCAAACTCGATCGGCGTTAATGCCACTGGTTTTCCATCCAGGGACACTTCGTGTGTGCGGCTGTCCAGCCGGATGCGGTCATCGGTGGAACGCAGGTGTTCAAACGTATGTTCCAGACCCATCTCCTGCCGGCGCAGCACAGCCCGGATGAACGGCGCACGCAGATTCACAT
>ERZ1026796.849-NODE-849-length-22400-cov-4.001661_pt1 | contig 22400 bp, 20 predicted proteins | sample MGYA00520874_ERZ1026796 | MGnify/ENA primary metagenome ERZ1026796 (study PRJEB33270, sample SAMEA104284474) | anaerobic digester metagenome | biome: Anaerobic digester microbiome; feature: mesophilic sludge digester; material: Anaerobic digester biomass | place...
CCGGAATTGTAACCGGACTGAATAAAGAAGAACATTGGCAGGATAAAGCAAGTCCGATTACTTTGTTTTGGGTGAAAGGAATCGTAGAAGAACTGCTCTCCCTTTGGTATCTGGAAAATTGGTCTGTTCAGGAAACTAAAGTGCCTTTTCTTTCCCGCACTGAAAGTGCCTCTTATTATCTGGAAAATAAGGAACTGGCTTATTACGGGAAATTAAATTCTGTAGTGGCAGAAAAATTTGATATTGATACCATTGAATTAAAACAGGATATTTGGATAGTTCAATTCGCTATGGAAAACATTATCAATGCTACTCGCAATCTTAAAACACACTTTCAAGAAATTCCCCGTTTTCCCTTCGTAACAAGAGATATTTCTTTTCTTATTGCGGAAGAAATTCCCTACAGCGAAATAATAAAAACAATTGCGGAAATTGAAAGAAATATAATCAGCGAAGTAACTGCCTTTGATGAATACCACGGGAAACAAATTCCCGAAGGTAAGAGGAGCTTGACTTTACGGCTGAAATTTAGAGACAAAGAAAAAACATTGACAGATGAACGAGTAGATTATCTTATTGATTTAATAATAAAAAAGCTAAGGGAGACCTGGCAGATAAAAATGAGGTAACTTATGGAAAGTAATGTAATTAACCTACAGGACAAGATACAAAAACTAATAGACCAGTATACTCTGGCAACTAAAAAAGTTGAGGAACTGGAAGAGAAAAATCGGCAACTTGCAGAAGAAAATTCTCAATTGATTGCCCAAATTCAAACCAGCGGAAAAGCAACCGGCGAACAGGAGAAAAAATATAAGACACTGCAGGAAGAATATAATACCCTGGAAAACAGGTATAAAGAACTGCAGAAAATCCTTGCCGGTTTAGAAAGTGTTGCTGAAGGTGCTATTAAAAAGATTGACGGATTATTCGCCTCCAGCGAAAAAGAGACCTGATAATGCAGTCGGTGGAAGTGGAAATATTTGGACGCAGATTTCGTTTGCGTAGTGATGATCCTGAGCGGACAAAACAAATTGCAAACGAAATTAACGACCAAATAGATGCGCTTTCCAAACACTACGATAATTTGGATTTTACTAAACTGTTGCTTTTGATTTGTCTTCAGCAACAGGATGAAGTTTTAACTTTGGACGCCAAGAATCGTGCTTTAAGCTCCGAACTTGAGCGTTTGAATCAGATGCTTTCAAAAATAAAGATATAAAAAGTGCCTGCAGAATTCGTGATATGGGTTGCATAAAAGCTATTATAGTTTCGGGTGTCGAGCCATGAGTGGCATGCGCGCCAGCTGGTCCTGGATACATAAAGCTCACAAGGTAGATACCCACTTCAAGCTTGGCTTTCTAATGACAAGCGTACACGGTTCATGCGGGCACTTGAATAATTCGCTTTGGTTATAAATCAAAGTTAAATAGATTGAAATAAGGAAATAACAATGACTATAAATCCTATTATAGCACTCATCATAGGAGTGGTAGGCGGTTTTGCCATTGCTCTTATTATATATTTCATAAAGCGTAATACTGCTTTCAAACTGATTTCGCAATCAACTAAAATTGCCGAAGAGTTAGAAAAGAACGCTAAAATTGAAGCCGAAAATGCTAAAAAAGCAGCTCTACTGGAAGCACGCGAAGAATGGATTAAACAAAAACGGCTTCTGGATGAGGAAATTAAAGAACGCCAAAAAGAACTGCGCCTGGAAGAAAAAAAATACAATGAACGTTTAAGCAGTTTGGATAAACGCCTGGACTCTCTGGATAAAAAAGAAAATGCCCTTGCGGAACAGGAAAGAAAATTAAAAAGCAAAGAAGAAGAACTGCTCAATAAGAAAAATGAATTTGATGCTATCATTGCTGAACAAAAAAATAAGCTGGCTGAAATTGCAGGGCTCAGTCGTGAAGAAGCAATTGCCCGTTTGCGGGAAGAATTAATTTCGCAGGCAAGGCAGGTTGCGGCAAATGATGCCCGGCTTACTATTGAACAAATAAAACTGGATGCCAACAGAAAAGCTGCAGAAATTCTTTCCACTGCTATTCAACGGATGGCAGTAGATTATGTATCCGAAACAACCGTCTCTGTTGTATCGCTTCCTTCCGATGAAATGAAGGGAAGAATAATTGGCAGGGAAGGAAGAAATATCCGCACTTTTGAAAAGGTCTCCGGAGTGGACTTAATTATTGATGATACTCCCGAGGCAGTTGTGCTCAGCTGTTTTGATCCTGTCCGTCGTGAAGTAGCCAGATTAGCTTTGGAAAAACTTATTGCCGATGGTAGAATTCATCCTGGTCGCATTGAAGAAGTAATAGCCAAAACAGCTAAGGAAATGGAAGAGAATTTGGTTAAGATTGGAGAAAAAGCAGTTCTGGAAACCAATATACACAATATTTCACCGAACCTCATTAAGGTTTTGGGGCGTTTGCATTACCGAACCAGCTACGGACAAAATGTTTTAGAGCACTCAATAGAGTCCGCTTGGATTTGTGGAATTTTAGCTGCTGAGCTGGGTCTGGATCAAGAACTTGCTCGTAGAGCAGGTTTATTGCATGATATAGGAAAAGCTATAGACCACGAATTTGACGGTTCCCACGCTATTATTGGAGCCAATTTGGCACGCAAAAACGGTGAGGGAAAAATAATTGTGAATGCTATTGAAGCTCACCATGAAGAAGTGGAGGCAATTTCTGTTTATGCCGCTTTAACTCAAGCATCGGATGCTATTTCTGGTGCCCGGCCAGGTGCCCGAAGAGAAATGTTGGAAACCTATATGCAGAGATTATCCAAACTGGAAGAAATAGCCAATAGTATAGATGGAGTAAGTAAATCGTATGCCATTCAGGCAGGCAGGGAATTACGGATAATTGTAGAGCCCTCTTTGATTGATGAAAATCAAACTGCTTTATTGGCAACCGAAATTGCCGCTTCTATTGAGAAACAGGTTCAGTATCCCGGCCAAATTAAAGTTACGGTTATCAGAGAAACACGCCAGATAGCAATGGCAAAGTAATGAAAGTTCTATTCTTTGGTGATGTTTACGGTAAAGCAGGTAGGCAAACAGTTCAGCTTACTCTTCCGGAATTGAAAGAAGAATTTCAACCGGATTTTATTTTAGCTAATTGTGAAAACCTTGCAGATGGGAAAGGAGTTACCGAAAAAACACTCAACCAGCTTTTTAATGCAGGAGTTGATGCTGTTACAGGGGGCAATCATTTATGGGATAGAACAGAATCTCTGGAATATATTCGCGGTCAAAACAGAATAATTAAACCGCTTAATTATCCTGAAGATGCTCCGGGAAATCCTTTTATTATTTTAGCTAAGGAAAACCTGCGTTTGGGAGTTCTCTGTCTTTGTGGTCAATTGTTGATGCCACCGTGTAATAATCCTTTTACAGCATTGTCTGAGTTTATAAAGTTACATTTTACAAAAGACGCTGAACAGGTCTCCCTTTTTCCTTTGCCCTATCCTGTTATTTTAGATTTTCATTGTGAAGCAACCAGCGAAAAAAGAGCTATGGGCTGGTTTGCGGATGGACAGCTTAGTGCTGTTTTAGGTACTCATACTCATATTCAGACCGCCGATGAAGAAATTTTGCCTTTGGGAACAGCTTATATTACAGATATAGGTATGACCGGTTCGCATAATAGTGTAATCGGAGTGAAGAAAGAAATTATTATTGAAAAATTCCGCACTTCTGTTCCTAACCGTTTTGAGTCCTCCGACTCAGGTTTACAGGTTAATGCTGTTTGTCTGGAATTGGATTCCGAAACAGGGAAAGCATTAAATATTATGCGTATAAGAAGAAATATTGAATAAAATTATGGAGAAAGTTTTAAACGGAAAACCCGTTGCCCAATTGATAAACCGGACTTGTTCCAGTTTAATAGCTAATTATGGATTGAAACCGCAAATGGTTTTAATCCAGGTAGGGGATGATCCTGCTTCCACTTACTATGTCCAAAGCATTATCAATAGCGGAAAGAAATTGGGTTGCTTCTGTCAAATGAAAATCCTGCCGGATAACATCAGCGAACAGGAATTATTAGCGATCCTGAACGAAGCCAATCACAATCCCGATGTTAATGGCATAATGTTACAAAAACCGCTTCCTAAACATATAAACGAAAGCAAAGTTAATTCAGCTATCAATCCAGAAAAGGATTTGGACTGTTTGCATCCTCTAAATTTGGGAAAAATAATGCTGGAAGAAGAGGGTTTTCTTCCCTGTACTCCTGCTGCAGTTCTTTTTTGTATGCTCTATTATGGAATTGAAACCCAAGGTAAGCATATAGTAATTTTAGGTCGCAGTAATGTAGTTGGCAAGCCCTTAGCTAATATTCTGCTCTGGAAAAGAAATTTTGCGAATGCTACGGTTACTGTTTGCCATAGCAAAACAAATAACCTTGCTGAGTTTACCAAGGAGGCAGATATCCTCATTACGGCAATAGGCAAAGCGGAATTTGTAACTCCTGAAATGGTAAAAGAAAATGCCATTATTTTGGATGTGGGAATAAATGAAATTAAATTAGCAAACGGAGAAAGCAATTATGTGGGTGATGTTAATTATAAATTATGTTACGATAAGGCATTGGCTATAACACCTGTTCCCGGAGGAATAGGCAGAATTACTACCTCAGTGCTCTTTTTGAATTTGGTTGATGCCTGTCTTAAATCCAGAAATACAAACAAAAGTATTGACGAATATATCCATCTTATTTTTGATGGTAAATAATGAAATTTACTAATTCCGATGTTTGGGAGGAATGATGCAGTTGAAGAGTGCTAAACTCTTATTCATCATAGTGATGATTATAAGTAGTGTATTGCTGATTTCGGGTTGCGGGAAATCCGGAAACCGTTTTGCCAATCAGCCACCAACAATTCAAATAACCTCTTTTGAGGGCTGGGATACAACTTATGTTAGTGCCGGTTACGATACAACTGAGGTTTATAGTTTTCAGCAGCGTATTTATTGGCATGCTACTGATCCTGATGGAGTAATTACCGGCTATGCATTCAGAATTTTGGATGAAAATAATAATCCTGTTCCTACTCCCGGTTATGAATATATAGATTTAACCGGAGAGCTTACCCCTGATAATCTTTTAGCTTTGGGAACGGGATGGGTAATTCACTATATGACTGGAGCGGATCAAAATATACCGCTTGATGATCCACAAGCACGTCGTTCTATTTGGACTTCGCAAAAATATGCCGTAATCAATTTTCCCTCAGCTGATTCTCTCGGGAATCCGATTGTTAAATTTAGCAGATTTGAAGTGGTAGCTATTGATAACAGAGGTGCTATTACTCCTCATCCTGCCTGGAGGAATTTCCGTACTCAATCGGATCGTCCAAAATGTATGATTTCTTCCACTAAAGGTAACCCGAATGGCAAAGATGTAGGTTCCGGATTAAAACTTGCCTTCTCAATGAGCGATACCGATCCTTTTATTACTGCGGTTCCCTATAAATATGAATTTAAAATAATGAAAATAAATAACCAGGGAGAAGTGATATCAGGAACTGAATCGGATTGGTTTTCCACTACTGGTGAAGATAATAGAACTAATAGAATTAATGAGTATCTGCTTACAAAATATACAAACCCGCCTTTATCTTATGACTATGATGAAGTCACATTGGCATTCAAAAACCAAAGAACCAAAATTATATCTCGGGTTACAGATTTGGCAGGAGTTATATCTATTCCGGATGCTGCATCTACGATGATTTTCTCTGTCCGTCCTGGATTTAGACCTCATACTTTTATCTATCCTACAAAAACCTATGCTCTAACCAACAATCATTTTGAAGATTATGGTGATGATACCACCGAAGAAATAAAAGTTATACCCAGAGTAGTTACCGAGGGAGTAACGCGTTATGCTCTTCCTCTCTTTAAGGATTTTGAGGGTAAATATACTGCTGTCTATTCTACAAATATTAAACTTTGGATCCGTTGGGGCTGGTGGGGCGAATATGGAGAAACAAGAGGGGAAACTGTTACTTATGGTGATACAATTAAAATCAAAACAACTCCTTACAATAAAAAAGTGGATGTAGTTTTGGATAGCCAAACAGGGCAGAATTACTTTAGCGAAATAACTGCCTTTGATCTTCGTTTAGATGGTGAACCCTATAACTATCCTCCCTATCCTTTTAGTAAATATGGCTTTACCGATCAAAACGGGAAAAAATGGTTGCGCCTTCCTGTAAATTCTCCTTTGGGACAAACAGTCGTTCTTACAGCTGGTCAGTTACCTCTTCCTCCAGCAACAGAACCGGGAGAACACAAATTTGAAGTTAGAGTAGTAGATCTACAAGATGAATATGATCCTACCCCAGTGGATTTTACTTTCTATTTACATCGTTACATAGAACCTGCTAACCGGCAGGGAGTTCTGATAATTGATGATGATCCGGTTAGTGCTCAAGTAAACGATGCACTAATTACTCAAAGGTATCAAGCTATGCTTGAAGGATATAGCGGAAATGTAAATGTAATAACCAGAACAGAAAATAATGAAGATATTCGTCAAAGAGCCATTGCTTTTAGCGACCTCCAAAAATATAAATTAGTTATCTATCATACTGACAATTATGAGAAGACGGGTAATTTGCAACTTGACTTTGATGCCTATAGTTTATTCTTAATGAGAGGCGGGAATCTGTTAATTTCACACACTAGTCTTTTAGGAGCACAATTAACGGAAATTGCTAATGGAGGTTTACGCAAAACCTTTGTTACCAATCTGGGATTTAATAAAATTCCCAAAGTATCTTACCTAAATAATTCAAATAGTCCTTTCTTTCAAAAAGCTGTTTCTAATATGACAGATTATAACGATTTAAATTTGCATTATGATGTTACGGGTTCACCTGCCATTCATCCGCTTATTGATTTACGTGATGGTTTAGGTTATTTATCCTATTTTGAGAATGGTAATTTTTCGGGTGATATTCTTTATAAATTCGGTTGTAAGCCTACAACCTATCCTACTTATCCACCCACCAGCGAGCAATTTGATAAATATAATGGTAAAACAGTTGCTTTCCGCAGAACAACTTCTTCCAACGGGAAGGTTTATGTCTTTGGCTTTCCTTTATCCTTTATGAAAGTTGAAGATACGCGTCCGATGATGAATAAAATTATTTCCGAACTGATGTAACTTTCATTCTTGGAGGAAAAAGAACTTTGTCTTTTTGAGAGTTCAAGGTTCAAAGTTGTAACATTCTCTCTTGAAGGGAAAAAGAACTTTGTCATTCCTGATAAAGCAGGAATACACATAAGGTTAGCAAGGTATTTATGTCTTTTCAACATAAATACAGTAACATATCCTGCTGATCCAGTCATCTGTGTTCTGTTTTTGGGATCGTCACAAGTCCTCATCGCTAACTTAATTTGTGACAATGTATAAAGTTATATAAGCGATGACGACTCCTGACTTAATTGAAATTAGTGATTGTGTCTTCTTTTTAACGAGGGGCTTACGCCACCTTCTACATTATTGTATCACCCTTCGGGCTTTCAAGGAATTAACAAATCTCAACCCTCTCAACTATCTCAACTTTTATCTTTGTGTTCCAATTCCGAGTATGTTATCTGCCATTGTGTTGTATCATGATTTAAAATAAGTGTTCCATTATGTTCTTTTAATCGGTTGTAAATTAGTTTTTTAGCGGTAACTGTCTGGATGCGGGAAACATCATAAGCGGAAGTGATTGCCAGGGAAGTATGAAACAGGGTAGGTATAATATCTCCTGCATAGATATAATAGTCAGTGCCGAAATCAATTGTAACAATTTGACTGCCAATAGTATGTCCGCCAACAAGAGTAAGCAAGATTCCAGGTTCAATTTCTGCTTCACCATCAATTAAAGTTATATTTCCCTGTTTTTCCAGCAAAGCCAATTGCTGTTCAAAGTTATAAGCTGAGCGATTTAGTTCATCAGGATTTTTTGCTATTTCCCATTCCGCTTTTTGAATCCAATAGTGTGCTTTAGGAAAAGTGAGGGCATCATAAGTTCCAAAGTTAGTAATGATTCCACCTGCATGGTCAAAATGCAGATGAGTCATAATCACATCGGTAATGTCTCTATCCTTAAGTCCCAATTCCGCAAGAGAGAAAGGTAGGAGAAATTCGCTCGGCTGGTAAATATCTCTTTGTTTATCGGAAAGTCGGTTTCCGATTCCTGTATCTATTAAAATATTACGCTTGCCACTTTGAATAAGAAGCAGGTTTAAATTCAGTCGGCGTCTTTGTCTCTGATCCAGAATGGTCTTTGTTTGCCATAAAGGATAGGGAAGAACACCCATAAAAGCACCGCAATCAGACCAATAGTAACCAGCCGAGACAGGGAAAATTTGTTTCATTGATGTTTGGTGTTGCTTACTTTTGGTTGTTTTTGTTGGCGATTGGGTTTTTTCACTTTTAAGGAGGTATTTCCGGTTTTATTGTTTGGTGTGGGAACGGGTTTATGAGTATGGATTGGGGCTTTGTTGTTTCTCCTTTTGGGTTCTGTTCTGCTTTGGGAAAGTGCTTCTTTTTGATTTTGTTCGGCAGAAAAAACAACTATGCGTTTCTTTTCTCCTTCACCGATAGTGAGGGTGCGTAAGCCCTTTTCCTGTTCCACATAGCGATGAATAATTCGTCTTTCAGCAGCAGGCATTGGTTCCAGAGTTATAGGTTTGCCTGTTATTTTAACTTGCAGAATTTGAGGAAGATAGGGCTTTAAAAAACTGTCTGCCTGACGTTCCCTATAACCATCAACATCCAAATAAATTCTCTCAATTTGAGCATTGTCTTCAAACACACGATTGATTAAATATTGCAAAGTATCCAGCATAGAACCATTTTTCCCAATTAAAAATCCGGAATCGGGACTACCGTTGATTTCCAAAAAGAGGGTTTTGCCTTCGGTTCTGCTTTTTAAAGAAGTGTAGCTAATTCCCATTTTTTGCAATAAGTTCTGCATAAAAAGTTCAGCTCTGTCAAAAGATGAAGGCAGTTGAAAACGCACCAGTGCAAGTTTATGGGCAAATAAGCCAAATATACCTTTAGTGGGCTTTTTCAGGATTTCGTAATTTAGTTCCCAATCGTGAATTTTATAGTCCTCGCGGAAAGTCCTTATTATTTCTTCCAGGGATTCTCCGCTTTTATCTATAGTAGTCATTTATTTTCCTTTTTCTTGAGGTGTTTGGTTAAAAAATACTGATGAAGAATAGAGAGCACATTAAAAGCTGTCCAATATAAAACAAGTCCTGCTGGCATCCCGCGAAAGATAATCACCATAAAAATAGGCATTCCCCAAGTCATTATTTTCATTTGGGACTGCTGCATTTTTTGTTGTTCCGTCATTTGCGAGGTATCCACATTTTTAGGCCTCATCATTAACGACTGTAGCAGCATAAAACCGCCCATAATAATCGGCAGAATCATATAAGGATCGGGTTCAGAAAGGTCTTTCAGCCATAAACAAAAGGAGGCATTACGCATATCCAAAGAATAACGTAAAACACTGTAAAGGGGAATAAGAATGGGTATTTGAATCAGCAAAGGCAGGCAGCCGGCAGTCATACTGGTTTTGTTTTCCTTATAGAGTTTCGTAAGCTCTTCCCGTTGTTTCACTACATCATTAGCATATTTTTTTCTGATTTCCTCTATATAGGGTTGCATTTTTTGCTGACGCATACTGTGCACCATTTGATGTTGCGTTAAAGGATGCAGCAAAAGCTTTATAATAACGGCAAAAATAAGAATTACCACCCCATAATTTTTAATGTAGCGATGCAGGAATTTAAGAATCCATTCAAAAATATTGGCGAGCCAACGTAGCCAGCTTGCTCCTCTTTCAGGAATGTTATCCATCTGTTTTCCATATTTCTGCAGAATTTGATAGTCCGTTGGTCCGGCATAAATTATAAAACTTTGACTCCAACTTTGTTTGGGATTGCTTTGTTTAGAATCAATAACAAACGCCGGATTACCGGTTTGAGGATTCAATTCTGTTCTAAAGGAACGCATTAAAGCGGGCTCATTTTCTTTTAAGACGAGAGTAAAATATTTTCCTCTCAAAGCCATCCAATTGAAACTGTTAAGATTTCCAGATGGCTGTTTTTTCTTCATTTTGGCGAGAGTTGTCTTAAAAATTTCGTTATCGGCATAATACATAAAGCGGTAATCCTGCTGTTTGCTTTTGGTTACAGTTTCCTTATCCGCAATACCACAGGAAAAATCAACTTCAATACCATTAATAACTTGATAATTTTCCACATTTATAGCGAAAGATATGCCATATTGATTATCCAAGGCAAAGCTTTTACTAATTTGGGGATTTGTTTCATCACCCAGGAAAAAAGTTACTCCTAAAGAATCGGGAGAAATTTTATATTGAAAAATAACATCTTTTAACGGTGTTTCACCTACGGGATGAATCAATTTTACATCTGCCAGAGAACTATTTTCGGGAATTAGTTTCACTTTTGTGCTGTCGTGCATTATAAAATTATGCAATTCCACTTGTTGAATAGAACCTCCGCGGCTGTTGAAGGTAACCGTCATCAACTGATTGGAGAGTTTTATTATTTCCGGTGTTTTTCCCTTTGCCAAAAGAGTATCCGGCATTGGAGTAATGATAATGGTATCCGGTTTTACCGGTTCCGTAACTGTTTGAGGAGTTTGGGTTTGTTGATTTTGCTGTTCCTGCTGTTGACGCAATTGTTGAGGTTTCCAAACAAATTGATTGAAAACAAGGAAAAGGATGAACACCAGGAGTAAGGCAAGTAAGGTTCGTTTTTCCATTTATTGTCCTTTAGGGAAGTGGGTCGTAACCGCCCTTGTGAAAAGGATTACAACGCAAAATACGCCAGGCGGTTAAATAAAATGCCTTAAAAAAATTGTATTTTTTAAATGCTTCATAACTGTAAACACTACAGCTTGGTTCAAATCTGCAACTGGCTGGTAAAAAAGGAGATACGGCAAGCTGATAAAACCGGATGAGGGTTAAAAAAAGCAGATTCGGAAAATGTAAAATCTGTCTCAAGACCTTGTTTGTATGTTCAGCTGTGCTATTATGTTTGTTAATTCTCGGGATAATTCCTGCCATTCTAATTCAGTAGCTCCACTTCTGGCTATCAGATTAAACCGGTAACCAACAGGTATTTTGTCCTGATTGGTGCGCAACCAGGATTTGATTCTGCGTTTAAGTAAATTTCTTTTAACAGCTTTGCCCACCTTATTGCTGATAGTGATGCCCACTGCAATTTCACCTTCTCTGTATAATCCAGGCACATAAAAATAAGAAGACCTGATCATAAAATCCGGCTTAAAAAAATCAGCATATTCATTGTGTGAAGTAATCCATTGCAACATAAAGTTATACTGTTAATGTCTTTCTTCCTTTTGCTCTTCTCCGAGCTAAAACTTTGCGTCCATTTTTTGTTGCCATCCGACTGCGAAAACCGTGAGTATTTTTGCGTGATCTGTTTGAGGGCTGGTAAGTGCGTTTCATTTTTTCTCTATCTCCTTGAATATATATGCAATTATGTAAGTAAAGTCACAAAATTTGTTCTGCCTGCTATGTCAAGGATTTTTGTTTTTTACACCGAAAACACGGAGGACACCAAGAGATTTTATTTTACAAAGAGGAAAAGAGAAGAATTGAGAATGAAAAAGGTTGAGAGGGTTTAGAAGGTTTAGAAGGTTGAGAAAGTTTAGAGGGTTTAGAGGGTTGAGAGGGTTGAGATTCCCTCTGCCCTTAGCTCTTTGCCCTCAGCCAAGAAGCCCGTCAGGGCGAAACTTTTATAGCGATGGTGGCGTAAGCCCCTCGTTAAAATGAAAGCCCCGACATTTTTTCTTTCTCTCTTTCCCACTAAAAAAAGCCCGTCAGGGCGACACAATCATAGCGATGGGTGTGTAAACCCCTCGTCAAATTCAAGATGTTTCAACAGAGAAAATTTGGACTTACAATTATACCTGCTTTCCAGAAAACTACAATTTACGAACTATCTCACTTACAACCGCATTTTAACTGGTTTCCTAACCTAAAAATTGTGAGTTAAAATAGAAAAACCCTCTCAACCTTTTTCATTCTTCACTCTCAATTTATCTCTTTCTCTCTTTTCTCTTTGTAAAATAAAATCTCTCGGTGTCTTCGGTGTAAAAATCCCCTTGCAGGTTACCATATTTTCAGGATTTCTATCGCCGTTTCAAACTGTTGTAGATAGCTTGCTTCGGGGTCTAAATCAATAATAACTTTCAGGTTTTTTCCTGCTTCAAAGCGCATTGGTTGTTTAATTTTGGTAGTAAAATGGAGCAATTGTTCTTTAGAAGGTAGTTTTTTAGCGTCAAATTCCATAATAAAGCTATCGTGCTTAACCTGGCAGTCCTTTAAAGACAATTTTTTAGCTAATTGGCTCAGCTGGAAATAGTTCAGAAGCCAACTTGCCTGTTCTGGTAAAGGTCCGAAGCGGTCTAAAAGTTCCACCTCAAAATTATTTATATCTTCCAGCGTTTCCAGTTCACTTAAGCGTTTGTAAATACGCAAGCGTTCTTCATCGTCATCAATATAATCTGGAGGAAAATAGAGGTCTATTTCGGTTCTTACTTTTCTTCTTGTATCGGGTGATTCATCATTAAATAATTTGGTTGTTTCGCCTTTTTCCACAGCTTGAATGGCATTAGCCAGAATGCGATTATAATAGTTAAAGCCAATTGCCTGAATAATTCCGCTTTGTTTAGTTCCCAAAATGGTTCCCGCACCTCTTAATTCCAAATCTCGTAAGGCAACTTGAAAGCCGGCACCCAAATAATCATATTGGGTCAATGCCTCCAAGCGTTTTCTGGCAACTGTTGTAGTTCCTTTGGAAATAAGCAGATAGGCATAAGCTCTTCGGTTACTTCTTCCTACTCTGCCGCGCATTTGATAAAGTTGTGCTAAACCGAATGTTTCGGCATTATCTATTAAAATCGTGTTAGCATTAGGGATATCAATACCGTTTTCAATGATAGTAGTAGAAATTAGCACCTGATATTCCTTTGCCAAAAAGTCAGCCATTACCCTTTCCAGTTGTTGTTCCGGCATTTGAGCATGACCTACAATAAAACGAACTTTAGGCATTGCGTTTCTTAATTCTGTTGCTACTGTTTCAATTGTCTGCACACGGTTATGAATGAAAAAAACCTGTCCTCCCCGGTCAATTTCTCTTCTGATGGCATCTTTGATTACTTCCATATCCCGTGGGGTAATAATAGTCCGAACAGGTAATCTTTCTTTCGGCGAGGTCTGCATCAGGGAAATTTCTTTCAGTTTGGAAAGTGCCATATTCAAAGTTCGCGGAATGGGAGTTGCGCTCATATAAAGTGTATCCACATTGCTTTGGAGGGCTCTTAGTTTTTCTTTATGGCGCACTCCGAAACGATGTTCCTCATCAATAATTAAAAGTCCCAATTTCTTGAATTGAACATCTTTGGAAAGCAAACGATGGGTTCCGATTGCGATATCAATAGAGCCACTTTTAAGCCCCAAAAGGTCTTTTTTCATAGCGGTGTTTTTCCTAAAACGGCTAAACATTACAATTTTAACAGGATACTGAGCCAAGCGTTCTCTAAAAACCCTATAGTGCTGTTCTACCAATAAAGTTGTAGGTGCTAAAACAGCAACCTGATAACCGCTGCAGACAGCTTTAAATGCAGCTCGGATAGCAACTTCCGTTTTCCCGAAACCAACATCTCCACAAAGCAGTCGTTCCATCGGTGCTGGAAGTTCCATATCTTCTTTAATTTCTTTCGTGGCTTTGCTTTGATCGGGGGTATCCTCATAGATAAAAGAATCCTCCAATTCCTTTTGCCATTCGGTATCCGGTTGATGAGCAATACCAAGACGTGCACTTCTTTCTGCATATAGCTTAACAATATCGGCTGCAATAAGTTCAATTTGTTGAGCAGCTTTTCGCTTAGTATTATTCCATTTGGAACTGCCAAGTTTGTTTAAAACCGGTTTGGCACTTTCTTCCGCTACATATTTGGTTACCAGAGAAAGTTGATAAGTAGGAACATAAACCCGATCATCATTAGCATAACGCAAAACCAGGCATTCAACATCGGAACCGTCCAAACGGATTATTTTCAATCCTTCAAAAACACCAATGCCGTGATCTATATGTACAACATAGTCCCCTGGCTTGAGGTCTTCATAATTTACAATAGTTTCTCCCGGTGCATAACGGGGAGTATAGCGTCTGCTTTTATAACGATTAAAGATTTCGTGATCTGTCCATACATTTAGATGGCAATCTTCCAGGGAAAAGCCCTCGTGCAAAACTCCGAAGAACTCAATAAAAGGAACTTTGCCAATACTTTGCTGCATACGCTTTGCCTGACTTTGATTGTCAAAAAGTAAAATATTCTGCCAGCCCTCTTTGTTTCTGGAAAAAAGGGTTTCTGCCAGCAGTCCCAAATCGGATTCAAAATTGGGTTGACTTGCAAAAGGAGCACGCATATTCAAAGTGGGGAAGGAGAGTTCAAATTCACTTTGAGAAAGGTAAAGTTTTTCACTTTTCTCTTTCAATTCTGTTAAAACATCCCAATCGGCAAACATTTGTTCCGGGCGCGGAACTCTTCCCTGACCTTGAATTTTGGCTTCTTTTTGCCAGGTGGTAAGTGCTTGCTCAAAAAGGGTTTCATACTCTTCCTGAAGATAGTAAAAATTGTTCCAAACCAGAATGCGATTATCCTTTTCAAAGTAATCAGCAAAGGTCTGTAATTCATTACATAGCAATGCATAATAATTCTCAATTCCTTCAAAGAAACCCTGATTCCGAATTTTGGCAATTATCGGTGAACCACTATCAACATCGCTTAAAGAAAGTTCCCTGGCAGGTAAAATTGTCAGTTCCGTTAAGTATTGTTCCAAACTTCGCTGTGTAGTAACTGAAAAAACACGCATTCCAATAATTTCATCACCCCAGAATTCCAAACGCACAGGATTAGTTAGCGGAGGTGAAAAAATATCTATAATACCGCCTCTTTTTGCTGCCTGAAAGACCTTGCTAACCTGATATTGAATTTCATAACCCATATCGTATAAATTGTGAAGTAAGGTGTCGGGCTCACATTCCATACCCTGTTTAAGATGTAAAATATGACGGGAGAGAAATTTTTTGGCAGGTAAATAGCGTCCTAAAGCTCTTGCCGAAAGCGAATAAATAGCACTTTTATTATTATTAAGGGTAGCAAGAAAGGTCTCCATTCGCGTTGCCCGAATACTGTAATGCGGAGAACGTTCTTCATAGGGCAAAATCTCATAATCGGGCAAATAATGTGCATTTTCCTTTCCGATAAGCACACAGAGGTCATCCCAAATATCCTCTGCTATGATATCATCCTGAGAAACAAGGATTATATTTTTTCCGGTATGTTTCCATAAATGAACTGCTAATAATGCCCGGGCACTTTGATTGAGGTGGTAAATTTGAATAGACCTATCTTTTAAGGGAAGCTTGAGCACCCTTTGCATAAATTTACTTTGGGCTAATATCTCTTCTATTTTAGCGTAGAGCATTGTCTCTCACCGATTTCACGGAAAACACAGATGAAAAATTTAGTTCCCGCAGATTATTTCCCGCAGATTCCGCAGATTATTTCACGCAAGTTCCGCAGATTCCGCAGATTTTTATTTATAATATTACATTGTGTTGCCTTTATGGGCATAAAAAAAATCTCAACCTTCTCAACCTTATCAACCCTCTCAACCATCTAAACCTTATCAACCCTCTTTCATTCTTCATTCTTCATTAAATATCTTCCTATTATTTTTGCCAATCTATTTCCAAAAGATATTGTGAGTCGTGCATCCTCTCCTTCACCATCTACGCTTAAAATAACTCCTAATCCGTATTCCGGATGAAAGACCTTTTGTCCGATTTTATAATATTTTTGGCTTTCGGTGATCACTTTATTCGTTTTCTTTATTCTTTTCGGTGGTTGAGCAATGCCAAAGTCACCATCCGAATGATAAAATAATCGGGAATCCACTTCTGCCAAAAATTGGCTTGGAACAGGAAAATAGAAGGTATCATACAGGCGTCGGCTTTTTGTATAACTTAAATGCAGATAGTTCTTTGCTCTGGTAATGCCTACATAAAACAGGCGTCTTTCTTCTTCAATGCTATCCTGATTGTTCATACACATTCTGTGAGGGAGAAGTTCATCTTCCAAACCGGCAATAAACACTGCTTCAAATTCCAAACCCTTGGCGTTATGTAAAGTCATTAACCGAATGGAATCTATTCCTTCCTTCACTCTGTCCAAATCGGTTTGCAAAGCCACAAAAGGTAAATAGTCAGCAATTAAAGGTTCGCGCTCAAATTCCTGATAGAAGTGCTCACTGAATTCACTGACGGAAGTGACAAATTCTACTAGGTTTTCTGCTCTGGCAATATCCTGAGGATCGTTACTATTCTGATAATGGCTAATTAAGCCCAATTCTTCCACAATGGTTTTCACAAGTTCCAGAGCAGGTCTTCGGGAAACGCTCTGCTGCCATCTTTCCATTAGCAGGCAGAATTCACTGATTCTTTTTTTTGCCGGATTTCCCAGTTCTTCAATTGCTTCCACATTTTGAACCGCTCTGAAAAGAGAAATCCGCGTTTTATTGGCAAAACCGATCAAACGGTTAATACTTGTTTGTCCAATTCCCCTTGCTGGCTCATTGATAATGCGTAAAAGGGATTCGTTATCATTCAGATTACTTAAAACATATAAATATGCCAGCAGGTCTTTAATTTCTTTGCGCTGATAGAATTGCACGCCTCCCACGATGCTGTAAGGAATTTCTGCTTGAATTAAAGCACTTTCAAAAACCCGGGACTGCGCATTGGTTCTATATAAAACAGCTATTTCGCGTAAAGGAATTCCTTTTTTCTGCAGTTTAAGAATGGCATCGGTAATTCTGTTTGCTTCCTCAATTTCGTTTTCATAAACAGCAAGAACGGGTTTATCACCAACAGGAAGTTCACTCCAAAGCTCTTTACTGTGTCTTCTGCGGTTATTGGCTATAACGGCATTAGCTAAAGCTAAAATATTGCCTGTGCTTCTGTAATTTTGTTCCAAGCGAATGCTATGCACCGAATTATAATCCTTTTCAAATTCCAGAATATTGCGTAAACTTGCACCCCGAAAGCTGTAAATTGCCTGATCATCATCTCCTACAACGCAAACCCTTTGATGGCCTCCGGCAATTTGATGCACTATTTCAAACTGCGCTTTATTGGTATCCTGATATTCATCAATCATCACATATTGAAATTGAGCGCGGTATTTTTCTCGCACTGTGTTATTATGCAGCAAAAGTTTAGCTGTCCACAGCAAAATATCATCAAAATCCAATGCCTGATTGAGCAGAAGTTGTTGCTGATAAAGCCGGTAAATATTCAAGAAAGTGGCAAATTCGCTATCTTTATCTTCCCCCTGAAATTTAATATCTTCCGGCAGCATCAGTTTGTTTTTATATCTACTGATGCGAGTTAATATATTGTTAATAGGAAAGCTCTGTTTATCAAAGCCATATTCCTTGTAAATCTTCTTCAAAAGGGACTTTTGGGTATCTTCATCGTAAATGGAAAAATTGGCGTTAAAAGGCAGATGAGCACTTTCAAAGCGTAAAATGCGACAGCAAATTGCGTGAAAAGTGCCTACCCATAATGACCTTACCGGAATATTCAGTAATTTTTCCAGGCGTTCCTGCAATTCCCGAGCTGCTTTATTAGTGAAAGTAACAATCAAAATATTCCAGGGATGCACTTGTTTTTCCTTAATGAGATAAGCAGTCCTATAGATTAGGGAGCGTGTTTTTCCGGAACCGGCTCCAGCTAAAACTAAAACCGGATTTTCTGTATCGGTAACAACTTCCAACTGCCTTTCGTTCAGTTGAGAAGCATAAAAGTTATGGTCCATAGCTAAGGAATACGAACCCAATAGGGTTCTGACCTACGCCCTTCCAGTTTGCCCTCTGGATATGTTTTATAAGCGGAAACCCGATAATAATAATCACCGGGACGCACAGTAGGGTCATCAGCACTGCTATGCATAAATTCGTTAGTTTTTACATCACCCACTAAAGAAAAAGAAGAATAATAACCAATTCCCCTGTAAATAAAATATCCATCTGTGTTGGATGCACTATTAGCTGCCCATTTTATATTTACCCAGCAGGGATTTTGATGTTGTGATGAAGTATTATGAGTAATTCCTGTAACCGGTTCCGGAACTACAATATCTCCATTGCCATTAGGATCAAGAGGATTACTGCGTTTCAAACTGCAGGAGGCAAGTAAAATTATCAGCATAATGAGGATTATTATTTTTGCCAAGTGTTTCACCATTTAAAACCTCACTTCTATTCCTGTGGGAGTAATATACACAGGACCGCTTTTACTGCGTTCCACAATTTCCTCCCATAAACGGACATTATAATCCTGCGTGGATTGAATTACATCAAAGATATTATAAGCCCAAATAATTCCTGCAGCACCCATCAGGATAAAGGAATATTGATAGGGAACCTGAGCATCCTTATAATACTTTTCTATTTCATCTACCTGAGTTGCCTGTTTATATAGTTTATATTTACTTAAAGCTCTATCCAGAAAATAGAAAGAAGTTCCTGCCAGCACTATTTCTGTGCCTAAAATAACGGTGCCTTTTGTGCTTTCTTTGGTAGAAAATTGTCCCCAACCGGGAATTATAGCGGATTTCAGGATATTGGTATTTAAAGGTTGAGCTTCCATTTCATAAATCTGTAATAAGTCCTGCCTTTGTTTCAAGTCCTGACGATAGGCATTTCTATCCAGATAATTTTTCCAGCCGTATTTTGTAGTATCGGAAAATGCTTTAATATCAAAGCTCTGTGCCTTTAGGGGAAGAGCTGTTGTTCCGCAAATAATGCACAGCAAAAGGAAGAGGAAGATTTTAGTTCTTGCTTTCATTGCATCAATGCCTCAGAAAGCTTGTTTAAAGGTATAATACTTCTATCTCTTAGATTTATTTGCCACACATACAAATAGGTCTCATTAGGAGTAAGCAAATCGTAGCGTGCCTCATATTTATATTGTCCTGTAGAAAGCATCAATTTCCATCCGCTATCTTGAATTTCGTATTCCTTATAGCGTTTCAGCAATTCCTTCTTTTGATTTTGTATACGGTTAGTTAATAATCCACCTTTGTATTCAGTAATAATTTTACGGGCAAAAGCAGCAGGATTCTTGTTTGCTTCAATCATATTCTGAACTAAATTTGCCTTTTGTTTATATTCCGGTTTGGGGTCTAAGGCATAGGCAGAATTATATGCCTGCAATGCCTCATTCAGTTTACCCGTTGCTTCCAGTTGTTCACCCTGTTTATAAAGATCAGCGGCTTTGCGGATATTTTCCTGAATTGTAAATAAACGGTCTATTGCCTCCAGGGCAGGAGGATAATCGGGAATAATTTCAAAGGTCTTACGATAATGCACTAAAGCACCTTGAAAATCACCTGCTTCCAGTAAACTGTTTCCTTTTTGGATAAAGAGATTAGTGATGGATTCCAGGCGATGAATAATGCTCTCCTTTTTTTGAGGATAATATTGCAATGCAATTCTAAACAAACGGTCTGCTTCTATATAATCCTGTTCGCTAAGCAGTTCTTCTGCCTGTTTTTCATAAACATCCGAAATCAGTTTATTCACCTGGTTCATATCTACAACCGGATATTTGGAAATTTCAAATAGCTCTTTTAAGGCATCGGCATAGTAGCCCTGTTCTGTTAAGACCTCGGCATATTTCAATTTTCCCGGAATAAAACGCATTACATAATTTCGTGCCAGAATTTCATAAGGACTATTGGGATAGTTATCAAAAAGACGCATATAGTCATTCCAAGCCGATTCATTATCTGCCTTCACATCTAAAAAATATCCAATTCTGCGATAAAGCACTTCAGGAATTAAAGGACTTTCCGGAACCTCTCTAATTATAGCATCCAGATAGCTCTTGCTTACTATCCGGTTACCTTCTTTTTCCGCTTCCATAGCAAGGTCACGATAAATTTCTGCCAGACGCAAATTGGCGGAATCCGAATTTGCCAGCTTGAAAAAACGAATTGCCAGGGGCCAGTTCTTTTTCTCTACAGCTGCTTCTGCTAAGGCATAATAACAATTGGAACGCACTATTTCAGCCCTGGTGGCTATAGCTCTATTTTCAGCATTAGCAATCAGATCATCCAATTCCACAATTGCTGCAGCGTAAAGATTTTTCCGGTATAACTCTTCCGCACTTCTTAAGCGGTTTATTTCACAGCCGCTAAGAACTATTACTATAAGTAGCAGGAGAATAATTCTATATCTGGTAAACAACATCTTCCCTGGCGAATTCAAATATCTCAGGATTCAGTTCATCTTTCCGGTCTTCCAATTCCGGGGTTATTCCATGGGTGAGGATTATTTTCTTTATGGCAGTATATTTCAGTTTTATTATCTGTTCCGCTTCAGGATGACCCGCATCCACTAAAACGGTATGTGCATCTTTTAATGTATCCATAATGCAATCGGTGGTCTCTATATCACTGGTATAAACAAATTTTCCCTGTTTTCCGGTAAAACAAAGTGACCAGGATTTCATCTGATTGGGCAGTTTATATTCACTGATTATAGATGCATACCGATACAAATGATCATTGGGCACAGCATAAATCCAATCAAAATATAGCTCTGCCTGTTCTATATCCCGAATTAACAAATTAAAACCGAATTTCTGAGGGTAGGTATACATCAATTGTAAGATTTCCAGAAAGGAAGCAGGACGCTCCGGTAAAAACAGCAAAAGATCGCGCTTTCTATTTTGTAGGTATAACATTTGCAAAACCATAAACAGACCATCAAGGTGATCGGGATGGTAATGTGTAATAAAAATGGCATCCAGCTCTTCGGCAGCAACTTTATGCTCCAGTAAACGGTGTGCACAGCTATCTCCACAATCAGCCAGAATTAAATTATTCTCTTTCCGAATAAGAATACTGGAAAGATGTTTATCAAGTTGTGGCAAACCTGGTCCCGAACCTAAAATAGTCAGTTCCATATTTACTCCTTTTTGTGTTTTTGCTGGTTTGCCGGAACCACAATGGGCACCTTATCCAGCTTGCGTCCAATAAATAAAAAGAAAAGTGCAAAAATAACGGTCGTTATAATCAGTAAATGCCGATTGCCAATGTAGAAAATCATTATTGAAGTTAACGCTATCAGCACATTGATGGTATAAATAATAATGGCAGTAATTTTAACTGAGCCCAAAATAGTATTCATCCTGTGCGTACTATGATCTCTTCCTCCTTGGGTAATTTGCCTTCCATCCCTTCTGCGGGTGAAACTTACCAAAGAAATATCAAAAATAGCATAAGAAAGCAAAAGCACCGGTAATAAATAGAAAAACATATCATTATAACGATTGGCAGCATAACGAGCCATCAAAATTCCCATTGAGGATAAAAAATAACCGATAAACATACTGCCCGCATCACCTAAAAATATGCGCGCCGGATTAAAATTATAGGGTAGAAAACCAAAAGTAGAACCGGCAAAACTAAGAGCAATCAATGCCATCAAAGCCATCGCTTCCTGATTTGCCTGCGTTGTATTGACCAAAGCAAAAGCAAAAAATCCCAGCCCTAAAATGCCTGCCATTCCACTTATAATACCATCCATATTATCCAAAAAATTCAGCGCATTCATCAATCCTACCATCCAAAGTAACATAATGGGTAAGGAAAGATATATGCTGCCAAACATCAATCCCAATTCGCCAACGGTAAAATTCGTACCGATAAAAAGTAAACTTACCGCTATCTGACCTGCCAATTTTACCGCTGGTTTCATTCCCTTGTGATCATCTATTATCCCTATTAAAACAATTATTATAGAACCGGCTAAATAACCCAGCATCGGTTTGTCCAAATAACGACCCGGAGTAATTAACACATCGTAAATGCAAAGCAATACAAAACCGGTGGCTACACTCAAACCTCCTAAAAGAGGGATGTTTTTCAAGTGTATTTTACGCGCTTCGGGCTTGTCTACGAAGTTCAAAGCACTTGCCAAACGAATGATAAAAGGCGTTAAACCATACACAAATAGCCACGCCATTATGAATACACTTAAGTATTCATAAATCCGGTTTTCCATCGCACCGCTCCACTATTTTCAGACCAAGCAAAAAAAGAAAGAGATTTTGTCAAGAACGAATGAAGAAAATAAGGTTGAGAAAGTTTAGAAGGTTTAGAAGGTTGAGAAAGTTTAGAAGGTTGAGAAGGTTTAGAAGGTTGAGAAAGTTTAGAAGGTTGAGAAGGTTTAGAAGG
>ERZ1026796.855-NODE-855-length-22332-cov-2.165323_pt1 | contig 22332 bp, 21 predicted proteins | sample MGYA00520874_ERZ1026796 | MGnify/ENA primary metagenome ERZ1026796 (study PRJEB33270, sample SAMEA104284474) | anaerobic digester metagenome | biome: Anaerobic digester microbiome; feature: mesophilic sludge digester; material: Anaerobic digester biomass | place...
AAAGGAGAATTCCAATGGAAGGTGCAGATGCAGCGGTGATTGACTGGCTGCTGGCGGGCGATCCGGCCGTTCGCTGGCAGACTCGCCGGGATCTGTTGGATGAGCCGCCCGCGCTCTGGGCCGCGGACCGGGCGCAGGTCGCGCTGACGGGCTGGGGCGCCCGGCTGCTCGCCCGCCAAGACCCGGCCGGCACCTGGGGCGGCGGGCTTTACTCTCCGAAGTGGATTTCGACCACCTACACCCTCTTGACGCTGCGCCACCTGGGCTTGCCGCCGGACAACGCGCAGGCCCGGGTGGGCTGTATGCTGTTGTTGGAACAGGGATTCTACCGCGACGGTGGCATCAACTTTTTCAAGTCGTACAGAACCAGTGAGACGTGCGTGACCGGCATGGTGTTGGCGCTGCTCAGCTACTTCCAGTGCCGGGATGAGCGCGTACCCCAGATTGTGACGCACCTGCTCGGCCAGCAGATGGAAGACGGCGGTTGGAACTGCGAACGACCACGCGGCGCCACACATGGCTCGTTCCACACCACGTTGTCGGTGTTAGAAGCCTTGCACGAATACGTCCAATTGGCGCCCGACGGGGCCAGCGCGGTGCAGACAGCGGTAGATCGGGCGCACGAGTTTCTTTGGCAGCATCGGCTCTACCGCTCGCACCGCACCGGCCAGGTGGCTGATCCCGATCTTATCCGCATCTTCTTCCCGCCGCGCTGGCGTTATGATTTTCTACGCGCCCTCGACTACTTCCAGGCGGTCAATGCGCCCGCCGATGACCGCATGACCGACGCTGTCCAACTTCTGCTGAGCATGCAAACGCCTGACGGCCGCTGGAAACAGGGGACCAACTGGGCCGGACAGGTCTTCTTCTACATGGAGAAGGTGGGTCAACCCGGCCGCTGGAACACCCTGCGCGGCCTGCGGGTCTTGCGCTGGTGGCGGCGGTCAGAGATACGCACGCGCGCCCGGGCAAAAAACGTATCCCCCAGCGGTGGGATGTCTGAATAGTCAATATCGTCGTCTGTCATGCGGTCCAGACGTTCCCAGTCAGTTTCCAAAAGCGTCGAAATATCTTTTTCGTTCATAGCGGCTTGCCTTTCTACTTGATTGCAGACGCGGCCTTGGCCGCGGCGGCGGTGAGCGCGGCCTGGGCGCTGATGTCGGTGAAGAGGGCGGCTTCGATGGCCAGGCCGATCTCACGCGAAACCGGGGTGTAGGCCGGCACGTTGGGGCGCACGACCGCGACCGCCATCTGATCCAGGATGACCTGCGCCTGCGGGGTCTGTTTCAGGTAATCCTGGTAAGCGGCCGACTGCACCACGGACTGGCGCAAGGGCAGGTAGCCGCTGGCGATGCTCCAGGCCAGGTTGGTCTCCGGGCTGGTCATCCAGCGGATGAATTCCCAGGCCGCGGCCTGATCTTTGGCGCGGCTGAGGATGGCGAGATTGGCGCCGCCCACGCCGGTGGCGGTCCGTTTGTGGCCGGGCAGGGGCGCCATGCCCAGGTTGTCCGGCCCCAGGGCCTTGCGCAACGCGCTGAGGCGCGCGGTGGAAGCAATGGCCATGCCTACCTTGCCCCCCTCGAAGCCGTTTTCCGGCGGCGCCAGCGGCAGCGAGCGATCCTTCTTCGCCAGGTCAACCCAGAATTGCAGCGCCTCCACACCGGCCGCTTCGTCGAAGCGTACCGCCTTGAAGTCATCGCTGAAAAGCGCGCCGTTGTTCTGCCACAAGAAAGCCAGCCAGTAATAGACGTTGCCTTCGTTGGCCTTGAGCGGCATGGTGATCCCCCATTGCTCCGGCGTGCCGTTCTGGTCCGCGTCCAGCGTCAGTTGACGGGCGATCGCGGCCAGCATCTCCCAGGTGACCGGCGGCTGATCGGGGTCCAGCCCGGCTTTTTGGAAGAGCGCCTTGTTGTAGTACAGGGCGATGTTGCTGAGCGCAAAGGGCATGGACCAGCGCTTGCCCTGGTAGCTGGCCGTTTGCCAGGCTTTGTCCCAGATGTCGGCGCCGGCCAGGCTGGAATCCCCTGCGATGAACTCGTCCAGGCTGACGAGCGCGCCGGCATCGGCCAGCTCTGACGACCAGAACTGGTCAATCTGCGCCATGTCCGGCCCGGACTTGGCCGCGAGGGCGGTGACGAGCTTTTCGCGCATCGTGAAGAGGGTGCCGCCATAGCTCGACTCGACCTGGATGGTGGGGTGGGTTTGGTTGAACTGCTGCACCAGCGCGTCGAACGATTGGCCCAGGGCGCCGCCGTAGGCGTGCCACAGGGTGAGGCGCGTGACGGTAATCGCTGGTGTCTGCGGCGGGGTGGTGGGGAATTGAGCGCCCGGGGTCGCCGGGCCGGTCGGGGTGGATGACGCAGGGACGCAGGCCGCCAAGAGAACGGCCAGGAACAAGACGAACAGCAGGCGCGCAGGCCTGGTCAACGCAAGCATAACGATCTCCTTTGGGAGTTTCGGTGCACCAAAAAGCCTTGATGTCAGGAGTTGTGCAGTCAGCTCGCAGGCCGGGCGACTGCAAGTCGCTGCAACGATTGCGAAGCCCACCTGCGTGGGCCGGGCCCAGGACTGAAATGCACCCGTCACTGTAGGTCCGGTCTCCTGGCCGGACAACGCTGGCGCAGGGAAGCATACTCTGACGCAGACGGCATCGTCACGCCAGAGACGTGTCCTACTACGGTTTGGGAGTGCCGTTTTCACATCAACCACGATTACAGCGAAAGGTGATAGGTTTCCCTCCGAACCATCAGTATCTGGCAGGTGCTTGCTCCTGCCGCATACAGGCAACGGCGAAAGCCGTGTAATTTCTCAGAAGCCGTAATCGAACACGCGCACGCGGCGCTGAATGGCCGCGTAGAGCAGCAGCACCGGCAGGGTGGCGAGGGCGGTGGCCGCCATTAGCATAGGCCAATCTGTGCCCAGCTCGCTTTGCAGCATGGCCAGGCCGACCGGGATGGTGTAGCGTGCCGGGGTCTGGATGATGACCAACGGCCAGACGAAGGCCTTCCAACTCCACAGAAAGCTGAACAGGCCAACCACGCCGGCCGCGGGCAGGGCCAGCGGGATGAAGATGTACCACAGGACTTGCAGATGCGAGCAGCCGTCCATGCGCGCCGCGTCTTCGAGCGCGCCCGGCAGGGTCAACAGATATTGGCGCAGCAGGAAGATGGCGGTGGGATGCGCGAGGAAAGGCACAGTCAGCGCCGGCAGGCGGTCAACCCAGCCGAGCCAGCGCATGAGCAGGAAACTCGGAATCAGGGTCACTTCGGTGGGCACGAGCAGGGTGCCCAGGAAGAGCAGGAAGAGCAGGTCGCGTCCCCGAAACTGCAGGCGGGCGAAGACGTAGCCGGCCAGCAGGCCGGTGATGACCTGGCCCAGCGCCACGACGCCGGCGACAAGCAGGCTGTTGGCGTAATAGCGGGCCAGGGGGATCGCGTGCCAGGCGTTTACATAATTAGCCAACGACAGCGGCCAGGGCCAGCGCAGGGCCGGCGCGGTCAGGGTCAGGGAGGTTTCTTGCAGCGATAGGAGCAGCATCCACAGGAAGGGAAAGATGGCGCTCAGGCCGGCGAGGGTCAGACCGGCGTGCAGCAGGAAAGTTCCGACGGATCGGCGCTTCATGCTGCAACCTCGGCGCGGCCCCAAAGGCGGAATTGCAGCCAGATCAACGGAATGAGCAGCACGAAAAGCGCCCAGCCCAGGGCCGCGGCGTAGCCCAGCTCGGAAAAGGCGAAGGCGCGTTCGTACAGATAGAGCACCAGGGTGGTGGTAGCGCCGGCCGGGCCGCCGCCGGTCAGGACGTAGACCGGGCCAAAGCTCTCCAGGGCGAAGATGCTGCCGGTGATGAGCACGAACGCGGTGATGGGGCGCAGCAGCGGCAGGGTAACGTACCAGGTTTCGGCCAGCCAGCCTGCGCCATCCAGCCGCGCGGCCTCATGCACCTCAGCCGGCAGCGCGGTCAAGCCCGCCAGGTAGACCAATACGTAGTAGCCGGTCTGTTTCCAAAGCGCCATGAGGATCAGCGCGGGCAAGGCCACGTCGTTGAGCCAGGCGATGGGGCGCCAGCCGAGGACTTGCCACAGCAGCGCCAGCGGCCCGGCGTAGGGCTGATAGAGCCAGCGCCAGAAGATGGCCGCGACCACGGTGGTGATGGCGACAGGCAAGAAGATCGCCGTCCGATAGAGGGCCTGCCCGCGACGCACCTGGTGCAGCGCCAGCGCCAGCATGAGGGCCAGCGGCGTGCCCAGGCCAACCACGCCCGCGGCGTAAAGTAGCGTCACGCGCAGGGCGTGCCAAAAATCAGGCGTTTGCAGCAGGCGGGCGTAGTTGCCCAGGCCGAGGAATTCGCGGCCAGGGCGCAGGAGGGGCCATTCCCACAGGCTGACGTAGAGCGAAATGGCGAGCGGGATGACGACGAAGATGAGGCCAACGAGGCCGGCCGGCGCCAGGCCAACGGCGACGGCGAGGTGTTTTTCACGCACATCAGGCGCGATTTCAATCGCTCGCCTGCGACGATCCGCGGGCCGCGCTTCTGCTCTGGCGTGCGACGAGTTCTCTGCGTTCAACGCAATCCTGATTCCGAAAGTAAGGTTGCCAGCCACAACGCGTCGGCCTCGCGCAAGGCCGGGGGCGGGGGCGCTTGCGTGTAATCGAGGCTCAAGTCATAGTCGGCTTCTTCGTACACTGTGCGCAGGGCGCTTCCCAGGTCGAGCGCCACGTCAGGATCGGGCGGCAGCAGGGGCGTCGGCAGAACCGGCAGCGGATCGGGCAGGTTCAGTGCCCAAAATTCCACCCGGTTGGGATTGTCGCTGCGAGTCAGGGCGACGGCGTAGGTTGCGGCCGGCATCCCAGAGAAGGCAAAGGGCCGCGTTCCCCGGCGAATCAGGTCAATTTCGAGCAGGTTCTTGCCGGCCGTCAGCAGCGCCCGGCGCTTGCTGCGGTAGCGATGTAGATCGGGCATGCGCTTGTTGGTTGGCGAAATCAGTTCGATCGCTGTGACCAACTCATTCGAAGCGGCATCGCGCACCTCCACGGTTACGAGGCGGCGCTGAATCGGCTCCGGCAGGGTGAGGACTGCGGTTGGCGGTGAGATGGGCAGGCTGCTCTGCACGAAGGGGGCTGAAGGGGCCGCCGCACGCGCCGGCGGCGTCCGCTTGACGACCTCGATGTCCGGTTGGCTGCCAGACCCCGGTCTGTCGCCATTGGTCGGCGCGATTTCGATGCCTTCGGCTGCATCTCCCACCATGCGAATGGCCAGCCGCGCCACGTATTTGGGGCGCAGAAAGGGTTCCAGTTGGCGGCGTATTTGGGCGGCCAGGGCCAGATGCACATCCGGCCACAGGTAGCCTTCGAGGTATGGATCCATACCGGGAAACAAGTAACGCATCAGTCCCTCCCTTCTGCTCGATTCGATACAATTCTACTCGATTCCACTCGCCCGATCTAGCGGAACAGGTCGAGCTGCGGGGGACGCACGATTGCGCGTGCGGAGCCTTCGCCGGCCTGGAAAGGCGCGCCGCGCACATGCACGACCGGGCGGCCTTCGTCTGACTGCCCCATCAGCAGCGAGGCGGCCGAGGCGATCTCATCGGCCGTGCCCACCTCGGAACTGCGCAGGGTCATGCCGAACAGATCGGGATGGCCGCGCAGGTCGGTGACCGGGATGATGCCCGCGACGCCGATGGCAACGCCCACCGCGCCCATGCGCCAAGCGCGGCCGTGGGTGTCGTTGATGATGACGGCAATCTGCGCGCCGGTCGCGTCAGCCAGCCGCTCACGCAGACGCTGTGCGGAGCGGTCGGCGTCCTCCGGCAGCAGGGTCAGGAGGTCATCGCTGTCGCCGTCCACGTTGGAATGATCCACGCCGGCGTTGGCGCAAATCCAGCCGGCGCGCTGCTCGGTGATGAGCACGCCGCGCGCGACGCGCACGATGCTGAGGCTGTCGTCCAGGATGGCCTGCACGTGGCCGGGGTGTTTGCCGGTCAGCGCGGCCAGTTCCAGCGCCTGCGCTGAGGGGATCAGCTCACGCCAATGCAGCAGGCGCCCCTCGGCCTTGGAGACGATTTTCTGGGCAATGACGATCACATCGCCATCCTGCAAGGTCAACTCCGCCCGCGCCAGTCCGGCCAGGACGATGGCAGCCAGGTCGTCGCCCGGTCGGATGAGGGGAATATCGGCGAGGGCGGTTAGTTGAAGTTGGTCCATAGTGTTTCGATGCGCGTGCCCTTGGTCGAGTGAATGGTCTTGGCGGCCGCCACGTGTTTGATCCACTTGGGCGCCGGGTAGAGATCTTCCATCAGGTCGCACTGGTAGTTCGAGATGGCAACCATGCCCTGAACGCTGTTTTGCGCCCTAACCGCGCGGGACGCCGGTGAGCCGAATGCCCGCGCCTTTGATCTTGTGACGGATGCTGATGCCGATCAGCACGGCGGCCATGCCTTCGATGACGCCGGCGTTGGCCAGCGGTCCGGCGTCGAACGCGTCCAGCCCGGCCAGGTGAGCCAGCTCGATGGCGACCTGCTTTGCCTCCCTGCTGTTGCCCGCCACCAGCACATCGCAGTCCAGGTCATGATCGGGGTCGCCCAGGTGCTCGGCCGAGATGTCCTGGAACGCGGCCACGACCTGAACGCCCTCGCCCAGGAAGTTCTGCGCTTCCAGGCAGGCCGAGCCGGCCGCGGGGAGCTGCACGACGCTGACCCTGGGCGGCACGAGGGGTACGGTCACGTCGAGCAGGATTTTGCCCTGCAGCGCGTCCTTGAGACCGCCCAGGGTCGCCAGGTGCGCGGCGTAGGGCACGGTCAGCACGGCGATGTCCGCCGCTTGTGCTGCGCTGAGGTTGTCGGTTCCGCTGAGCGGATGGGCCACGGCGCCGATGCGTTCGTTGTACGCGGCCGCGGCCGCAGCGCCCTTGTCGGCCAGGCGCGAGCCGACGATCACCCTGAGTCCGGCCCGCGCCCAGCGCATGGCCAGGCCGGCGCCTTCCGCGCCGGTGCCGCCAAGTATGGCGATCGTTTGGTTATGCAATTCACTCATGATTCACCTTCATGTGGCAAAGATACTTCATAGACTACCGCCTGGCCGGCGGGAGGTGCTGCAGCAGCTCAGTGTTGGTCGGATACTGGGCCAGGAGTGTTAGGAGATGGGTGAGCGCCTGCTGGGGCGGGTAGCCGGCCAGGGTGCGCCGCAGGGTGACCAGGTGCGCCATGTCGGTTGCGCTGACCAGCCGTTCTTCCTTGCGGGTGCCGGTGCGGTGAACATCAATGGCCGGGTACAACTGTTCCTGGGCCAGGTCGCGGTCCAGCACAATTTCACTGTTGCCGGTGCTCTTGAATTCTTCATAGATAAGCTGATCCATGCGCGAGCCGGTCTCGATCAGGGCGGTGGCCAGGATCGTGACCGAGCCGCCGTTTTCGATGTTGCGCGCCAGGCCGAAGAAGCGCCGCGGCGTCTCCAGGGCTGCGGCGTCCATGCCGCCGGAAAGGCTGCGCCCGCTGCCGCTGCTGCGGCGGTTGAACGCGCGCGCCAGGCGGGTCAGGCTGTCGAGCAGCACCACGATGTCGTTGCCGCATTCCAACTCGGTGCGGATGTGCGCCAGCAGCAGTTCGGCCAGGGCCGTGTGTTCGGCCGGGCTTTGATCGCTGGAGCTGGCAAAAACCTCGGCCGCCACCGTGCGCCGGAAGTAGGTCAGTTCCTCAGGGCGCTCGTCAATCAGCAAGACGACGATGCGCGCGGCCGGTCGCTCGGCGCGGATGGCGCGCGCGATCTGTTCCAACAGCGTGGTCTTACCGGCCTTGGGTGGGGCGACGATCAGGCCGCGGGTGCCTCTGCCGATGGGCGCCAGCAAATCCACCGCGCGCATGGCAACGTCGCCGCCCGCGCCCAGGTTGAAGCGCTCGTTGGGGTCCACCGCAACCAATTGTGTGAAGGGGGTGCGCGCCCGAAAGGCCGCAGGAGACAGGCCGCAGACCGAGGTGACTTCCATCAGTTCGCGGCCTGCCCGGCCCTGCTGCACTGGCCCGGTCACGGTAGCTCCCTCAACCAGGCCATACGCCTGCATCAGTTGTGCCGACACACTGATGTCGCCCGCGGCCGGCTGCACCGCGTTGACCAGGCGCAGTCCGTCGCGACCTCTGCTCAAAATACCGCTGCCGATGTCAGACATCGGTCATCACGATCGCCTGCACCCGGCCAACCCGGCCGTCCTCCAGCATCACCTTGATGCCGTGGGGATGAGCCGGGCTGCTGGTCAGGATACGAGCCACAACGCCTTCGGTCACGGCGCCGCTGCGCTGATTCTGCTTTTCCACGATCTGCACCTTCAGGCCAGATCGGATATCACGACGTAACGGTAAACTCATTGAATCTCCAGTGGTTCGAGGAAGCGGATTTCACATCAGGCCCCTAAGTTGTACAAGAAGTGAATGATGGCCTCGGCGCCGCGCGACCAGTTCGGCAGATACTGCCGCTCGTTGGGCGAGTGGATGCGGTCGCCCGGCTGGCTGAAGCCGGTCAGCACGGAATCAATGCCCAGCAGATGCTTGAGATCGGCCACGACCGGCACCGTGCCACCGCCGCGCGTGAAGACCGGCGCCACGCCCCAGACCGTTTGCAGCGCATCCTGCAACGCGCGCACTTCAGGCATGGCGCGATCGGTCAACACCGGGTAAGCCACGTTCAGCTCCCTGACCTCACAGCGAACGGTCGGCGGCGCATGGCTTTCCAGGTAGCGCAAGAGCTGTTCTTTCACCTCGCGCGGGTCCTGATCCGGCACCAGGCGCATGGAAATTTTCGCCAGCGCCGAGGCCGGCAGCACTGTCTTGGAGCCTTCACCGGTGAAGCCAGACAGCAGGCCGTTGACCTCCAGCGTGGGCCGCGCGCCAATCCGTTCGGCTGCGGAGAAACCAGCTTCGCCCCACAGATGTGTCACGCCGGCCTGCTGGCGAAAATGATCGTCCGTAAAGGGCAAACGCGCCAGTTCGGCCCGCTCTTCCGCGCTCAATGAACGCACCTTGTCGTAGAAGCCGGGCAGGGTGACGCGGCCGCTGGCATCGTGCATGCCGGTAATCAACTCACACAGCGCCTGGGCGGGGTTGTGAATAACGCCGCCAAAACCGCCGGAGTGCAGGTCGCGCGCCGGGCCGTAGACGTAGAGATCGTAGTAGGTCAAACCGCGCAGAGCGTAACCGATGGCGGGGATGCCATTGACCAGGCCGCCGGCATCAGCATTCAGGGAGAAGCTGCTGGCCAGCAGTTCGCGCTGGCCGGCGATGAAGTCGGGCAGGCTGGGCGAACCGATCTCTTCTTCGCCCTCGATGAGGAACTTGAGGTTGACCGGCAGGCCGCCCGCGTGCAGCGCCGCCTCGACGCCGTTCAGGACGGCCGTCACCTGGCCCTTCATGTCCGATGCGCCGCGGGCGTGGATGAAATCGCCCACGAGGGTGGGTGTGAAGGGGTCGCTCTCCCACAGGGCCAACGGGTCGGTGGGCTGGACATCGTAATGACCGTAGATCAACACCGTGGGCGCGGCCGGCCCGGCGCCCAGCCACGAGCCGAAGACCACGGGATGCAACGACGTGGGGAAGATTTCGACCCGCGTCACCCCCGCAGCCCGCAGGCGGTCTGCCACCCAGGCAGCGGCGCGCTGCACATCTGCCGCGTACGCCGGGTCGGTGGACACGGAGGGGATGGTGAGGAATTCCTGATATTGATCGAGAAAACGAGGCTGTTGCGCACGGGCAAATGCCAACGCTGCGTCGCGTGCAGTGCTCATGAGTCGTCGTCCTTCTTGTCAGGTTGTGCGGTGGCCGGGACTGAACCGGGCTTTTGGCCCTCAGTCAACTCATCCAGGCGTGTGACCATGTCGGCCAGCACGGCAAAGGTGTCCTCCACGGCTTGCGGTGTGGTCATATCTACGCCGGCCAGCTTGAGCGCATCGAGCGGGTAGAGCGAACTACCGGCCTTGAGAAACTCGCGGTAGGCTGCGGCCGCGCCCGCTTCGCCGCGCAGGATGCGGCTGGCCAGGGCATGGGCAGCCGAGATGCCGGTGGCATATTGGTACACGTAGTAATCGGCAAACAGATGCCCAAAAGCGGCCCAGTTGATTCCCACCCGCTCGCGATCGAGCGCAACCTGGTCGCCAAAGCCTTCCGCGTACAGATCGGCCAGCAGGGCGATCATGTCGTCAGCCGTCACCCCCTGGCCGCGCTCCACCCGCTGATGCACTTCCAGTTCGAACTGCGCCAGGATGGGCATGATGAAGAAGTAGCGGAAGAAATTGGACATGCCCTCCTCGATGACAGCGATCTGAAAGGCCGCTGTGTTGGGTTGGGTCAACAGATAGCCGCGCATCATGGCCTGATGAAAATTGGAGGCGACTTCGGCCACGAACAAGGAATAGTCGGCATAGACAAACGGCTGCTGCTGCCAGGTCAGGTACGACTGCATCGAGTGGCCCATCTCGTGCGCCAGGGTGCTCAGGCTGAACAGGTCGCCGTGGTAGCTCATCAGGATGAAGGGATGGGCGCCTGGCGCGCCGGTGGAGAAGGCGCCGCCTACCTTGCCCGCGTTCGGCAGCACATCTACCCAGCGGTCCTCGTGTGCGCCCCGGCGCAGGATTTGCACATAATCGTCGCCCAACGGCTGCAGAGCGGCCGCGATGATGTCCACCGCCTGGTCGTAGTTGATCTGCGTCTTCTCGCCGGTCAGCGGCGCCCAGATGTCAAACGGATGCAGGGTTTCGACGCCCAACGCCCGCCGGCGCACCGCCCAGTAGCGGTGCCAGGTGGGAAGATGCCGGCGGAAGGTGGCAATCAGGTTGTGGAAGACCTCAACCGGAACATTGACATTGAACAACGAGGCGGCCAACGTGGAGCTATGGCGCCGTGCGCGCATGTCGAAGACGTTCTGCTTGACCGATGTTTCCAGCGCGGTCGCCAGCGTGTTTTTGACCGCCAACAGGCTGTTGGTCTGGCTTTCCCAGGCCGTGCGGCGTAACTGGCGGTCCGGATCGGTCAACAGCTCGCCCAGGTTGCTGAAGGTCACCTGCACCTGGCGGCCGTCGGATGCGCTGGCCGGGGCTAACTTCATCTCGGTGTTGCGCAGACGCTCCGCGACAGACTCGGCGCCGGCGAACGGCTCGGCCAGCATGCCCAGAAGCTCCTCGACCTCGGCCGAGCGCACATGCGCCTGCTTGCGGAACAGATTGTCGAAGTAATGGGCGTAGACGGCCAGCGCCGGCTCCGTTTGTTGCCAGGCGGCCAGGGTTTCCGCACCCAGGCTGAGCAGCTCAGGATCAGCAAAAGAGACGGCCGCGCGCGCCTGCCCCACCAGGCCAATGACCTGGCTGAAGGCGGCGCCGGCGGTTTGATCGGTCATGTCCACGAAATGGGCCATGCTGGCGTAGGTGTACAGATGCCCTACCCGGCGCATGACCCCTTCGACGGCGGCAAGCCCGGCCAGCAGCGTAGTTGGCCCGGCGGATAGGCGGCCTTGAAAGGCGCGTACGCTGTCCAGGTCAGCCTGCACCTGGCGCAGCGCGGTCTCCCAGGCGGCCCAGGAAGAAAAGAGGCTGGCGGCGTTCCACTGGTAAGACAGCGGAATCTCGGCACGCGGGGGAAGAGATGGTTCGGTCACGATGGCGTTCTCCTCACTGAGTGATTTTTTTCAATCTGACGTTCGATTTATGCTTTTCCAGCATGGCCGCGGCCGTTTTGCGCACCTTGTGCTTTGGATCGTGCAAGGCCGCTTGCAAGGCTATCAGCGCGGCGGGCGTGGGCATCTGCCCCAGGGCCTGTGCCGCGGCTTCACGCACCAGGGATGACCCATCATGGTGCAGGCAGGCGGCCAGGCGTTCAACTGCGGCCGGCGCGGCCATCTGCCCCAGCGCCAGGGCAGCCGCGGCGCGCACCCGCGCCTGCTGGTGCGTCAAGGCATCCAATAGAAGGGGCAGCGCACGCGCCGGTTCGGCGAAGCGGCGCAGCCAGTGGACCGCGTTCTCCGCCAGCGTCACATCCTCGCCGTACAGGTGCTCCTGCCACCAGGCAAAACCGTGCGCCGACTGGCCGCTGAGCCGAGCGCTGTCCTTTTCGGCCGCCAGGAAGGCGCTGTAGAGATCGGCAAAAGCAGGATCGCGCGGGCTTGGGGTCTGGTCTGCCATCGCAGCTTCCGGGGCAGCCCGATTTGCCGGCGACAGCTTGCGGGCAAAATCGCGCGCGCTGATGACACTGGCGCCTAACTGCCGTGAGCGCCCGGCCAGTTCGCGGTCGTTCGTCACCACGGCATGTTGGCCGGGTTGGGCGCTCTGGCGCAGGAAGGCCAAGATCAGGTCGTCGGCCGTTTGCGGCCGCCGTGCGAAATGCACCTGCACGCCGGCGGTGGAAAGATGGTCGGCGCGGCCGGGCGCATCGCCTGAATCGAAAAAGATGATCAGTGCCTTGCCGCTGAATCCATGATAAGCGCGCAGACGCACGATGAGCTGTTGCTCATCGTCGCGCGCCCCCAACTCGATGGAGGGCAGCGCGCCAATCAAATTGTGACCGTCAATCAGCAGGGACATGATGGCAGGAGTATACCATGTCTAACGCTGCTTACGCCAGGGCCGCATCGAGGACAACATCCACAGCAACGGTGAACCCGGTCAACAGCCGCGCATGAGCCGTTTCGCCGCGCCTGAAGATGCCGTGTGGAATATAGGCGGCGTCGGTCAGGGTCAGGACGGTGATCGTTTCCATTTGCGGGTCAACCAGCCAATACTCCGGAATCCTGGCCCGCGCGTATTCATCGCGCTTGATTACCAAGTCACGCTCCCGGTCGCTGGCATCGCCGCTGACCACTTCCACCACGAGGTCAGCGCCCTCGAAGTAATCGTTGTGTTCACGCGCGCGATGGGCAGCGGCCATGAAGATCAAATCCGGCTCACGAAACTTGCCGGGCCACAGCCGCACGCGAAACGGCGCAATCAAGAGGGTGCCGAGATGACGGCTCGTGACAAACTCGAACAGCAGCCGATAGAGGCACAGAACAATCTGCTGGTGTCTACGCGTCGGCATCCTGAGCACCTCCAAGTGACCGTCTGAGAATTCGACCAGGTGATTCGTTTCCAGCGCCAGGTATTCCAGCTCGGTCCACGGCCGCGGCCTACTGAACGGCGGTGCGCTGTCCCACACCGTTTCTGGCAACGGGCCTGACACGGCTGCCCGCGTCTTGATCGTCATCGTGAGTGTCACCCCCTTTGCGTGAAATCTACGGCCGCTGGCGGCGTGGTTTTGATCCGCTCGGTGTCAGCCAGCAGCGCCCGCGCATTCTCGCGTCCCACATCGGTGGGCGTGCCCAGCATCTGAGCCAGTTCTTCGATACGCGCGGCGCCGGCCAGCGGACGCACCGATGTGGTGGTACGGCCGTCATGGATGTCCTTGGCCACGCTGAAATGGGTGTCGCCAAAGGTAGCCAACTGCGGCAGATGGGTGACGCAGAGCACCTGGTGGTTGCTGTTCAGGCTCCACAGCTTCTGGCCGACCACCGCGCCGACGCGGCCGCCAATGCCAACATCAATCTCGTCGAAGATCAGGGTGGGTGTCTCATCCGCGTGGCTGAGCACCGTTTTGAGCGCCAACATCAGCCGCGCCGTCTCACCACCGGAGGCCACCCTGGCCAATGGTCGCAGCGGTTCGCCGGGGTTGGCCGAGACCAGGAATTCGACCCGGTCGAGGCCAGTGCCGTCGAAGCTGACGCGGCGCGGCGCCTTGTCTTCTTCACCGGCGGCAGGCGCGGCGCCGGGAAAGGCCGACGCGGGCGCCGGCGCGCCGTCGGCGCTCTCCTGCCAGCGAATGTCCACCGCGAAGCTGGCGCGTGCCATGCGCAGATCGGCCAGTTCCTGCTCCACCGCGCGTGCCAGGCGCTCACCGGCTGCACGCCGCGCCTGTGACATCTGCACGCCCAGGGCGCCGATCTCGCGCAGGAGGCGCTTTTCTTCCTTCAGAAGATCTTCGATCCGTTCGCCGGCATGGGTGATGCCGTTGAGTTCCGCCTGCGCGCGCTCGCCGAAGATCAGGATGTCGCCAATGGACTCGCCATATTTGCGTTTGAGGTTATAGATGAGCGACAGACGCTCTTCGGTCTGCTGCAGGCGCTCCGGATTGAATTCGACGCCGTCGCCGTAGTGACGCACCTCGCGGCCAATATCAACGATCTGCTCGGTCAGGTCGCCCAACTGGCGCTGCAAGTCCTCCAGGGTGGGGTCAATGCGAATCAAGCGCCCCAGCGCATGGCTGGCCTGGCCCAGCATGTCCACCGCGGCGCGCTGTTCGTCGCCGCCATCTTCGAGGGCGCCGATGACCTGCTGGGTCAATTTGAGCAACTGTTCGGCATTGGACAGGCGCCTGAGTTCCATTTCCAGGGCCTTGTCCTCGCCGGGCGCCAGCCGCGCGGCGCCGATTTCGTTGACCTGATAGGTGAGCAGGTCAACCCGTCGCGCCAGCTCGCGCGCATCGTGCTGCAGGGTCATCAACTCGCGGCGCGCCCCGTTCAGTTGACGAACCACGCGCGCCAGCGCGCTGCGCGACTCCCCCAGGTTGGCGTAGCGATCGAGCAGATCCACATGGTGCTTGATATTCATCAGCGACAGATGTTCGCTCTGCCCGTGAATATCCACCAGCGCGCCGCCAATCTCCGCCAGCAGGGCCGTGTTGACCGTTGATCCGTTGATGCGGCTGATGCTGCGGCCGCCGCGGCGAATCTCGCGCGCCATGCTCAGCTCCCCGCCGTCGCTTTCCAGGCCGTTGTCGCGCAACAGCGGTTCCAGGGACGCGGCCAGGGCGGCTGGTAAGGCAAAGATGCCCTCGATCAGGGCTTTCTCCTGGCCGGCGCGCACCAGATCGGGCGACGCGCGGTCTCCCAGCAGCAGGCCAATCGCGTCAATGATGATGGACTTCCCCGCGCCCGTCTCACCGGTCAACACATTGAAACCAGACCCCAAGGTCAGATGCAGTTGGTCAATAATGGCAAAGTCACGAATCGTCAGCTCGGCAAGCACAGATCGTTACGTCCTCTCCGTATGCAACAGTTGTTCTAGGGCCGATTATAAGGCCAAAAGTCCAAATCCCAAAACCGAAGATCAAAATTCTTCAGCCCAAATCACGAACCTGGGATTTTGCCGCCGTGCTTTGACACCTGGGCGTCTGTGTGCTATATTCCTTTCATGACTGCGGCTGTGCGCAGTTAGAAACGAGAATTAAATAAGTGTCCGAACATAGCCACCCCGTGGGCCGTTAAACCAGACAGTTGAGAAATTCTCGTTCCTTACCACATCTCCGTCCCATCTTCAAGGAGGAAGACCATGCGTTCTCGTAGCTATTCTGTTGTTGTCCTTCTCATGCTGGTTGTGATCATGGCGGCCCTTTCGGGCTGTGCCGGCGCAGCCAAGAAGGATACTGAGATCAACGTCCTCTGCACCCCGCAGGAGGAATGGTGCCAGGGTATGAAGCAGGAGTTCGAGGCTAAGTACGGCATCACGGTCAACTATGTCCGCATGTCCAGCGGCGAGTCATTGGCCCGCATCAGGGCAGAGAAGGACAACCCTCAGTTCGACATCTGGTGGGGTGGCCCCATTGACAGCTTCGTAGCTGCCAAACAAGAGGGCTTGCTGGAAGCGTACAACTCACCAAACTACAAGAACCTCCTCGATGAAAAGAAGTACAAGGACGCCGATAACACCTGGGCGGGCATCTACGTGGGAACCCTGGGCTTCTGCACCAACACCGATTGGTTAGCCAAGAATCCCGGCGTCAAGGCGCCCGAATCATGGGATGACCTGTTGAAGCCTGAGTTCAAGGGCCAGATCATGGTCGCGCATCCGTCCACCTCCGGCACCTCCTACACCGCCATGGCCACCGTCCTGCAGATTCGCGGCGAAGCGCCCGGCTGGGAGTACCTCAAACAGTACGCCGGACAGATGGCGCAGTTCACCAAGAGCGGCGCGGCGCCGGCCAAGTTTGTCGGCCAGGGCGAGGCGGCCGTGGGCATCGTTTTCTCTCACGACATCGTCAATGAGATTGATAACAACAAGCTGCCGCTGGTGCTCACCTTCCCCAAGGAAGGCACCGGCTATGAAATCGGCGGCATGGGCATCCTCAAGGGCGGCAAGCATATGCAGGCGGCCAAGCAGTGGTTCGACTGGGCGCTGACCGCTGAGGCACAGGCGCTGGGACCGAAGTATAAGGCCTATCAGGCGCCAACGGTCAAGGGCGTTGCGCTGTCGCACCCCGAGCTGCTCCAGGTCAACCTGATTGACTACAACTTCGACTGGGCCGGCAAGAACAAGAAGGTCTTCGTTGACAAGTTCACCAACGAGATCGCCGGGGCCGACCAACTAAAGTAGTAACCCACCCGTTGCCGAAGCCGGGTTTCTCTGCGAAACCCGGCTTCTCTTCATGGACACCTCCGTCCCAGGAGCACGACATGGCTGTCTCCACACCTGCCGCGCCAAACCGGGCGCCATCCCGCTTCCTGGCTTCCTTGCAGCGGCGTTACCGCGAGTTTTCCCTCATCGCCCGTGACCCGGTCCTGATGATTGGCCTGCTGTTTTGTGGCCTTTTTCTCTTCATCTTCGTGGTTTACCCACTCTACCGGGGCACGGCCAACGGCTTTCTGGATGCAACGATCTCCGGGCCGTGGTACACGCGCCTGAGTCTCAAGTTTTTTGCGCGCTACTTCGATTCATACTACGGCCCCTATGCACGCCAGGTCTTCTGGAACACCCTCGAAATGGGGCTGCTCACCGCAACCGGCGGTACCGTCCTGGGCTTCATCTTCGCCTACACGGTCGTGCGTTGCAATCCACCCTACCGCGGACTGATTCATCTGCTGGCGCTGGTGCCCACCGTCTCGCCGCCCTTCGCGCTCGCGCTCAGCACCATCCTGCTCTTCGGCCGTAACGGCCTGGTGTCGTACAAGCTGTTGGGCATCAACGTGGGGCCGGGCATCAACGATGTCTACGGCCTGGACGGACTGGTCTTCGTGCAGGTGATCACCTTTTTCTCGGTGGCCTACCTGATCGTACGGGCCATGTTGGAACGGCTGGATCCCAGCATGGAGGAGGCGGCGCACAGCCTGGGCGCAGGCAAGCTACACATCTTCCGCACCGTCACCCTACCGTTATTGATCCCCGGCATCGCGGGATCATTTCTACTGCTGTTCGTGGAGTCACTGGCCGACCTGGGCAACCCGCTGTTCATCTCTGGCAACTTCACCGTGCTCTCGGCGCAGATCTTCCTGGCCGTGGCCGGCGAATACGATTACCAGAAGGCATCGGCGTTGGCTTTCGTGCTGCTCCTGCCCACGCTCCTTGTGTTTCTCGTGCAGCGCTACTACGTCACCCGTCGCTCCTACGTCTCGGTGACCGGCAAACCCACCGGCGGGCATATCACCGTGCGCGAGCCGTGGATTCGCGGGCCGTTCATCATCGTCACCTATCTGACCTGCCTGCTGGTGATCGTGCTCTACGTGACCATCATCTACGGCTCATTTGCCACCGCGTGGGGCACCGATTTCACACCGACCCTGACATGGTGGCGCCTGATGATCACGCGCGGGGTCGAGTCGGTGCTGGATACCACCTTCCTGAGCGCGTTCGCCACACCCATCGCGGCCTTGACCGGCATGGTGATCGCTTTCCTCGTGGTGCGCAAGCGATTTTCGGGCAAAGATACGCTGGACTTCGTCTCCAACCTGGGCGGCGCCGTGCCCGGCACCATCCTGGGCATCGGTTTTGTACTGGCGTTCAGCACCCCGCCGCTGGCTGTGGCCGGAATTCTCTACGCGCTGTTGGCGCTCTACCTAGCCCGCACCGTGCTGGCTGACCATCGTCAACAGTGGTTGGCGCTGATCATCGGCGCCGGCGCCGGCATCGGTCTGGCGTTCCTCAGCGAGCCGCTGGGCGCAGTCGGCCTGTATTATCTGTTGGGCGGCATCTACGTGGCGCTGGGTCTCTTCACCTGGCTGCGGCAGCCCGCGACCAGTAAGGGAATCGGCTGGCTGTTGATCGGCATGGGGCTGTATCTGTTCAGCTACGACCTGGTCGAATTTGCAACGCAGCCCATCGCCGATCTGAGCCGGACGATCGCGCGCGGTTTCTGGAGCAATGCCGTCTTCCAGATGGCCGACTACATCCGGGTCTTCTTTCAGACGCCGCCCCCGCTGCTGGCCATCGTCTACACCTTCCTCTCCTGGCTGGCGTTGAGCAAGGCAACGGGACGCTCCCGCCTGGCGCTGACGACGCTGGCGCTGGCGCTGATTGCGGCGCTGTGCTTCATGGGCAAGCCGTTGGCCCTGGTGGGCACGCCGTTCATCATCATCGCCGCGTTCGTGGTGCGCAGCCTGCCGGCCTCGGTGCGCGCAGGTGTGGCCGCGCTACAGCAGATTGACCCCAGCATCGAGGAAGCGTCCGCCATGTTGGGCGGCGACGCGCAGGTTACCTTCCGCAAGGTGACACTGCCGCTGATCATGCCCGCGCTGCTGGCCGGCCTGATCTTCTCCTTCACCCGGCACATGACCAGCCTGTCCGCCATCATTTTTCTAATCAGCGCGCGCTGGCGTATCGTCACCGCTTCCATCCTCAGCGAGTGGGAGCAGGGCGGCATCAGCATTGCCGCCGCCTACTCCACGGTCATCATCTTCGTGGTGTTCATCGCCATCGGTGTGCTTTACTTTGTTACGCGCAAACTCCTCGGCAGCCGCGGAGATGTAGATTTGACATTGGGGGTTTGATGCCATGTATCTTGTCCTGGAGAATTTAGTCAAGACGTTTACCTCGCGCGGCGGGGTGGGAGAGGTCAACGCGGTGGACGGCGTGTCGCTCAGTATTGCCCAGGGCGACCTGGTGACGCTGCTGGGGCCGTCTGGCTGCGGCAAGACGACGACGCTGCGGCTGATCGCCGGCTTCGAATTTCCGAACAGCGGCCAAATCCTGCTGGACGGAGCGCCCATCAACGACCTGCCGCCGCACCAACGCGGCATGTCCATGGTGTTCCAAAGCTACGCCATCTTCCCGCACCTCAACGTCTTCGAGAATATCGCCTACGGCCTCGACGTGCAGAAACGGCCCCGGGATGAGATCAAGCGCCGGGTGGCCCGCGTGCTGGAACTGGTGGAGCTGACCGGTCTGGAGAACCGCGCGCCCAACCAACTCTCCGGCGGTCAACAGCAGCGCGTAGCCCTGGCCCGTGCGTTGGTGATGGAGCCGAAGGTGCTGCTGATGGATGAACCGCTCTCCAACCTGGACGCCAAGCTGCGCGAACAGATGCGCACCGAAATCCGCCGCATCCAGAAGCGACTGGGCATCACCAGCGTCTACGTCACCCACGACCAGGTGGAAGCGATGACCCTCTCCGATCAGATCGTCGTGATGAACCAGGGCAAGATCGTCCAGATTGGCACGCCTGACGAGATCTACCGCCGGCCGCGCACCCGCTTTGTCGCCGACTTCATCGGCCAGGCCAATTTCATCGAAGGCACGGTGCGCCAGCGCCGAGGCGACCACCTGGTGATAGAGACGCTTGGGGGAGTCCTGGCCGCGCCCGTTTCGTCCGACGGTTTCGCCGTGGGCGAGCAGGCCACCGTGGTGGTACGCCCGGAGATGGTAGAAATCAACCCGCCGCAGCCGGTTTTCAACGGCATCGTGCGCCGCGCAGCCTACCTGGGCAACGTCATCGAGTACGACGTGGAGATCGCTGGCCGCCTGTTGGCCCTGGTCGAGCGCGACCCGCGGCGCATGACCCTGCACCCCGAAGGGACCCAGGTTGGACTGCGGTTCTTAGAGGATTGTTTGTATGTGCTGCCGAGATGAAACGCGCTGTATGATGACTTGAGAGCGCAGTGGCGGATCAGCAGTTGGTTCGTTGGGCTGAGCTTGGTATCGCGGGTTCTTGGCGGTTACCTGACGCGTAGATCGAAACCGAACTGCCGGGAATGTTCGGCGCTCACCGGCATTTCGTCAACAAGGTTGTAATTCGTGATCAGAACTTCTTTGTTGAGTACGCGTTCTTCGCCGTTCTTTTTGGCTTTCATGCCAGAGAATGACTGAACCAGTCGGATGCGATACCGGTCATATAGACCATGGATAGGCGGTGTGTCGTACGAAGACAAAATCCATTTGCAGCGCGTTCGGCTCAGGCGTTCGGCGAGCGCCAAATGGTCTTCCCAATCGCGCATGTTGTGCTTGTAGTTGCACTTATTATCAGGATAAGGCGGATCTATGTACATCACCGTGCTGGGACGGTCATAGCGCTCAATACATTCTTGCCACGAAAGATTCTCGATGATCACGGTGCGAAGGCGATCATGGACAGGCATTACTCGCTCGCGTAGACCTTTCAATGCCCCAATGAGTCTGTTTCCGTGCCCGCCATCTGTGATACTGGTTGCAAAACGTGGATAGTTGAGTTCGCCACCCCATCCCGCCATGATGATGTAATAGAAACGGTGAGCGGCTTGAACATCAGTCAGTTTCGTGGGGTCTAGTGCTGCCAGGCGCTCGAATTCAGTGCGGGCCACAAGCTCCCACTCGAAAGAAGCGATAAGCTCTTCTGGCTTTTCTTTGACAACCTGAAAAAAGTTGATCAGTTGATCGTCAATATCGTTGATCACTTCGACGTCGCTTGGCGGTTTCCCAAACAGGACCCAAGCGGCGCCAGCAAATGGCTCGACATAGCAGGTATGGAGCGGCAGCAGTTGGACGATTTCTTTGCGTAAGCGTGACTTGCCGCCAACCCATTTGAATGGACTGTTGACCATTTGATGGTCGGTGTTTGCGAGATTCATGTTAGCCTCGTCACGTATGTCTCTATTGGAGACATAGTATAACTTATCTTTTGTTCATTGTCAAGACGAAACGGAGTGGTAATGCGAAGATTTGGCGAAAAACTGCGCAGGTTGCGTGCTCAACACCACATGACGCTCAAGGATCTTGCCGCAGCACTGGGACTCTCAGCGCATGGATATATCAGTGAAATCGAATCCGGCAAGAAACGACCCACCGTAGACTTCGTTCTTAGCGTAGCACGCCTTTTCGATGTCACCACAGATGTGCTTCTAAAGGATGAGCTTGATCTGCATGAATAATCAATCTAAAGTCAGGGGGAAACAAGAACCAGATGTCATTAGCCTTTGCTGATCGTTCACCAACAAAGGGTGAATTGGAGAAACTCCGTCTCATCCTCAGTACATACCAGGACGGAACTGGCATGTTGAATACGGCAGGGCGTAATCTGCCGGGATGGCGTGATTTTGAGAGAGCCGTTGCACTGGCCTTTGGGGGTGAGGCGCAGGAAAGCAAAGCAATCTTTGATGTGCTGTTGACCGATCCTGCAACGGGTATCAAGACAGGCATCTCGTGCAAGATGCGCAACACCTTGCGGGAAATGAGACGAACCGGGCAGGCAAAAATCGAGGTTTCCAATTCCGCTGGCTACTTTTGGGCCAGGCTCAAGCAACAGGGCCTGAATGAGCAAAACTACCACACGAGGCCTGCAGAAGTGGGAGATGCGATCATACGGTTGATTGGGGAGTGGCATGACAGCGTCAGTTACATCCGGGGCGGCGCAGTAGACGTACAGCGTAGCTGTCATCTGGCCTTACAGTGGGATCATAGAACCGGCGAATATCAGTTGCTTCAATTCTCACTTCAGTTTCCAAACGCAAAGGGTTTGACTTGGGAAATCACTGGAAAGCGATTGGTGGGCTGGAACGCATCCATCAAGCTGTTCGAATGGTACGGCTCATCTGGCGGTCAGCTCAAATACTACCCGCAGGTGAGCGACGCAGTCTGGCATTCTGACGTGTTTCGTCTTGAACCATTACCAGACGCCAGTTCTGGCTATGAATTGATTCGGAAGACAGCCGGGTTGTTCCCACAACTTTGGGAAGAAGCATGTCGGGAGGCATAGAGTTCTGGATGAGAGAAACCAATGCAAGTTTCGACCTTCTCTTTGTGGGTCACTTCGCCGTGGACCAAGTCATCGTGGATGGCGTCTCCGAAACGCTGGCCGGCGGCGGCGTTTATTACGGCGGCGTGGCCGCGGCGCGGTTGGGCGCGCGGGTCGGTGTGGTGACGCGGCTGGCCGCGACCCATTTTCCGCTCCTGGATGAGATGCGCGGCGCCGGTGTCACCGTCTTCGCCGCGGAGGCGCCCGAAACCTCCGGCATCGCCAACTACTACAGCTCGGCCGACATGGAGCGCCGCGTGTGCGTGCCGCTCGGCTTCGCCGGGCCGATCCAGCCCGCGGATCTGCCGTGGAACCAACCCAGTCCCGGCTCGTCTGACCTCGCGGCCCACATCTACGC